>Ga0131853_10005196_pt1 | contig 23466 bp, 16 predicted proteins | sample TergutLab28metaG_FD_92764 | JGI IMG/M metagenome (GOLD analysis project Ga0131853, IMG submission 92764) | Labiotermes labralis P1 segment gut microbial communities from Petit-Saut dam, French Guiana - Lab288 P1 (version 2) (version 2) | ecosystem: Host-associated > Arthropoda: Insects >...
ACTAGTTACTCAACAATGAAAACACTAATAGAACAAGATTTAGATAATATTACAGTAACTGCCATTAATGCAGTTCCCCATCTTGTCTTAAAGGATTGTTGCATGCATTCAGAAAGATGTAATGTCTGCATTGTTTATGTCTCCACGGCATGAAGTGGATCATTTTGTGACCCTGGTGGCCGGCCATTCAACTTGGGCATTTTATTTGTGTAATTGATACAATCAAGGTGTGCTTAATATAGCCGGGGTAACTCAGTCATTCTAATGTCTGGCTTGGGCAGCTGTGCTGTGGTTCTTGGCAGAGGCTTACTGATTTGTTGGGGGCCTACCCAGCTGCATATGGAGTGAAAGCCAGGAACTCTTTCCTTGGTAGTTAAGTGGCTAGAGCAAGAAGTTGACCACTCTTCTCCATCTAGTGCTGAGTTTAGGATCAGGTGGATCTAAACCTCCAACCTACATGTCATGGTTTGTGCTTAGTGGAGAGGTGACTTCATCCTTCAGTACTGAATGATAATTATCAGTAATAGAAAATTGCATTTGATTTTGCTTTGCAGTTTTTCCTTCCCATTTCATCTTCTGTGTTAGTCACCCTAATATCCAAATTCTACATTAATATAAGTAGTTGTCAAATTTCAGTAAACGCTTTCCAGGTAAGTATAATGTATTGTGAAACCAACTTTCTTTTGCCATCCATTTGGTATAGTGGAAGCTGTAGTAGTAATGAAAATGAAGTAGTTTTCAGAGAAATGAAATTTATAGAAAGGATAGCATGCATCCATGGTGTTCAGGTGTGCATGGTGCAGAGTATTCTTACAATGTGAAGTTCATGACTTGCATGGTTTTTTTCATAGGGTTGCCTGAACCCAGTAGGTGGTTGCATAAGGCAGCAAAATATGGGGGAAGAAACCAGGAAGCAGGAATGAAGTACTTTCATGATTGCATGACACTGAAAAAGTGTAGTTTTGCAGTTATTTTTATATTATAAGTGCAGCTATATTAGAGTCATGTATTTTGTGCCACCAATTAGCAGATGAGGTTGGTTGTGTTGGGGAGGAGGTGCAGCACAAAACTCCAATTGGGCTCTGACTGCAGTATGCAAGGTTTTATTTTCTTACAAAATGGGAGTAAATTTAGCAGCCTCTGGATTTTGAGCTTTCTTTCAAGATATGACATGAGAAATTTTTTCTCCTGGCCATTTAAAACTCCAAAAATATTAACAAGAGAAAGGGAAGCATTTTAAGAGCGCTGTATTATTTTCCGTGCACTGTTGACAAATATGGTGCTAGTAGTAGGCATAGTCATTGCCGAGAAATGGTTAAGACTGGTGCAGGAAAATCTGCTGATGGACATTTTGGCAGTTTGAAGAATTAAGTGTACAGTGATTTCATGGTTAAAGTGTTTTTGTTAATGCAGTTATGATTTAAAGTTCTTATTTAAAAGTATGTGCCAATTAATTTCACAAGAAATTTGAGAAACTTGTATTTACCATAGTAAAATTACTTTCACTTTACAGTTATTTCTGAGGTAAAACTTTTTGTTAATGGGCCTGCCATCTTAACTGAGTAGTTGGCTGTATTTGTACTGCAAAACATTATCTTTGTTGAATTTTTTAGCATTTTCTCCATCAGTTATTGTCTTTACTGTGAGTTGTATGTAGCTCCTAGTACCACATGTTCTGATTGCCATATTGTTTGCCTTCAAACATTTGTAACTTTGCCCACATATTTTAATAGATTCTGTTGACCCCCAGTATTATTGGTATGAGTTAGCTTAAAAGGTGCTTCATTTGAAGACGTGTTTTTTAATCTAAGTTTGAATATAACCATAGCTGCCCTCAGATAGGACTGAGCAGTGTGCGTGTGTGAATGCATGTGTGTATAGTCCTTCAGAACCCAACATTGGCTGCAGACGACATGCTGTGCTGTCGAAAGTGCCAATGGTCGACTATAGTCAATGCCAAAAAATCCCAGCAATGGGATGTTCTTCAGGGTCCTGTGGGATATGTACACACCTGTGTCTTGTGCTGTGTAAACCAAAGTGTGATGGGTGTTAGTTTAGTTGGTATGTTTAAAACTAATTCTGGCTGCAAAGGGATGTGCTTCATTTGAGGATGTGTCTAGTGAACTACACTGGAGTATAACCACAGCCACCTTCAGATGTGACTAATCAGTGTGCATGTGTGAATGTAGTTGTGTATAATTCACTTTCATTGTCTAGCCATAGGTGCCTATAAACGTACAGTACGGTACAGAACACACAATTTTTAAGGAAAGAAATAATATATTCCTTCATTCTTAAAGGTTCATTGCATTTAAAATGAAGGCAGAGTCATATTGTTTAGTTTTTTAAATGGTTAACCTTACCAACGTTTGAGCAAAGAACGATATTGGTCTTTTGTATTGCACGTGTATTTTATGTGAACATTGACAGGTTAAATACTGTAAATATTTCGCATTACTGTTGTTGCTCTTAAATGTGAATAATACTGCATTTTAAATTGTTCTTCTGTCAGTTTATTAATCTGACTTTACAAAGTATCAATTTCTGAGTTGTGGTTTGCCATTTGAGGTTGCATATTTGTTCACAGTAGGTGGACACTTGTAGTTCATATACTTGATTTGTTGTAAATTTGTTTTTAGTTACTATTATATGTGTGATTTATGGTGTAGTGACTGGTGGAGCAGTGGGATGCCATAACTAATGTGCATATTGCCATTCAAATGTTATGTTACTGTGTTTTTTGTCCTGTCTTAGTGATGGAAATTATTTATAGTGTACATGTTTTAACTGTTTCCCGGACTGTTATATTGGCCTCAGTGGACCATGTGCTGTGTTTTAGTAGTACTGTTTCAGTATTTCTGTTAGTGAACAGATTTACATCACATATCGTGCTGTTGTGGAACATACGAGGTCCCACCAACCTCATGTGAGTTAGGGGGGTGCCTATGATCAGATTCATGGACCAAACCATCATTTTCGACACACAAAGTATCCGCAGACCTCAAGTTATTCTCAGAAGATGTAGCCTGTTTGTAGACAAAAGTACAAGGCCTGAAGGGTGGTGGGAAGAGGTTGGAATGTGAAATGAGAGTGCTGTCTAGGTCTTCTTCCATCTCTGATACTCCACATTGTATCACCTCAGATATGGGCAGTTTCAAAGCTCCACTTGCATCCTTAATGCAACTGATGTACATTGAGAACTGCTCATCTTTATTCTGAAAACAGGCAAACATTTCTCACTTCAACCTGTCAAACATCATCATAGGGATGAAGAAAAGAATAAATCCTCCTGAAATTTATCAAAGTTCCAACATGCATAACATGTGGCCTGTAGACGAGTACATAATAGGTATATGCAGCAGGGGTAGATCAACTGAAAAAATTGTTTATCTAAGAAAGGGAATATGTGTAAGTATTGAAAGATCACCCTTAATCCTAATTCTGCAGATGTGCAGTTTTTACTTCAGGTCTTATCTTGGAAACATAACTGGGGTTCGTATTGGCATACTAATATGGTTTAAACAGTTCCCCAAAACGACAGAACCAACAAATTTAAACAGTTATGACAACTGCGTAAGTATTTAAAAAAAAAATGACTGCAGTATGGTTTACACAGTTACCCCACTGCAACTCACACTTCCAATTTAACCAAATTTACAAGCAGTTTACCCCTCCCTTTGGTGGGATTCCAGCTCCCGTACCCCAACCCAATTCAGTGGAATCTCAGGGAATTTGAGCGTCTTAATGTAAAACACTTCGCTTTAATGACAAAAATTTAATGAGATATGAAGAATGTAGTGATAATGGTTACCACCTATTGCAAGTGCACACAACCTCAGATCCATGCTCCATAAACACTGAAATGAGTTCAGTAGCATTCCTTCAACCTTACAACCACAGGAATGTACAGGTTTTGGATTATTTAATAGTACCTACAGTGACCTTAAATTCTTACAAGTAAGTTTTTCTTACTGCTCCTTTATTTGGTCTCCACAACAGATCAGAATAATATTCCTGTAGGGTATCTCCTTTAGCTGGTAGTTAGGGGCGTCAGGTTTGTCTTCTGTGTTTTTTTGACGCCCTTCACTTTCTACCAGGGGTGCTACAGGATCAAGATACTTCATAGCTGAAGTTGATGGAGAGGGAGATGAAGGGTTAGGAGATATCCACAATGGTTGATGTACAGACACTCATTGAAAGCTTTTTGATCTTATTTCTGAAATCTACCTCAACTGCTGAAGTGTCACAATTTCAGAATTGTCAGCTTCTCGATTAAAGGAATGTACTATATTACATTAACACTACAACAAGCAAACCTGTATATGGATTTAAGGAAACCAAACACAAATAGAACTAACACCATAACAGGGATGCAGGCCTTGCAGTTCACCCACAAAATGAAATTTCAAAACCTCACATCTGGATGGACTTTTTTTTCGTTTTCCGGTCCCTCGTACCAATCAGAATGAGGTATCATCTGAAGGGCCAGGGGTCTGGTAGCAAGGAGTGATGGGGGGGGACTAAACTGTGCCATCTAAGATAAAAAAAAAATGTGATATGGCACAACTTTTGGGATTCATATCATGTATCCTTGCATTCTCTGTACTCTAATTGAAAATAATTACTAGTTCTGACAAAATTATGCCAATTTTGTAATTATGGTATTAGAGATTGCATATGTGTTAATATATGAAGTATTTTAACATTGTGTTGTGATCCTTTCTGGCACATAGGCCTGCACATACTAACTTTCCTCTTACACTTGGAGTACTTTGTTTATTAATTTTAGCTTAGGCTGATGGCAGGAACATTAGAATTGTCTACACTGCTTTGCTTGTAGCAAGCATCACTGCAACCATAATATATTTGGGTGAGGGGGGGGGCAGATCTTTATCAAGTATGTGTATTATAAATGAGTTCTGTAACTGACACACCAGCTCTTTGATTCAGTATGTTTCTACAATCTTCCTTTCTTGATCCCTACCCTGTTACTTCTTGTTCTAATCAATTTTCTTATATTTACTTAGGTTTGTCACTTTTCTGCCATTTTGGGTAAGTTCTGTTCCCCATTTGTTATTGTGCAAACACTCTTTCTAATTTAAATTATGAATGTTGAGTAGTTTTCACCCCACGTTCAGGAGGTTCCCAGTTTGAATCTGAACTCGACTCAGCTGGCTTTCTTGACCAAGTATCTCTTTGTGCAGATGCTGCTCTTGCTCAGGTTTTTTCCATTTTATCAATCACATTTTCTCCTCCTGAGCAATCTTATAGTTTCTCTTGTTGGACCTGTACAAATGAGAAAGCTTTGGTAGATTGAAAAATATAATGTAGGAGCAAAGAGTTATTGGATGCCATTTATCTCTCAGGAGTTTTCAGTAAACTGATAAATGTTTTTATCTTAAGGTGCAGTTGTGCCCATGAAAATGTTCTTGTGTCATTCAAGACATTCTGTTATCTAGTAAGACTTGGATATTACAGTGTGCATGATATTTATCAGTCATGGCTGCAGTGATAGTTCTCTTCTTTGCATGCTGTTGTTACTGTGAGACTTTTTTGGCATCACATTGAAGCAGGAGGCTCAAATGTTATCAAGGGAAGTGATGCAGTGTATGTAATATACTTGCTTGCATGTACCCATGAAGTAAGTAACTGGAAACTTGGAGACATCACTGTCTTGATGAGTTTATAGAAGTCTTTTACTGGGAGCAGTGTAAGTGTACATCAACATGTTTAGATGGCACAGTGATACACTGTTCTATATTTGATATTCCTGTTACATTTTTCATTTGTAAACAATCATCTGCAGGCAGTATATCATATTATGTGACATTTGGTACATTTTTGAATGCCAATTCTGTGACATGTAATTTTACATTATTACATAAAAATGTGCTGAAGTGCACATAAAACACTGCCCGATGTTGGTCATTTGTGACTGCAATGTGTAGCAGAACATTCGAAACAAAGGGGTCTGTTGTGTGACTGGAAATGTGTTTATGTATGGTTCTAGCACAATTGAATGCCTCTGTCAGGGGTAGAAATGTATTTACGAGTGGGCCATGGCCATTCTGTCACTCAAAACACTGTCACATACAGGGTCATCGAAAAAGATGGCTGGGATTTGAAACCGCTATAACTTAAAAAGTATTAGACGGATTTACACGTTTGGCGTCTTAAAATGTTCAGAAAAGTTTAAAGTTTTAGACTTACCTTAGTACATTTCAATATGTATAAAGTTTGTAGCTCTGGAGATGTCCAAACGAAATTCTATCTCCTGCCACTTTTCTGAATCGTCTCGTGTTACAGTTTCAATGGCTGATGTTATCCTGTCTTGCAGGTGCTAGATATTCCTTATTTTCTCAGCATACCCATTGTTCTTAATGTACCCCCACAGAAAAAAATCAAGTGGAGAGAGATCTGGGCTTTGAGGTGGCCAGGGTATTGGTCCACCTCTTCCAATCCAGGCATCAGGGAATCTCATTTAAAATGTCACTCACAAAGCAACTGAAATGGGGAGGAGCTCCATCTTGCATGAAAATAACCCTACTTACAATTTCTTGTTTGAAGGTTTAACGTGTAAATCCGTCTAGTACTTTTTAAGTTATAGCGGTTTCAAATCCCGTACATCTTTTTTGATGACCCTGTATTTTATGTTGAAACTTCTGCAGTTGGTACTTGTTTGTTTAATAAACCTTTTCAATTATTACCACATTGTTGTCAGATTTAAATTTCTCTCATAAGTGAATGAAACACATGACTTTTAACTTGGATAGAACGTACTCATGTGATGGTGTGTCTTAGTTTTGAGATGTGATAAAGAAGCATGTCATCGTTACAATGGTTGAAGTGCCACAAGTAGTTATTACATATCTTTCCTCTCATAGGCAAACTAATGTTGAGACATCCTAACACACATTTCTTGAATACATACTGACATATACTGATCCTGCTGTCAGTTTTATTGCATTTTAAATATACCACATTTAATTAGACAGTTAAAATATACTGTCTGCTTGCTAGTAAATTATACTTCTCAGTCCATCAAACTTATTTGAAATACTGATTAGTAGTCTGAAGATTCACTTTAATATAAACATTTATTTATATCACATGTTATGCATGTGAATATTGTATATATATCAGAAGTGTTGGATGTTATTTTGTATATAGAACGGGAGTCCATTTGAAGATTGATTTGGGCATCTGTGGGTACTTGCAGCACATGAAGGCCAAGTTATTTTTAAATTTGTCCTTGCTTTGCCCATGTTGCCAGAAATGACATTTATTCTGTCAGCCATTTTGCACCACTTAAGCAGAGTATTAGTGACACAGTGATACATCTCTGCTTGTTATTCTGTATTTTCTTTTACATTATATTTATGGTAGTATTGAAACAAGAGTGTTTGTTTTATCTTCAGCAATATAGTTCTAAACACACCTCTTGTTTGTTGTTGTCCATTGCTCACACCATCGGCCTGTACATGTTGTATTTTGAATGATTACTGTGAAAGAACTTTGTACTTTGAGCATCCATTGTATTTAAACATTTAATTGATATTTTTAAGCAGAAACATGGTTTCAGTAAGAATGTCAGTTGTGCTGCTGGTAACAAACTTACCGACTTGTAATTTTAGTTTATGTATATTGCACCTCACATATACATGTACAGAATTGTATGACTCTTGGTAGTATTTTTAATAACTGTTCAGCATATCTGCTCTAAAATTTTTGCTGCATTTGGTTGCCTGTGAAGTTGTATTACTTATAACAGGGGTGCTACAACTTGGAGTTACATGAAATGTGTTTCAATGAACATTTATAGAGTGAACAGGAAATAGGTTTTTCTGATGCAAGAGGGATGTTCTGACTGTGGTGTTGATGGGATGTTATGCCTTGTCGCCTGGCATTTATTTACCTACAGCCTTGTGTACTTAAGAGTGAAGTGAAGTTTTAAGGATTTCTTTACTGTGCACTGATGCTTCACTGTGGTAATAAAACCAACAAGTGCACATGAAAATATGTGAATTTATTACATTATAATCATTGTAAACCTCCCTACATGTTTCTGTAACCTTTTGTGGCCATCTTCAGGTAGGTGTTTTTCTGAAGGATGTATTACAAAAACACCCAAATCAGTATACAGGTATTCAATATTAAGTTTTATGTATGTGATTCACAATGTAAGTTACAATATAAAATACAGGTAAAATTATTTGTGCTACATTTATGTGAGTAGGAAGTTTTCTTGTGCTGCAGATGCAACAACACACTACTTAGATGGTGATATGACACACACAGCACTTGAACACTTCTTACTAATGTAAGTGTAGCCCAAGTGATATTTTCTGTATTTTATATTTTAACATATATTGTGAATCACATACTTAAAACTTAATATTTTATATTTGTACATTGGTTTGATTGTCTTTGTCATATGTCCTTCATAAAAACTCGTCCCTGAAGATGGCTGCTAAAGGTGACCAAAACATGTGGGAAGTTTACAATGATTGTATTGTAATAAATTCACATATTTTCATATGTGTTCGTTGGTTTTATTCTCACAGTTCAATGAAGGTTTATGATGCATATAAACACTTCGTATAACTGTGTTTGTCAGTACACTGCTGCACTGTAGATAATCCAGTGTTGAATTTATATTTCATAAAAACAGTAAACACACTGCAACATTCCTGAAATTGTATGACTCGTGTCATTTTTATAAATGAAGCTATTGTCCCAACATTTTTCATCATGATAATGATACAGTTGTTTATATCAGTCTACATGTAAATAAAATAATTTCTGAAGCTGAATAACACAGGGTTCTTGCTTGATCTACTAAACATTGTTTTGTTGTCACTTCTCTGTCTGTTTCACTTGGCAGTGGGTGTCACAGTGATTGCCACTATTCCAATTTACCATTTATCATCACAGTAATGACTCAGTTGTATGTATAAGTTTACTTGTAAATAAAATAAATGCTGAAGTTGAATAACATAGGGTCCTTCTTTGATCTAATAAAAGCAGTTTTGTCACGTCTGTGTTTCGTGTGGCAACAAGCGGCAGAGCGAATGCCACTATTCCAGTTTACCATTAGTCGGGGACCATACATTGTAGTTAATGTTAGGTTTTCAGTTGTTTTGTTTGTTTAGTGAAGGTGCTGGACAGTTTTAATTTGGTGTATTGCAGTTAGTATTAGGTTTTTACTTACCATATCTAAAGAAGTTGTTGGAAATTATTTTTGTCAGCTCATGGATGTGCATCACATCTAATAAACGTATTCATTCCGCATTGAACTTCTGGTAAAAAAGGTTCTGTAATGATTAGACTGTTAAAAAATTGTTTCAAAGTGTAACTATTGATGTTAATATATGAACATGTATGTGTGTTTGGGATAGGGGGGGGGGGGAATTGGCCCAATGTCCTAGTTGCACTTGGGCACACTGCACCCTAACCTTAATGTCATATAGTGGCACTTTGTAGATCTCTATGCCCAACTTATTATTCTAAGAGTTTGTGTATCCACTGAGTTTTACTGCTAAACAGAAGCAAGTGTCTCATATGAAATGCCCATAGAGGCTAGCAAATGACTTAGTACACACTTTGATAAGTGTGCCAGTGCATCAGTATGCTGGTGAGTGGCCATGTGTGTGTAATATAACTGAGGTGACAGGAAGTGACAAGTGATATTTGTCAGATAAGATGGGGACCCTATGCCTTATATGTTTCATTAAATGCAATTATTATTTTTTGGTCCTTGCTGAAGCTTTGGCATATGTCTGATCCTAATGATAAGTTTTCTGGTACTAAATATGAAAAGTTGTACATATGTAAAAAAGTATTTAAAGTAAAAGTAGGTAACTGTATTTCATAAATAGCAACCTATGTGACATTTCTGAACATATTAATTGAAGAATATGAGAGGTCATTGAGGAAGATGAATTTTGGAAAGGCAGAGCTTGGATGCTAATGAACCCATATGAAGTGGAATTGTTTAAGACTTCTTTTACAGTCTGTGTCAAATGCACTAATGAACTGTGTAAGATTTAAGTTGATATCTGTCACAGTCACTGATCCAGCATAAGTATTCTGACATCTGTATCAGCATGGCTGCCAAATGATGTACAAGAAATTAACCACTGTTTTATAGAGTCAATAATTACTGACAAATTCAAGTACTATGTATGTATATATACATTCTTTCCTTAATGCCCTGAAGTGTTGATATCAGTGAGACTGTTAAAAATATATCCAAGGAAGCCCCTATTATTTTTACCATTTTCTCTTTCAAAATGTGGAGGTGTTATGCAACATGAATGAGAAGCTAATTCACATGGCATGTTTAGAAATATGTTTGGGATGTTAAATTGAACTGGTAACTTCTCTGCAGTCATGATTTCAGCTGTTATTTTACTTATTAAAAAAAAGTCAATGTGAAATGGAGTTCTTTATGGACCATTGAAAAGACTAACTCCTTAACACTGAATCAAAGGTTCTCTGAGACAATAAATATCCTTTGCACAGTTGGGGGATGAGATATCAGAATTTTTTCTTGTTGATGCCTTGGTGCATTTTCTGATCTCCAAGCCTCCTTTATATTTAAAGTATAAAATGTTCTGGAAATTGTACAAGACAAATTTATTGAAATGGTAACTAACACATTTATCCAGTCAGATTTCCCTGTATATCAGTAACTCAGTTTTGAGTATGCAGCTTATGGAATGCATCTTTACTGCATGCTTTCAAAGGAAACAAAGGCAGTATTCCCACTGGGTTTCTTTTGCTGTTAATAAAGAGCATACAGATGTCTGCATTACTCTTGAGTTTTAGAAAATATGTGCATGGCAAAGCAAAGAACAAAAGGTTCACAGCTATTTGTCTATGGTGAACAAAGATAATACAGCTGCAATTATTTCAGATGTTTTCGTTATTTCTGTGATCCTTGAAAAATATATGCATATTCTATTTTAATAATATCTGAAGTACAGGAACCAGGTTTAAATAGTTCAAAATTTTAGCTGCTGTTATGGGTTGTAACACATACCAAAAATGGGTTCATTGTTAAAAAAAGTTTAGAATCGCTGTGTAACAAATGACTACTAAAACACAGAGCATGTATTTTGGTATCCATTGTGCATGTTTTGCTCTAAACTGAACAAAACAATGCATGATACTGCAGTTTTAGTGTCAGTTTCTAAAATGGCCTACAATGTACAGGAATTGTAGTGTTTGAAAGTGTGTAAGGAAGACCAAAAGAATTAGTTGCTTTGCTGTTAAATGGATGAGTATGACTGTTACCATTTATTCTATTTCCTGAAGCATTGTTATCAGTAATTGTGTTATTATTCATGTTTTGACATTACAGATAAATTTAGTGCATCAGATTACTGTATGTAAATGTGAGAAATGAGGGCACTTACCAGAGATGGGATTTGAAAGTAAACAAACACTCTTATCATGAAAATTTGTGCATTTATCACTGTGTGTTTTTGGAAGTGCTGAGTATTGCCCTTTTGATGTGTAGGGTGGTTTATTTGAAAATGTGGCAAAAGTGTGATGGTAAAGGGCAGATTTCCAAATGGATGGCACCATGCATTTTATCCATATGGCAGGGTTTGGAGTCCTCATTCCATTAATGATGTTTTAATGGACATTGGAAATCTGTTGGCCTGGGAAAATTCAGTCCTATCTGAGCTTATAAAACTTGGTGTTACAACATGAACCATGACTGTCCTGAAACAGATGCTAGCCATATCTGTGTTTTTAAATGTTATGTTTAAAGACAATACTTATTTACTAGGGACCTCATAATTGGGGGAGCGGTTACTCATTGAATATTTTGTTTCCTGTGCAAAATACATTCATGCATTACAATGCTGTATGTACTGAGATTAGAACACTGGACAAATTTGTCCCCTACTATATTTTGCCAGCCACATGGCACATTTGTTTTGTATTTATCTATGTAGAAGTCATAATTTGTCATGCTGGAAGTTGTTTTCTCTAATAGTGTAAGTTACAGATTTCAGTCCAGCATGTTTCAGGAATCTGTGCCACAAAGTGTTGCTGCCTAATTTTTAGTGCAAGATTTTTATTTATGTGTACATATGTTTGTGCTCATGGGAGTGGGTTACTTGTATATTACTCTGGCACTGTATAATTTTTATGATTGGAGGTTTTCAATAAGTAAATGTTGAAAGGTAACAGAAGAAATTTCTTTGATTGATTTTTCACGTACATACCAGTAATACTCAGACTAGAAGGGCCAGTATTTGTACGGTTATGTCTCCCATAGGGTTTGTAAGATTGAGAGTAAAGCACTGCCCGGTAGATTGTGCATCAATGCATTATGTGCCACCTTAATATAGTTAATTTATAATATATTGTATGAAATTATTTTAATAAGTGAAGTTTATCTAGTGGACTGGATAAAATCATAGTTCTTTTTCTTTTTTGATGCCAGCATACTACTGATACAAGTTCTGCTCATCGAGCTGTCGATTTTTGTGTTACCCAAGCGTAATAGAAATGCAATGGATGCTCCAATGTGACTAGTACTGTGAGACAGTATTCACAGTGTGCAAGTGCTGGATTATGTAGCCAGCAATAAGAAAATGACAGTTTTATAGGTGTTTAGCAAACACAGGTGTAAAACATGTGTAAGTGCAATTAGTTGTGTACATTTTACACTGATAGAGATCCATGTTTGAACAAAATTTGTATTGATGAATGCTGAACTGATTTCTCTAAATGATGTATTAATTTTTGCACATTAATATTTTTTTCGTGCAACAATGGGAACTCTTGAACTGTATTTCACATACATCAGTAGAAAATATGACGAAAGAATAAAGAGACCAGATGTACACAATTTTGTTTTATGTTTCAAATAAAAATACATTCACATCAGTAGAAGCAATACAGCTTTATGTGTTCCATATCCGTGCATTTGTTGGTTAACAAAGAGTTTGATTTACACTGATAGATATCCATGTTTGCACAAAATTTGTATAGGTGGATGCTGAACTGATTTCTCTAAATGATGTATTAATTTTTGCACATTAATATTTTTTCGTGCAACAATGGGAACTCTTGAACTGTATTTCACATACACCGGTAGGAAAATATGAAGAAAAATAAAGAGACCAGATGTACACAATTTTGTTTTATGTTTCAAATAAAAATACATTCACATCAGTAGAAGCAATGCAGCTTTATGTGTTCCATATCCGTGCTTTTGTTGGTTAATATAGAGTTTAATTTGATGGAAAATGGTTCTGGTGTCATCACTTGTGTATCAAATTATGATTTTGGTTGAAACCAACTCGTAATGTAGATAGTATTACTGTTGTGTTAAAAACTGTGGGACAGCTCCTCTGAGTCTTTATTGCTTTTATTTTTTGCATGAACCCCTATCATGCTATACAGATTTCAGCAAATCTATTAATCAGATTTATAACTTTGCAGTGCTTTGCATGACAAAGATATCTGCTCTTTGTACTTCATCTGCAGGTGCTGTTGAGGTCCACTTCCTGACTTCTATGAAAAGCTGCTGTGTTACCTTTTGACATTCCAAAAGTATCCATCCCATTTTGTTTCTGGGTAATGTGCTGCTCAGGACAGGGACAGGTGGTGTGGGCACTTGCAAATGTGGTAATGAACCTTTGGGTTCCATAAAATGTGGGGAATTTCTTGACTAGCTGATAACTGGTTAGCTTCTCAAGAAGAACTCTGTTCCATGGAGTAAGTAACTATGTATGGGAAATGAGCTTGGATGGTATTTTAAACTGGAGCATGACTGCATCCTGTGCTGTTCCCGGTAACACCTGTTAATCGTTATTGGACACTGAGTCCAGCGGTACATAATGAACTGAATTCTGTAGTGAACTTTTAAGCCTGCTATGCTGTTACATGGATATCACATCATATGGACTCAGTACAATTATTATTTTGAAAAACTTACTGTTTGTGTAAAGATTATACATTGAATTTGTTAGATATAATCTCAAAACTTTATTCCCAGTTGTTTTATGTGTACAGTGCACATTTCATGGTCCATCAGTAAGTGTTGGCTGTGAGAACCTTATCCTTAGATTGGAAATGTGTTGCGTTTCCTTTTCATTCAAGCAGTAAATTACACAAAGCCCAATCCTTTAAATTAAAGAATTTTCAACAAGCTATGTAATCAGAATTGCTACTTAATGTATAGTGTTCCAATACATGTGTATGTTTCATAGGTTGCTTGCCTATCCTACTGAGAAAAAATGGTATAATTTTCTTGACACACTATACTTCATGTTTGTACTTCTCGCCTTCCCCCTTCTAGGTATTGCCAAACCCCTTCAAACTGTAATTCAGATTGCACTATTGTAGATGACTTGAAGAGTTCCTAGTTTTGTGTATGATACACAAACAATTCTTTCAAGTACCATGCAACCCATCTGAAAGCAGTCTTAGTGGGTCTTGTTTAATGCATGATGAAGAATGAGATGAATATGCTTAGAGTATCCTTTATTGCTCCACTTTATGATTCAGGGCATAGCTATTCTCTTTTATGCTGCCATGTTAAATATGTGTTTTGATCAGATTTAAAAGTCCCATAATTAGATATATGAAATTTATTAAAGACCAACAAATGTACTTTGGCGTCATGATGTAATTTTGTTATATGAAGTATATATTTTGTTCTATGATGTAATTTTATTATAAATTTATATAATAAAATTAAGTGATAAAACCAAAGTGCATTTGTTGGTCTTTAATAAATTTTTTGTATGTTTTAATTTTTCCTCATAGAAGTCTAAGACCGTAGTTTGTTTGAATTGGTTGCAACAAGCCCACATTTTTTCTTCATTTTCAGTTATTCATCCAAACGACTTCATTTTGTATGGCATAAAGTACAGATGTAAATGAATGCAATGCACACCGTCCAAGTATTATGATGAGACTCCCAACTACATTTATAATTGTTTTCGGTGGAGAAACATATTGGGGGAAGTAGAATTCAAGCAAATGATATGTTTTTATTAATTGTACTTTTTGAAAATTTAAATGCATATTTTCATTACTCTGATCCTAAATAGTGCATCTAGGTAAAATTATCGCAAATGGGTTGACATTTTTGTCGCAATGTTGTAAATGTATGTAACACCAGTGAATAATTTGAATTAACGAAGGAAATTAACACCGTGTTTCATCGAGTTGTAAATTTTTTAAAGTTCCCACTTATTCTTTAAAACCGTCCCATCATGCACTGTAAATGTAATATGTCGCATGTTCAAGCTTGAAAATAGGGAAGGCATTATCGAAGTCATCGTGTGACTAGTCGTACAATGTTTCGTGGTATCGGTATTATATTGCATTTTTGAACGTTATTAGTGTGGTTACAGCGTTATCGTTGTACCATTGACGTCATAATATACCGGAAAAGAAATAACCGAGTGATTCATTAGTTATTATTTTTTTGGCATCGCAGTGCCGTAGGTATTAACCTGTAAAAGGAATTGTGATTGATGATATTTGGACACGAAAAGCAAGAAGAGGTACACTTTTATACACAAATGTTGATATAGAACTGTAGGTGTGGAAAACATTATTTTGAATGCTTCTGACAAGAACGTGCCACCATTGTGCCCATTGTGTTAATTTGAACTGTCATGCAGGTGTTTTGCACATAATTATTTAGTGAACAGATAATGCTTAAAGCGTAATTATTTATTGAATGCTCAGCTAAGACAGTAACTTTTTCAGAGCGAAAATAAATGAAGTGGCCGGGAGGTGAGCCGAACGGAATGTTGAGCCACACAAATGGGCATGTGTCATCCCCACAGATAGTACGGCAGCAGGTTAGTATCCTGCACGAAATTTGTGTACATTAAGCGCATATGGAACTGTTTTAATGAAGTCACACAGTTGTGCTGTTACCGTAATTATGTCAGGAAACACCATGAAACCGAACATTTGGCTTTAGTTAAATTGTGATAGTGTGATCATAACCTCACATCACCTTCCATCAGTATTATTGTTTGTTTGCACAGTAATACGGTCAGTACACTTCAAGACTGTACAATTTTTTTACGAAGTACAAGCTTCACGTAACAAATATTTTATACGTTTAATTAGCTTAGTGAATGGGTGTGAACGTGATATGGGCCATTTTAGAGAAGTTTGTCTTATTTCATTCTGATAGCTCAGTAGCAAATTAAAAGTAACTGCACAGATGGAACTTGTGTTAAAATAAAACCCATTCATTTATTTACTTGCAGTATTTTAGTATATGGTACTAAGGTCTATAATGTCATGCTATCTTGCAGTAATTGAGGCTGCTGTGGGGTTTTCAAGTTATGGCATGAAGGACGTGATGGTAAAAGCAAGCAGGTTAAGTGCTTATACTGGGTTTACCCAGCGTCATATTACAAGCACGTTGTAGAACAACCCCTGATGAATGACAGTGAAAAGCACAAAGGCTGTAATTTATTTCATTTTATGAAACCTAATATGTGAAGGTTATATGAAACTGTGTTGAATAATAGGATGCCATTGTCAGGGACAGGTTAATTAAAGTCGCAGCTCTGCAATGTGCCGACTGGTTGTGGTTGACTGTTTCTTGTATGTTTAATGGCTGTTACCAGCTACATGCAGTAGTGGCCACATAAATTATATAAAGCTTCAAATTCATTACATTTAATTTGTAACAGCTTGGAAGCCTGTTATAATATACTACTTAATTAATACCAAGCCTACAGATTGTTTAGTGTTGTGCACTTTTAAACTTGTTACATCATATTGCACGGCATTGTGCCTGCAGCATTTTTATTTACAAGCAGTATAAGGAATTAGTGTACTGCGTTTGTGGGATATGGAACTGTGGCACTGCAAGTACAGTTAACACCTTGAAATCAAAGAGTAATTTCTTCTCTAGATGAGGAAGGCCTGTCAGGACAGTACTGCAGCAAGAGTTAGCTGTAATTTGTCTTTAAGTGTCTGTACTTCTCAAGTGGTATAAGATTCGAGGTTTGGTTTTTGAAGACTTGTGAAACCACCAACAGAACTTTTAGCAACTACTTGTACTTTTTCTTTTTTGAGAAAGAATGGATGAAGATAAATTCAATGCTGTACACATCTCCTTGTTACATTCACGGTGTAGTGTCAAGTGTCTGAGATAAACTTTCCTTCTCACTTTCTTAGCTTTTTCACTGTTTGAATGACAGTGTGTTTTGGACCATTGTTTCACAAAATATTGATGAATAAATACAGAATTCATCAAAATAGAGGAGTTGCAGGAACTATGAATACACTACTCACATTAAGGCACTGATTGTGTGACAATGAGGTGGTGAAATTTTCTTGCATACTTGCAGATAAGTGACTTGCTTGGAGCGCATATCAGTGAGGGGAGTTTGCTTCTCTGATAGAAATAGGCATGTGTACGAATCGCTTGCTTTAGTGAATGATTGTGAGTAAAGTGTGTGTTTAATGAGGGATGAGTGTATGTGTAATCATACCATGTATTATTACTATACAAAGAGTAACATTTTTAATCTCCAGTCATGAAGATAATGGCATCTGGAAGGAAAAGCAACAGTTATTATGCTATAAGCAGCATATTTTATGAATTTTCATAATGTTATGCAAATTATGTAACCACTGCTGTAGGTAGAGCAGCATGCAGTAATAGAATGTTAAACTGATAGATGGGCTAAGTGTGGAAGGAAACCTTTATGCCTGTTGTAAAGTGGTGTCCCAGAACTTTTTAGGAAGGACTGTGAAAAACTATGAGAAATCTCTTTTGTTTCTCATGAGGGTTCAGACATGGTTTTTTCTTGGTTGCAGTATGTCATATATTATCTAAAGTTTGTTTTGACTGCATATCTTTGATTAGATACCGGACCCCAGTCGACCTCAGCTGGCTCGTTCACAAGATGATGCCATGGTGGGTTACGTTTTCCAGCGTCCTCAGTCTGACCCAGATTTTCCAATTCCACCACCATTCAACAAGCAGCAGCAGCGATGGGCATTGGGAGATGAAAGTATCATTGATGTAAGTACATTTGTTAACGATATGTAAAATTAAGCTGTTACAGAGTGCCTATTTACTGTACACTGAGCATGACAGCTGTCATGGGAACTTTATGCCAGGAAGCATGCTTGTGCAAGGGATTTAGAGCCTGTTTTTCCACTGAATTTCAACTTAACTTTTTTGATAGAAGAGTTTTGAAATGCTAACCTGCTTGCTGGAAGCAGGCCTTGCACTTTCTGACAATATTTCTCGACCCATGATAGATTTGCAAATGTTAACCAGTTTCGCTCTAAATATTGCCTTGTTTCTAGGAAAGAATGTGGATTGTTCACATAAATTTTATCTTCCTCTGTCTCCCACAAATAATAATTGTACAGATGTAATTCAGGAGCTCTAGGTGGCTACAGTCTGTGAGTTATCAGCTGTTCAGTGGATACTTTAACTAGAATAGACACTGAGAAGGCTGCTTTCTGAGCTGTGGCATTGTCCATCGTGAAGTGACCATACATTTTTCCTTTTTATATGAACTTTGTGAAAAGTGATGTTAGAATTAACTCATCATAGAGGTGGAATTTGTTGTTTCCTTGAAAAGTATGAGCCCTGTGTGATGTTTCATGCATTCACTGCATACCAGATTCTTAACTTCAGGGTCATTCAAAGGAGCTTCTTGAAGCAGAAAGGGGCTTTTGGAACACGTGTTCCTTATTCTGGATATTTGCATTCCCATTTAATATAAACTGAGCCATCTTGCTGAAGTACTGCAGATGAACAGCTAAACACACACACACACACACACACACACAGTGACAACCTGCCCTCTGTGACTCATAACACGGGTCTAATTTCCCATCTCGCATTTCGGCACTGCCGAGATGGGGACTATGTTCTCTATTTCACCATCAGAAGTGGCGATTGCTTTTTTCCTGTGCTGAGGGACAGGATTAAATGGATTGTCTGTAGAATGCTATTGAATATAGAGAAAGGCATGATTTAAAATTAGTGTCCTTAATAGTACAGTATTGTATGAGGTGTGGTCAGGGAACTTCTAGACTGCCTAAAAGGTGACACAGAATTTATGAATAATTTCTGTAGGTGGTATCATAAACTCAGCGGAATAATTTGCCATTAATTTTGGATCCAAGGATACATCATTCAAAACTGCATAAGGAAGATAGGTCATGTATGGTGATATGTGTGTGATTTCTGTTTTATTGAATGGTGACAGACTTTAAAGGAAAGTTTGTCTGTGGTAGGTCTATGAAAAACTACTTTGGAAGCTCATAGCGTAATGAAATTTTATTTTTGAAAGGAAACAAAACAGGAACATGCAAGTGATGTTTAAAGTTTGTATGTGGAATGACTTGTATGGAATATCTGTATGCTTTAGGGCTGTTTTATTTTACACTGATGGAATTATGTATCAGGACAGAGATGAACTTTGGTTCAACACTTACATACGTTTAGAATGGAAGTAAGTGGGTTTGACCCCTTTTGATCCCGATGCACATAGGCCTTTTTTGATAAAGTTCCAGATTGCCCCTGGTCTTAGACTTCTAACATTCTCAGGGTCCAAGAAAAAGGAACCCAAATAGGTACGTCTGAGTGTCGTCAAGGCTTCACATTCACACAAAACATGAACTGAGGTTGTGCTTGTGCTTGTGCTCTGTGGAGTGTGAAGGTGTTGTTCCGCTGAGCCTACGTGGCGGCACTAGATGCAAGTTAGTGGTCAGCTTTTATGCTCTGGCTGCTCTACACCTGGGGAAAGAGGCTCCAGCACCCACTGATAGGAAGCTGGATGGTCCCTAGAACTAGTCTGGGGACTGTGGAAATAGAGGAAAATTGCAGAATAAAAAAAGTCACACGCTTGTTTACTGGCCTCTTTATTGGACATAACACCCTAAGAAGATATTTTTACTTAATTCGACTGATAAATAGCCACATATGTGGGAAATGTGGAGCAGAGGAAGAAACCCCAGCCTGTATTTTGTGTGAGTGCGAAACTTTGGCTTCACTCATACATACATATCTGGGCTACTTTTCTTGGACCCTGAGGATGTAAAGAGTGTGTAAGTCTGGGGTTCATCTGGAACTTCATTAGAGGAACAGGGCTTCCATTACTTGGCATCAGATTATGGGACACAAATGGCCTATCTGCAGGTCTAGGTGCATTGGGACTGAAAGGGCTCAAACCCAATCACTAATCTAATCTAGTCTTGTCCTTTCCAGTTCTTTGTGTGTGTTAATTCTGACATTCATAATTAAATGCCATGTGATCTATGTGACTGATACATGCTGTATTCACCCAAATATAAGATGACTTTGTGTATAAGGTGACCCCTCTTTGTCATCCTCATTCTTCAGTAAGATTGCTGCATAGAATTCATTGAACTTTGTGCATAGTTACAAAATGACCTCTATTTTGCAACTGATTAGTAACCAAATGGTAAGTACAGTAGTTGTGTTATACCATACCAACAAGAGTGTAACAGTTTGTGACAGATAATGTGTATTAGCATTATAAAAGCATTTAAAGCAGGAATACATGTTTAATTATTGTTCTTTGTATATATAACATATCATGCTTCATAAGTGGCATTTGTGGCATCAGAGTACAGAGATACTCTGAAAGGAAAATGGTTTTCCTTGGTGATACTGTAATTCCCATGGGTATGGTACATACCCACCTTCCTTGATTCATGTGTTTTGTAGAATTATATACGAGTAGCTTCTCTTGAATTTAGGGGAGGATTGACAACAATATTTTGTCTTTTGAAACATTATTATCACTGTGACATGCCACATGTCTCCAGACTACTGAATCTGGTGAGGCATTGTTTGTTCTGAAATCTGACACTGTTAGATGAATGTTAGTTACAAAAAGTTGCTAATTGTTTATAGGAAGAAACTGTGATATGTATATATATTATTTTGGAAGAAGAACCCAGGAGAAAAATTTCTGGGGCCAGATAGCTCAAATCGAGAATGTCCTGATCCTCAGAAAAATGCGTATTTAATTTTTTCAGTTAGGCATGGAAGTATCTGGTTTTGCCGTTACACAGATTTTGCTCTTTGTCATTGCATCAAGAGTGTCTCTGGGTCTCACCCAGCCCACTGTGCTATGGATACTTGGAGTGCATTGCCCCATGGAAAAAGTGGCCAATGTTAACTGGGCACTTTAACAACTGTGAAGGTTAAGAAAACATATAGCTTTACCACCATGTTTCTATGTGTGTGCATGGTTTGGTGTTTAATGAGGTGCAGGGACAACTTTACCTCTGCCATTACTTGGGCATAGTGGTGATACTCTTTATCTTACCAGTGTAATGATTTTTTTCTTCTAGAGCCATGAGAAGTGGAAGTTTCCTGTTATGACAAAATTAACACATCCTGTGCATAGTATGGTTCCATATGAAATGCACCCAGTTGCCATTAAGGTAAGCTAATAACTACTATATTCTCTACTTTATGTTTTATACCAAACAGCTGCCGAACATGTCAGTATTTCCTTAACAAATAGGACTAGTTGTGTAAGGAATTGTTGACTTCGAGGCACTTATTAAATGTTCATTAACTTTGCTTAGCTCCTTCACTTAATCTGTGGGCTGTATTACCCTATTGACACAGTTATTTTGTTGTAACTTTTCCATGTGGCTGTTAGTGTCATGTCATGATTGTAAAAGAAGGTTTGAGCTTGCCATTTGTTCGCTTGGATTTGTGGAGAAGGATGACTTAAAACAATCCTGATCAGCAGAGGAAGTAAAGTGTGCTGCAGCCAGGATGTTATTGTAGCCAGTGAAAGTGACAATGAAATCGTAGTGTACTTAAAGGAAAATGATTTTATTGTGCATGAACTATGTTGTGATAGTGAAAGTGATCATAATTTTTATAGTGACAGTAACATAGTTCCTGCAACATACGTTGTGTTATTAGGAGAAGCTGCTGTGATGATTACGGGAAGTTATTGTTGTTATTTTTATTGCATGGAGTGTTGTGCAGTTCCTTATAATTGTATCTTTTTTGCTTATAATTCACCATCCTTAATGGTTGTGACATCCAAAATGTTGTATATATGGTTTTTGAAAATCATTTTAGCCTCCAGACTTCAAGAAAGGGAAACATGCAATGAAGAGGTGTATAAATGTATACAGTAAAAGCTGGTTAGTGTGGCACCTCTGGGCAGGAGGATTACTGGACATTGCGGTTTTATGGATTTGAGAATGTCCCATAATCAAGAGAATGCATAATTTCAGACTTTGTACTACACTTTATCTTTTAATTAAATTACTTCAACAGAGTACACAAATTCATTATTACATACTACTGTATCATATTTCAGCTTTTTCTAAACCTTTTAATTTCAGACTTTGTACACTGTATCATTTAATTAAATTACATCAACAGAGTACACAAATTTATTTTTACATACTACTCAACTTTTTTTAAACCTTTGGCATGGAACTTGTCAAAAACAGAACTTTTAGTGCAGTTTGTTATCTCATAAGGTTGAAGGTACATGGAGTGGATTTTGTGTGTGTGTGTGTGTTGCGTATTACTGAAAATTATAAAATATGCATTACGTGTTGAAAGACGTGTCAGTGAAATAGTGATAAAATCCAGTTTATGGATTGTTGACCATAATTTATTCTAGTGAACATAGATTGTTGCTTTTGGGATTACGTGTAGAGTCCTGTGTGCAGGATCCATGTGAGGGATTTTGTTTTTTCGTTCTCTTTTTGTCCTTTGGTTCATGAACACTTTTTGTTTTGTTAGGTCTTGAGATCCACTAAATACTTGAATACACAGTGCTATATTAAGTAAATTAAATAAAGCCATGTTTTTTGTTAGGTGAATTACATTTTTATTACATTAGTCCGTCAGTGTATGCTTTTGTGTGGGTGCATGCATGAGTGCATGTTGTGCATGCTGGCACTCTCATTCAATTTGCACTGATATATTCTGTTGTATTTCTTTGTAAGTTGTGGTTATGGGATGCTGTATGTGTCTGCTTCCTCCAGATGGCTGGATTTGGTGTGAAGACCTTGATGCATTGTGAGTGTGTGTCACTGGTGCTTTTGTGTGCTGCTTATGGGTTGTCAGGTTAGCAGTGTGTGTGTACTGTGGTGTAATGTATGCGTGCGATTTCAAGTGGAGAACTTAATTGCCCTTTCGTTTGTTTATTTGCAAAGCTGCTTTCTTTTTTTTCTTTCTTTCTTTTCTTTCTTTCTTTCTTTCTTTCTTCTTCTTATTTTTTTTGGGGGGGGGGGGGAAGGGATTTTTTTGGTTTTTCCCTTCCATAAAACCCCCACTTTTAAAATTTTTAATTCAAAAAATTCCAAATTGGGAAAAGGGGGGGGTTAATTTAAGGGAAAAACCAAATATCTTCTTGCCCCCCCCCCCCCCAAAAAAAATAAGAAGAAGAAAGAAAGAAAGAAAGAAAGAAAAGAAAG
>Ga0131853_10005197_pt1 | contig 23465 bp, 18 predicted proteins | sample TergutLab28metaG_FD_92764 | JGI IMG/M metagenome (GOLD analysis project Ga0131853, IMG submission 92764) | Labiotermes labralis P1 segment gut microbial communities from Petit-Saut dam, French Guiana - Lab288 P1 (version 2) (version 2) | ecosystem: Host-associated > Arthropoda: Insects >...
CCCCCCCCCCCCCCCGCAAGGCAAGGCGCCGAATGAAATTCACGACATCCTGACCAAAACATTGGCTTGTTTCCTTCCTGTCGGTCTAAGGACTTATCAACACCCCTGTTTTAGAAGTTCAGTTCCTTCCTTCTAGAAGTACACTATGTGTCACACAGAGCCATCACTTAATGCTGTAGGGAAATAACACTTCATTTTGAGAGGAGTACATAGAGCACTATGCTGGGGACAGTGTAGAAGGAGTGCAAGACTCAGAGCTTCTGTAGCTGTATTGTGCCCGTATTCCAATATACGTGTTTTCAAGTATTCATTTTGAGCAATTCTTAGGTCTTAACACTATTATTCTGTATGTGATGGAACCTCTTTGTATGCTGTTCTGTAACAGACCTGAAGATGGCTTTGAATGTATAAGCTGAAACATATCATCTGTATCTGTGAATACAGTAGTACATGTTTTGTCAACTGAGAAATGGCTGTTCTAAGGAGGATGGTATTTGTTCAGCTGCAGGGGTTACTAACGAACACCCACTGTGAACACATTGTGACTGCTGAGTGTTTTCTTGCAGGTGAGAGTTTGGAAGAATTGAATGGCTATGGCACCCACAAGCCTCGCAACCTCATCTCCTCTATCTTGGGAACACCTGGCCGGCCGAAATCCCACCTGTGTATCTCAAATCCACATGACTTCAGACAGGTATGATGTTGTTTGCGTGTGCGAATTTTTAGGCTTTTGCATTGGTAGAATTGAGGTCTCCATTCTACTGGGACGTGTCACGGTGTCACTGAGTGAATGGTGCCTTGTGTTTTGTGGCAGTGGTGTTCCCAAAATGTTGGACGCCATTCACCCTGTGATGTGGCATCACGTCCCAGAAGAGCAGAGACACTGTGATCCCCATTGTGTTTCCTAATACAAAACATTGAACATTGGTCAGATTCAGAATGCTGTACAGGATGCCAACTGTCAAACCAGAATGCTGTGTTGCATTGCAAAATAGTTGTAAGCCAGTCACATCTGTTTAGTTTCTTACTTCACTTACAAGCTGTTCAAGAAAATGTAGAACTGAAGGTGGAGGCAGCAGGTTCCTCTGGATGTTGGTACTTATCTACCAAACCGCACGGCGTCACTTTGCAGGTGACTGTAATGTTGTGTTTGGGTGATAAAAGGATGAAGAAAAGAATGTAGTAAATATACAAAGGTTGTATATTTGTGTTATTACATTTTCTGTGTTCATATTATGTGACATGTTATGATCCTAAGAGGGAGTGACTAACAGGAGATGGGAGAAAAGTGTATCATGAAGAGCTTCATGAATTGTATTGCTGGCCAAATATCATTTGGCTGAGCAAGTCAAATGACATGATGAGATGGGCAGGGCATGTGGCACATGTAGAGAGCAACGAAATACATACAGAGCTTTGGTGGGGAAACCAGAAATAAAGAACTTTTGGGAAGACCTAGGCATAGCTGGGTGGATGATATGAAAGTTGCTGTTAAAGAAGTCAGTTTTGAGGACATGGACTTGATTCATCTGGCCGAGAATAGGGACAGGTGGCAGACAGCTTTGGGTTCCATTTAGTGCTGGGAATTGCTTGAGCTGAGCAGCTGTTCAGGGACTCTGTGGGATTAGTGAGTTAGTTATCTAGCTAGTTAGCTAGTTGGTTGGTTCATTAATTACAAGGCATGTCAGTGGTAACAAAATTGTAGCCTAAGACCGTATCTTCTGCTGTTGTCTTTGTAGCAGTTACAAACACCTCACCGCAGTATCAGAGTTGAGGAATGGCAGCATTACACAGATGCAGTTGCCTGTTTGGAGGGTGTTTGTCCTCCTTTGCACGTGTATTCAGTTTGTTTCTCTCAGTGTGAGCGTTCCAAGTATGATAAGTTTAGGGTTGCTAATTTTATGGCAGTCAAGACAGACACAAAGAAATGTCCAAGAAACACTTTGAAGACAGCTGGAATGTTCCACCTGCCAGACCACACAGTATAGTGAGTTCTCACGACCAGATTTTTGTGATGTGATATGATGCTTTGTAGTCACACACTACGTGCAAGGAGTCCTGGGTTAGAATTGTTGAAAGACTGCTTCTTTGATTGAGGTTTTCTGTGGTTTTTGTGAAACCTGCCATGAAGATGCTGGTTGGTGAAGTAGATACAGCACATCCCTTCCACAGAACATGTTTAATTGGCATATGATTATTGGGAAAGTCCTCCTCCCCTTTTCCTTTGGAATCATTCTCCACTTACATTAAGGTGAACACAATAATTTATTGTGCATGTTTGGGTGGTTGTGGTTGCATTGTTTGTCTGATGAAATTGATTTGAAGTGTGTATTGTGAGGCACATACATCTGCAACCTGCTTGAGGATCCTGACAGGTGACGGTGTTGCAACAGTTAGAAAAACTGAGCACATGCATTACAGCAGTCCCACCGATGTAGCAGTTGGCGTAGTTCATCTACTTAAAATCCCTTGTGCTGCTGCCGTAGCTGCTATACCACATCATTGGCTGTGAATATACTGCCTTTGGGGGCTTTCTTTGGTTGTCCAAAAATGCAAGAATTACATGGCAGTAAGTGTGGTGTGTATGCAGAGTGTTTGAGCACCGGCCATCAGTTGACATTCATTTGGTCCTCAACACTGGACCACATGTGGAAGGCACCGTTCAGCAGCAGGATGATGCAGTCAGTGTGTTTGATCTTGGTACATGGCTGTTACAGCATTGGATGTTACAGTTTGCATCATTTGTATTGTTACGTGATTTAAAGTCCAGAAGCAAGGGTGTCACTGTCAGCAGAGGCAATATCACTTCCCTGGAAGATGCTTGTGACTTACAGCTCTTCACTTGGGATGCAGTGGGGTGTCTGCATTGTGTACGTCCTTGATTTCCTGTAGACACTAACTGAATGGTGATGCCATGTCTTGTCACCCACTACAATGTGTCGCAGATTCACATCTTTATTGTGGTACTTCTGCAAGTGTTTCAGTGATTTGAAGTGTGATGCTTGTGTCTTATGTCTTGAGTAGTCTTGGGGGGCAACTCGTATGACACCTTGTGTTATCCAGGATCCAGTATGATGACATGCACAGTGTCTTCACATATGAAGATCCATTGACAAGGCAAGAATAGTCCACTGTTTGTCCTTACACACGTCATTCTGGACTTGTGCAGTGTTCTTTGGATTAATGACAGTGTGAGGCTGTTCCTGTCTTTATGTGTCTGTCATTCACTTCTTGCCCACTCAGAACACCCAGAGCCAATTCACAGCTGTTGCTTTGGTACACAATCGCACCATGCATTTGGCTATCAGTGTAAGCAGCTTAACATCCTTCCATTCCAAGAAATTGAATTGCCATCCTCTGGTCATGTTTGGGTGGACGCAGACTAGTGCAGCATCTCTGAGCTCTTCTGCACTGTGTAGCTAGTCACCCAGTCGATTGCATTGTTGTGTACACGTGTGTGCCAGTGTGTTTACTGAGTCAGACAGCAGCTGTGCCACCTACACTGCAGCAGCAACACTCTGAATGGGTTTCAGTTGTGCCTCATGTTGATTATCCACTTCCAGAATAAATAAATAAATACCATAAAATCATCAGTAGCATAGTCATGGCTTTGACAGTTATTACTAGTGTCTTACTATTGACAGAAGTTCAGTTCTGGTTAGTATGGAATCATGATAAAGATATAATCACATAATTACAGTCAACTTAATGTTTGTCAGTTGTAGGTGTTGTGTTGTGTTATATTGTGGGCTTTATTTGATGTGTTTGAAAGTTAAAAAAGTGGTGAAGACCTTTACTGTCCAGGACCAGGCACATAATAACATAGTTTATGTATTACAATTTTATGTACAGTATATAATTTTTCTTGACAGGTGTCAGCAATAATTGACGTTGATATTGTGCCTGAGACATGCCGGCGAGTGCGATTGCTGAAACATGGTTCAGATAAGCCTCTGGGATTTTACATCCGAGACGGTACGTCTGTCCGAGTTACCCCTGCTGGACTGGAGAAAGTGCCTGGTATCTTCATTTCACGTTTGGTGCCTGGTGGCTTGGCAGAAAGTACAGGACTTCTTGCAGTTAATGATGAAGTGTTGGAGGTCAACGGTATTGAGGTCAATGGCAAGACATTGGATCAGGTAATGAGATGTAGTTGTATCGGCAACAGAACACAGGAACATGGATTGTAAATTTGTTTTCTATTTAGGAGGACTGCTGTCTTCTGACATGCTGAAACATTGATACTGCTTCATGCCATGAGATTCCGTATGATGAATCTTAATAGTCACTGTCGTTAGAACCTCATATGTCATATACTACCACCACCACCACCACCACTACCGCCGCCGCCGCCACCACCACCACCCCTCATCCTCTTCTTCTGCAGCTGTTTCTGCCACCTCTTCCGTCATGATATCCATTTCCTCCTCATTCTCATAATCATCAATCAGTTTCTTCTCCATCTTCACATATTGCCTGATGAACCTGTTATGGCTCAATCTGTTTCTTGACTGTCCCAGCTTTCTTCTACCATGTATTTTTATTTCATTGCCTCTACATATGTCCTACATGTGTGTACAATTTCTGTATCTGTTCCACTACTTTGTTTAAATTTTTAACTGTTGGTAGGATTGCCATGTCATTATTTCTTACAAGACTTGAGGCTCGCCCTAATGACTGCACTTCATTTTTTCTGGTACATGACACCAGTGTGCTTTCATAGACAGGTGTGAGCATTTTCTGGCCTGATGATGGAGGCAGCTTGTTTCTCTGAAACACTGGCAGCTGTGTATAATGCTGCATTGTGTAATGTGCTAAAAGGTAGCTGTCTTCAGCATCGGTTCTTACCTTGCAAGATTTCAGACTTCATCTGTTGTGTAGTTGAAATATTAGCTCTACCAGCTACCAACCAACACTTCTGCAGTGTTGGTTGGTAGCTGGTAACCATCTGCCAACCAACAGCATAATGCCTCATGCTTGTTACTTAATCATGCACAAAGTTATACGTGTTTCATTTATGTATTTTTCTGAAAAGAATGTGAGGAGAGGAAGGAGTTATCTGACATGAAGGGTCACATTCTGTTGCACTAAATGTGGTGACTGTCATGTGCTAGGACCAGCCAGTTGTTTTCTTCCATATGGTATTCAAGCCATAATTGTGTGTCCAGTTGAAGATGTGCAACTCTAAAGTACTAAAGAACTGAAGAAAGTGATGTTTGGAAGACAAAGTTTTGACCTTGTAACAAACAGTGAGAACAAGAATATTATATTATATTATATTGTATTATATTCCTGTACTGCAGCACAAGCCAGTTGTAAGAAGGGTTAGTGACCTGGATATACATTGGTGAAGGGCGAGAAAAGGTGAAAAGATTTTAACTGTGACATATGATAAGGATCTTCATGTTTTGTGGTCTGCATTGGTTGATTGAAGGACAGTGGGGTGGGTTGGGGGAGACAGACACATACAGAGGGGTGGATAGAGGGCTGAAGGGAACAGACACTTCAAAGATCTGAGTGTAGGCATGAGACGTGTAGTATATTATTGGTAGACAGTTGGGTGGATTTGTCTGGCTCATGACAGAGACCAGCAGTAAGTTCTTGTGAATGTTGTGATGCATGCGAGTCCTGAGGCTTTCCCAGTCATATTGATGGTTCGGGTATACCAGCTTGTGACACAGTGTGTCACTGCGTCATTGATTTCCCCTGTTTTGAAGGAATGTAGTGCGTTCGTCATCAAGGGTCATGGAGTCCAAGAAGAATTCTCCCCAAATTTCATTTGAAATGTTTCAGAAGTGCTAGCCCACTCACTCAATGTCACATCCCAAATGGACTGAATCTTACTGGGAAAGAATATTTGTGTTTTATAAAAATTGAGGAACTGCTTGACAGTATACAGTGACTGTCAGCTTGTCGAGCAGAATTCTTACTTACATAGTTATAATGCATGTATTCAGTTGTGAATGTGTTGTACAGGTGACAGATATGATGGTAGCAAACAGCTCCAATTTGATCATCACAGTCAAACCTGCCAACCAGCGCACGTTGGCACCACCACGTCGAGGCTCATTCTCCCGCACCAGCCAGCTGTCATCCGGCTCACATCAGTCCACACATTCTGCAACAACGACCGGTTCTGACGACGATCGATACGATCAAGATGAGATTGTTGATCTCACAGGTGGCAATCTAGACGACTCAGCCTCAGTCCACCTGACTAGTGGCAGTGGACCAGCAGACAAAGATGATGGCGTGCTCCACTTGTGAGGGTTGCTTTAGAGTGATGTATCTGTCGGATATAATGAGGAGCCTGGCCTTGTTACACTTATTTTTCAAATGAAATCATGAAAAACTTCCAAGCTGTATTGTTTCTTTTAACATTTGTATGTGAATCTATGTTAAATGAAGAATTTTAGAAGTGTGGGATTTTTATGTTCTGACAGCACTGAATAAGGAGATGACACTCTTCTGTGTTGTGACAGTGTGTAGTGTGATGGATAGCGTAGCGTAGCGAGCAGTGTTCACAGGAGGCTGCTGTCTCCATCTGCAGGCACAAGATGCACTGACTACCTGTCAGATAGAGTGCTGCAGCATCCTGCAAGATACTGGTACCTATCCACCAACCTACATGGTGTTACAGTCATGAAGATTGTAATTTCAGTCACAGAAATTCTGTTACATTACTAAACATTTAGTGCTTGTTTTATTACTGTTTCCTAGGTTGTGTATGTTGTAGAATGATACACAAGCGTGGTGATGAATGATGCAAGAAATGTACTTAAGGAAAGACAAGAAACTAGCAGTGCTGAAAGAAATAGATGCTGCAAGACTGACATCCTCTTTCTTGTGGGTATTTTTAGTCATGCTGAGACATAGATTCTAGTTTTACCTGTGAAACCAAATGTGTGTGTGTTAAGTTTTAATGGAAATATGAAGCTGTGCAGGTCACATGGCGAAGTGACAGGTGATGAAAGGTGTTGCATATAAAGCTCTGTGGCATTGTCCATATTGCTGTGCCGACTGTCATCATGTTTGGTGTATCCAATTTGCTGTGCAGTTTGTTGATATCCCAGCTGCTGTACATGTATCTGGAAATGCTTGTGTGCCTACTTATGTCATCACTATAGGGAGACGAGAGGTTACAGTTCTTATTTAAAAGTGGGCATTTTATTTGGAGAATGTTCATTCTCTTAAAAGTGTTCCAGGTGTCATGAAATTTTTGTTTGAAGGTCAGACATTCCTGCCACACTTCAAGTGTGTCTGTGTGCTCACACCCCAGAGAGTCTGCTGTTTCCTGCTTGGATCTGAAGATCATATATCTTTGGTTATTATCTTTAATTTATGCCTCTTTTAGCAGTTCTTGTGTAGAATCAGCACAGGACAGAGATTTTTAACGCTGGTGCCGAACGTTACAGACATGTAACGAGCAACGTGAAGCTCAAAACACTGCAGTATGTAATTATATCTGGTATTATGAAGCCACCATTTAAATTCCAGTCTTCTGCTGATCATGATCACTACAGGCATTTAATTATGGTGCCAGAAGGTTAATGCACCAAACACTTATTCATTTGTAGAAAAAGTGGAGATAACAAATGAACTGAAGTTTATTTACATTGTTCGAACTGCAGTTACAGATTTTTAACAAATACTTACGTTTGCAGGGTAAAATATTTGTTTGGTGTCTGATAATGAGGTAAATGAATACTGACAGACACAGTCAGATTGTGTTTCGTCAGAACCAAAGGGAGTGCCACGGTTTTTAGCTACATCATACAGCTGTCAGATTAGATTACAATATGTAGCTTGTCACATTGTTGGTGAAATGATTTTGTGCTACTTGGTATTTAGTTGCATGATTTTATGTGGCATACTGGAGGTCCCTCTGTTGATACTCACTTTATGTATATGAATCATCATCATTTATGGATTTTTCTGAAAGGCAAAACATGCTGACATTCGACAGTAGCCTGAGATGATCATGACTGGAGAGCGCTATGAATGACAGCAGTGTGCAGTCAAGATGGTCAGTATTGCAACGTGGTGTACTAAATACCTGTGCCTAACATTGATATAATCCGCCCATTTTGAAAAGTGTTCATTCATGCAGGGGAAGAATCTGTCTTCATGACAGCTGCTGAAATTAATTATATCAACTTGTTATATTGTCATTGTTATATGAATATGTACTTGGTATTTTTATAGAGGAAATGAATGTGCTATTTTAATTGTAAATTAAATTATAAGGGAAAATATTATGTATTATTGCAGTATTTTGAAACTGGGATTATTTACTGTAGCCATTGGATGTTGTTAACCATAAATAAATTATGTCAGATTTACTGCAGCCATTCAAAGCAGACAAAAGAGCATCTGTCTGGGCTGCCTGTAACATTCCATGCAAGATGTACCTGGTGTTCCATTTCAGTACAGTTGACACAATCTGCTGTCCATGCAGGACAGTCAGAACTGCATGCAAATGGTACTTTCCGACAGAGATGTCTCAGAAAGTGTGTGTGTTGTGAAGGTATATCATCAAAATCATCACTGCTGCCATCATCATCAGGAAGGCACTGGCCTTCATTGTGTTCTGCCTTATTAAATATATAGATTGGTTTCCGCTTACTTTGGGCATCCAGTAAAAGCATTTTTCAGTAATGTGGTTCCTTCCCATACAACCTGCATGCAGGTTGGCATACAAGTACTTACGATGTATTAACAGTACATAAAATGTGAGATTTAAGGTAAATAGTAGTTTTTGGCAAGGAACATGTTCAGTAATCATTATACATTGATCTTACATGAAATGTTTGTATACATGTTGTAAACTGAAATATTTAAATGTCTCTGTCTCCAGAAATATAATCTTATTTTACTGCACCAAGTAAAATCTGCCTTCACATGTGATGGCTTCAGTGTATTGTAAGCTGTCCAAAAGTTGTCTTCTAATGTTTCTGAGAGAGGTATTTTGCATAATGTGAATGCAGATGCAGTGTGGATGAACACAACAGTTGCCAGCAGTAGTTGGTACAGTGTCAATGAACTCTGTACATCATACAGTTGGCAGTATGAGATTTGAGGTTCCCATGGCAGTGAATATTAGGGCAGGGGTGCCAGGTTGCTTGGGTGACTTCAATTTTGTATGGCAGTGCCTAATGTGTTTGGGTTCACAGTATGAATTTTGCTGTTTGTTCCATCCTAGCACCTAGAATTTTGAGGTGGCTTCTAGGTTTTTGGAAAATGTGTGTACTGTATCAGGTTACACTTGTCTGAGCAGTGACACTAGTTGCCTGGTGGCGGATGGGCATGGCAGCTTCACAGGAAGCTGGCTGTCTTGAACACAGTGTCACATCACAGTGCTGGACTTGAAGTTGTCTCCAACAACACAACACTGTCTTATTGCAGAGGAATTGCCTGTTCCAATTATACTAATTTATTTGCCTTGTTCCATTTTTGGCCCTGCTGTTGCAGCTGTCTTCCCCCGTGCTGTTTGGTATAAAATGAATTACTTTTTCAGCTGAAATGTTCCACAGAGTTATACACCATTGGTTTAAACTCTTATTTTGATTGTGGATTTGTGTGGAAGGTGAACTGCTGTTAGGATGAGTTTTTCTTTAATTATATTCATGCTTTTTTTCTTATAAACTACTTAAGCTTAAGAGCGCTAGGCTTAGTTCATAAATTGTTCAGTGAGAGCACTAAAAATCTCAGAGGCATATAAAAATACTCAGTAGGAACATAAAAGGTATGGAAAAATTTTCTTTCAAATGTTTCTTGAATATATAATTTAAGGTAAAATCCCAGCAGTGTTGCATGATGTTGGACATAACAATGTTTGGGTGTTTGTGCCATAGTATCTGTTGTCTTACAGCTTGGAAGGGTCTATGATAGAAATTGACATGGTAACTGGTTTGAACAATTTATTTATTGCTTTCATGAAGGGGCAGAAATTTTGAACAGAGTTGGCAGATGGAGCATTTTCTTGACATGAATGAGGCTAAATCACTGCCTTCTGTTGACAGTCTACTGTCACAAGCTTCTAGCATCACACATTCAGCACTGACATATCATCAGCACCAGGAACACTAACAAATGACAAAAACATTCTTGCATTCATGTTAAACACAGAAGTTTTCACACCATCGATGATTTTCTCTTCTGTTTTGAGGAGTGACACAGTGCACCAACATCTAAGGGAAACTTTGATCATGAGGATAGGGTCAGTATGTTTGTCCAAAATGTTGGCTATCAACAAGACCACAACATAAATTGTCACTGCTGTGAACACCTCAGATCTCGTATGGTGAATGGAGATTTGAAAGTACAGTGGAGCAATTTCCAAATTCCCTCTGAAATGGACTTCATAAAATACATCCCAGAAAGCTGTATGTGGAATATAGAGATGTGTGGTGCTGCAGTGTGATTTGTATTCTTTAAGTCATGGTCGGTTTAGTTGTCAGATAAATTTGCTGTTGCATAAGTGGGAAATGCTGTTCTGGACATCCATTGTAAATACTGTGTCATAACTGACATTGTAATTAGAGATGGGCATTTTGGTGCTTATTCCACCGTTGTGCGTTTAACATTAGAATTCTAAGTTTTAATGTGTGGTACAGTTCACATGTTCATATCAAAACATTTGTGATCTTGTAACATAATGTTATAGGGTGATTATTTTATCTTACAAATATCATTTGCCACATCCTGTTGGTCCATTAATGTAGCTCACACAGCCAGTCACTCACATACATGGCAGATTGGCAACAGGAAGTGACAAATAATAGCTGTCAGACACAATAAGGACCATGTATCTGGCCTGTGTATATAGAATATAAACAGACTCAGTTTCACAAGACTTTGCAGCTGATATGCCTGCCCACCCATTGTGGTGGTCCAGTGCAGTAGTAGTAGTAGCAATAGTAGTAGATTTAAATCCTGTATTCCTGGATGATTAAGGTTAAAATCTGCATGTAACAGTTTATGTTGCAGAGGTGAAATATTTGCTGCTGGTCACACAGAACTAACACTGTGGTTGCCAGCTGTTACGGACTGTCGACATGTAGTATATACATGTTGTCTTCACACTTCATATCACTGCATGCAGGCTGTAAACAGGGATTTTAAGACAGGCTGTGTTTCATATGATAGTATTATGTGCTTTATGGTCTTTTGTCTGTATTCTGTACTTTGTTGCATTGTACAACGATAAACCTGAAGCTTGTCCAGTACTTAGTAGTAACAGTCTGGACAGTGTGTACTGTTATAGTTATGGAATTGTAAAGGCTGTTCATATAACACCTGGCTTGTATGAGGGGACAGAACCAAGAAATGGTGCAGCTGTGTTTAATAGCAAACAATGCAGCTTCGTTCAACGGTACTTGTTTAATATAACTACAGGAGCAGTATTGAGGACTGACAGATGGTTTGTACTGACAGTTTGATGAGTGAGGGTCACTGCTGACATGTGCCTAAGGAACTCTACAAATCCATCCAATAACAAACTGCTGTCTCTTGTTATGATTTTGTTAGGACTTAGAATTTATTAGCATTTATGGTGTATATAATATCATATTTTGTCTATATATATATATATATATTACCTAATTGTGTGGATGTTGGTTACAGAAACTGCCAACCTGAAAGGCAGTTGATTCATTCCTGAATGCATTGTAAAGGTATGATTTATAATGAAACAATATGGTGGATCTGAATGTGCTATTGTACAGTTACGCTATGCATACCTCCTACAACTGATGTGGTTTATGAAAAGTCATGGGTTCGGTGTGCATGAATTTTAAGACCAGAGGTCTTCTATTCAACAGATTCTTAGATTAAAATAATTTTGTAGCAATATCTTTTACAAACTCGATAAAAATTTGAATTCACGATTTACAGGTTGTTAAAACATTCCGATACGTGATAGGCAGCTGATACTTTGATTACTTTATCACCAGTTAGATATGGTAATGTTTACTGTATTGTTGTTTTTTATTTACTCTACAATGATCAAAATAAAAGTATTACTATAAAGTTGTCTTTGTTGTTGTCTTAAATGACTACTGACAGTTACTGTGTCACTGTTCCTGTACATATGCACACATGCATTCCATACATTCAGAATTTAGTCAGGAGATAATAGGATGTGAAATACAAAGTGTACAATTCACAGTATTATAGGTATTTTGCATACAGCATTCAAATGTTATACATAATTCATTGTAGGCAGCTGATAATTTGAGTCTTTTTGAACGTCAGAAATTCCTCAAAAGATTTTAAAAAGGCTTGTATATTTAAGAATCTTCTTAATACTGTTTTAAATTGAAACTTTTCATTACTTAGGCTTGTTTGCTTCATAAACTGTTGAATACAAGTGGTGTTTGGAAAGGTGAAGGTATCGTGCGCAAGCGATGTGGCCTTGAAGCAGAACTTGTCCTGACTTGTTCTCTGTGCTACAGTTTGCCATAGGGTGTGTCGTATTATGTTCATACTGGATGGTTCATTTTCAGCTGTGTTGAAGTGCATCAAACAGTGAATAGTTGTCGGGATTTTGACACCCAAGAGTGAAACTCTTCAGAGTTGAATGGTGAGGATTGGCCTTTTATGGTGCAGATATTGTGGACATAGAACTATGCTGTTGGGTGAGGAAATCAAGGGATAATGGCAAAAATTTGGATGTGAATGACCAGCCGTGGTCTGGAAAACCTGTCACTGTAGATCACCATTTGAACAGGCAAAAATTTAAAAACTTATTGAAGAGCACTGGCAAATTTCTCGGGAGATACATAGCTGTCCCATGTTGATTTTTTGGCTGTTGCTTCTGTCATCGTGTGTAATTCTTGTCAACAGGGTCACAACAACCTGCCAACAGCAGTGAGTGACATTCCTCCCCCCACCACTCGGAAATTACAATACATTGGACGCTTTTTGCTGTCAGAGCATGGTGTGTATTGGAGAATGCTTTGGTTGACTAAGGAAATGGATTTTGTTTCTCCTTGTATACCGTTCGTTTTCGGAAGAATGATGAGAATAATTGGCTTGTTGCTTGTGGTGTTTTGCTTTGCTATTGCAACTGGAAAGAGAAGGCTTCATGCCCATAAAGCTGTTGCAAGGAAACAGGGTTGAAACTTTGGAGCAAGAGGTGAACTGGGATTCTAATGTGGCAAGTACAGCCAGTGGCACTTTGTTTCATGCTGGTAAATAAATCTAAGTTAAGAGTCCTGATAGAATTGATCAAAACTGTACCAGAACTCTAGCAGACTGACCCTGAAATTTTAGTTGATTGCTGAAGAAATCAATTTTTTTTGTTTTTTGTTTTTTGTTTTTGTTTTTGTTTTTGCAGAGAATTTGTATCATGCATGTTGAGGAGATGACCAGGGAGATTTGGGAGAACATCTGATGAATGGGGTCAAACTGACCAGTGGCTATGCTGGTGTTAGTGTAAGTCTTTCTTCCACCCAGAGTTAGAGAACAGATACTAAATGCTTGAGTTCTGAACAAGTTCATTTTTTCTTGGAGGATCTGAATGCATACTTAATGTCAAAGGTGCAGCAGACATTTTGGGATGTGGAGATTCAGAAACTGATTTGGTCATTACCGTGTTACCTTGCATCCACCAATACCACAGAAATCATGAAAGTGCAGTGAAGGTGTTGTCACAAGGTGAGCCTAATGGTGTCCAAACAAGATGATTCATCTTTAGGTGTATAGTTTTCCCCTATATACATTTTTGTGACCTGAAGATGGCCCACAGTGGCCGAAGTGGGATACAAGACAGTTGTGTTCTGATGTACCCCACCACTCCCTGAGATGCTTCATCTTCAGAAGGCTGTAAATTGTGATGTAGGGTATGGGAACGTACTGCTTTAGTTGCTTGCACATCTTTTGGAACAGCTGTGGCCAGTACACATACTGGGAAGAATTAGAAGTAAATATTATGTGTATCTTCTGTTGTTGCTGTGATGTCTGCAGGATAGCACAGACAGAGGTAGAAATGTCATGTATGTAGGGGATGTATATTACACAAATGTTTAACAGAAATGCATTTAATTCAACTGAAACATCAGTCTGTCTGCTGCTTTACACTGCTCAATATAATTCATTCATGATTTAGGTGGCGTCATACAATTTCCATCTGGATACCGCTTCCGAAATGCCTGAATCAATTCAGGATCAACAAGCCTGACACCATCCACTTGGTTGCCCAGTGTTATCCTAAACAAAAGAACACACATTACTTTTCCATAACTGAGTCACACTGAGCTTTCAGACATTCCCTACAACATGTGACAAAGCTGTCTAGTGGCAAAGTTTTTTACTTGCATCCATGAACGCCCAGTTTAAGCATCCTGCTTCCCTCAGTGCCTCTAGGCAAGCCAATTAAGGCCATGACTACTTCTGTCCAAATTCCTTCCAATACATTGTTCACTAATCATACCATTGACCACTGCATGTTTTCAGTTCCAGACAGCATTGTTAAGTTAATCACAAAGAAAATGCACTTACCAGTTTGGTTGAACGTTGTGTGGACGACCAAATAATTCTATTTTTCTGGTGCCTGGTGAGAGACGTTCAATGATACCGTAGATTTCGTCTGGTTTGTGACTTGTTGCTCTCACTTCTGCCACTATCACATCACAGTCTAGACCTCTGTTTAAGTTGTCTGGACTGCCCTTCATCCCAACCTGTACACACAGACGTCACACCTTGCAGAATGATTTGCCACACATGACAAAATAAATAACAATATATGTCTTGTGGGAATCAGATGTTCTCATGGTTAAAATTTGCTCCTGTGCACACCATGAGGTGTATAGGGGAGTGAAGGTATATCTCCATACACTGACCGCTTTAGGACAGCTGCCATGTAGCATATTTCTTGTGCAACCGTCAGGCTGACTGCCATTCATATTAATGTTATCTTTATTCCTGTGCTAAGTGACACTTTGACATGCCCCATGTAAACATTCAAATGCTGTGAGTACATTGTGATTTTCTACCTTGCACAATGGGCACTGTCCTGCTCTGTTACAGGAGGTCACAACATGCTGATATACAGCATTCACAGGTTGGTGTAGATCACTGGGCATGTAACAGGTAATTTTCTAGCCTTGGCCAGCATTCTGATGTCCAACCTGAATGAGATAGCCTGTGCACTAGATGGGGTGAACAGTCATTTTAAGCCTGGGGAAAGAGCTTCTGGTACCCACTGAAGAGGATATCGGGTAAGATGGTTAATTTATGACTGACATCGATGGGATAGTGGAGTTCAGCCACCGACTAGTATTCTGAAGAGAACAAACAATCTGTAAACTGGGGTTGTTTACTCTGTCACACAAAGATGTGTGGAGGTGCCCACTTAGTGGGGTCTTTCAGTGGCTGGGTATAACTGCACAGGTTTCCACCCGAGGACTAGCAGAGAAACCCACTGTCACTGTGTAATTACTGATATATGATGTACATAACTGGTGTGCCTTGACCTAACCCTCTTTAATGCTGAAGCCCCAACCTGCAAGTACCTCCCAACATTATCAGGCTGTTTCTTTCTGGACTAGCCACGGCCAAGCTCACGTACTTCATATTTCTTCTCAAAACCAACCAAACACAGAAACACAGCTGCAAATGAAAAGCAGAGTTTTTCCCTTTAGCTCAATAGCTGACACTGACTGCAACCTACTGGCAACATGGACATGCTGCAACACTGCACTGACTGCGACCTACTGGCAACATGGACATGCTGCAACACTGCACTGACTGCGGCCTACTGGCAACATGGACATATGGCAACACTGCATTGACTGTGTTGTTTCTGGCATGTCACATAAATGCAGGAGGCCGATATGACTGACAGGTAGCTGTCAATACCACCATCAGCAGAGGCCTGGGTTCAATCCCAGGCAAGTCCAGTCCGTACAGGAATAGAGTGCCACCAGGACATGTTCTCCACCAAATACTTCTCTTCAATCCTGTCAGTATAATTCCACCATGTTCCACTTTACACATGGCATTCCCTATATCAGAAATGCCACATTATCTGCACAACTGACAACACCATTATTTAAAGCACTTCCTTTAGAGTCCAGTACCCTGGCATGTGACACTGTCATTGGACAAGTTACTGATGTTTCCAGGGATCACAGTGCCTTCATCTTTGGGGTCAACCAGTCTACAATGGGAATCTTTTCCTTTCTTCTTGGACTGCTTGATTCTGAAGATGAGACCACTGCAATCCTTCAAAATTTTGGGAATCACTCACCCTACAACACAGTGTCACTTGAACCTTAAGCAGCACTGCTGTGAGAACCTCGCATAACAATTCCTCTCAACAAAATTCTGAAAACATTTACATCTGTCCATCCGTCCATCTATGGCACTACAGCCCCTTTTGGGCCCTGGCCTCCCTCAGAAGACGTCTCCTCCACCCTCTTATTCCTGGGATCTGTGAAGTGTCCCTCCGGACGACATTCTCCCATCTTGTTCTTGGTTTTCCACTTGTCTTGTACTATGAAGTTTTCCATTAAAAACCTTGAACATTTAAATACTTTGACAAAATATAATGGCAGTTTGTTACCATGTTACCACCTTACACTACTACCAACACAGTGACACTTTTGAATATCAATGCAAATTTAGATGATATGGTAAAAGTTGATGCATGGAGCAGAAAAAGCGAGCTTTAAAATTACCATAAGTTAATTGTGTCATGTCCTTCTTCAGTTTGTCACCAAATTTCTTGTTCTTTTGGATTGTACAAGTTCCTTCACATTGGACTGTATCCTCTGGCAATTCACTTCACATCTTCACAACCATTTTCTTTCAGATATATTTTGATTTCTTCCCAGATACCAGTATCTGTTAACTGAAGTGTTGTGTGCAATTCTTGTTTTCCCATACACATTTTGTGCACTACCCCAATTGTTATTGTTTAGCCTTTACTGTCTTGGAACAGGGTCACAGGCAGGACTGCTGATCATCTTACTTAGTGGTGTTGGTTTTAGTACTGAAACTGTTCAGTGTCCATTCAGTTGGGCCATGGCCAGTAATGGGTGACTAGGCCACAGCAATGAATATGATGATTACAGTGCTCTGGGGTGTGATGCGGTGTGGATTGGTATTTAGGTACCAACATTATGCTGCCTCCCATTCTGAAATCATCATTCATCCTGCAGTACAGTCATTACATTGACTGCAGTACCTGCCTTAGTTGCTGTTTGCTGTACTGAACATGTGACAAACAGCTGCACAATAAGGAGATAACATCTTATGGCACTGATGTGTGTCAAGTGTTGTACAGCAGTGTCACTGTGTCTTCCTGACAAAGTGTTTAGTGTTTGTGCTCTACATTACGTTATTTCCTCAGTTGTAATCTCCTGATATTGGGAGTATCTGACATTCATCACACGTAACACTTATGGTTTCCTGTTCTGAATCATGCCGCAGTTCACTACAGGCAACACACAATGATGTGTGTGCTGCATCTGCTTGTAACCAAACCAACACCTATCTATTACTGTAATGGTACTCACAAGGCAATGCTCCTTGCCGTGGTTCAGCCAGTGACCTGTTCTGCCTGTTCTGATGATTCGTTGCAGCTGATTGGTTTTCACCCATATAATCTCATCAACGCGTTCGTAACCCCACAGCTTGAGGCACTCCCGACCCAACTCCATGGCTCTGAAATGTTAAGTAAGCCACATTACTATGAGATCTGATAAATGTCTGTGTGTGGCAACATGATTTAGCAGTTGTGATGTTTGGTGCCAGTTCATCATTAACTGCCCCTCACTGTTAGTCTGCTGACCAAAAGTAATAATTTCACTGCAGCTTCAACTAACCTGCCTGTAACCCAGAGGAATATCAGTCCCTCATCTTGCAGTGTCGGGATTCCCAGCTGTCTCATCTCATCATCAGACATGGTCCCATAAGGCAGCTCCATGTGGATATCCCATGGGGGGTCAGCCATAATTACAGCAAACTTCCCTGAAGAGAGTATCCAACGAAATCAAATGATGGCATTTTGAGTTTCTGTACCATGTAGTGGTTAAATGAGATGGGCGAGGCATGTAGCATGTATGGGGGGGAGGAGAGGTGCATACAGGGTTTTGGTGGGGAACCCTGAGGGAAAAAGACCACTTTGAAGACCCAGGCATAGATGGGAGGATAATATTAAGATGCATCTTCAGAAAGTGGGATGCGGGGCATGGACTGGATTGATCTGTCTCAGGGTAGGGACAGGTGGCGGGCACTTGTAAATGCGGTAATGAACCTTCGGGTTCCATAAAATGTAGGGAATTTCTTGACTAGCTGAGAACTGGTTAGCTTCTCAAGAAGGATTTTTCTCCGTGGAGTGAGTAAGTAAGTACCTAAGTAAGCAATAATATTCCAACATGCTGAAGAATATACTGTTGTAATATGGAGGGAATAAAAATGTTTCAAGGTCAGACAATCAGAGCAACAGAAGGAAGAAATGGAGGACACCTTCCCCCATGACACTTAAGCATCCAGCTGAACTGATCCAGTCACTCTGAAGATGGAGGCAATAAACTCCTCCACAACATGGGGCAATTTAACCACTACATGGTTCAGAAACCCAAATGAAGACCACCATTTGATCAACAAATGTTAAACCCTCAAAACCTGGTGACATGTTATGGACTGTTAGTGGCCGAATGTGCAGCCTGCCTGTCGGGGGTACACTGTTTTGATAGCAGTATCATTGCCAGCATCTCCTAGACTGTAAATGTATCATTAACTAGAAACAGCATGATCAAAATACAATGTGACATTATCTATCTACAACTGTTGATCAGATGATTGGTGGAATTATTTATTATAGAGTACGCAGGAGATTACTTAGGATCATATTAGGTGTGAGGAGTACCTACAGTTTTGTGCTGCATTCCACCCTCTAAAGGTTCAAACAAAGTATCTCTGTTCAGCTTTACCCCTACTGACAGGCTTCCTGGTACCCGCTGGCTAGGTTCACCCACTGTGGACACAGTGAGGAGAAAGCATCTGACAGGAAATTAATCCATCTTGTAACCTCGTGACTACAGACTGGCTATCCCAGCTCCCTTGGCACACGACGGCCCACATGATATTCAAACTGGCTGTCTCCCGCACACTGTTCAGTTGCATTACTACCAAGAAAAACCCGTGAGATTTGAGACCATCCCATCAAGGACCATTATGATGGTCATCTTCTGATGTGTGATGGTGTGTACATGGTACAATTTACCACTGTACTGGTGTTAACGCCCCAGAAGTGAATAATCTTGATGCTGGCTGTGTCCAGAACCTCAAATGTAAATTAATTTTAAGATATCTTTAAAAAGTACAGTAAAACCCCAATTTTATGTTTCTGTGTTTTGTTTGCTGCCAGTTTACGCACTCTTTTATGGCCCTGGCCAAATGCCCATAAGAACAATATTTTCTAGATCTTACTGTCCTAAATTTTAAACCATTTAGGTGGTCCCTACATAAACATAAAATCGAGGTTCTGCTGTAGGCGAATGCAGCATAATGTGGAACTGGCCCATGAGCAAATAGGTAGGTTAATTAGGTAGTACTTCAAAACCTTAAATACCTTTGTGCAGCATGGCCCTTCATGGGGAGCTAATGGTTTGGCAGTTAGTAAAATTCGCTGCATTTAATGGAACATGAAGGTTCATGACCGTCTTAACAACAGCCTGCCACTTGTCCCTATCCTAAGTCAGATTAACCCCTTCCACACCTTCACATTCTATTTCTTTAAGAACCATTTTATATATCCTCCCATCTATGTCTAGGGCCTCCAAGTGGTCTCCTTCCTTCACGTTTCCCCACCAAAATCCCATATTTATTTCTCTTCCCTATACATGCCACATGTCCTGCCCATCTTGTCCTACTCAGTTTGATCACCCAAATGAAGTACTGTGAGAAGTACAAATCCTGCAGGTCCTTCTTATGCAGTTTTCCCCAGTCTATGTTCTTCCTTTAATGTCAGCCAGACAGACAGCAAGTTTCACACCCACACAAAACTACAGTTTTGTGTACAATACACTCTGTCATCCCACACTTGATTAACTGACCCCAACATTAATCAATCCACTTGGGGGGGGGGGTAGGGGGAAGGGAGGAAGCAAAGCAATTCTAAACTATCTGTGTGTAGAAACTTGAAAGTGGTACTTTGGTTATGTGTAAAGATCAGCGACATTTAGGCTAGCCTAGGCCTAGTTAGGCCTACACAACAGGGGGTCAAACTTAGTTAAGTGTAGGAAGTTCCTAACACATATTTACTTCTTAAAATGTGTTGTTAGGAACTTACTTGCTTGTTCCATATCTAAATTTTACTGCTGTTGCTTTTGTGTTACAACTGTGCCTCAGTTCCATTGCATGGCTTCTCCAATCTGCTTCTGTTGGTGTGACTGTAGGCTAGGAACTGCACCTGAACAACTAACTTTTCGGCTTCTCCAACCCAACCTTCTACCTCGGTTACACAAGTGGCTGATGGTTTACTGTAGTGTAAGCTTACACTTTCACATAGTACATGGTAAGATGGAAGATTCTAGACCAAACAGTACTGGGTATTGCTCAACTTTAATCTGCTCTCAATTTCTTCATGCACACAACTTTGAGTACAGTTGTACCCAGCCACACTGACCTAATACAGTCATGTCAAGGTAGCGAAGGTCACACTGCACCCACTGGGGAGGGTACAGAATTGTCATGTCCTGCTGTGTGCGGCCAAGTGCTTTCACCTCAACACTCTCCACCTTGTTGCTACCAGCTTCTTTGGGAAACTGCACCGTAGGCCCATCCACTTCATAATGAACGTATCTTGAACAAGTTGCAATTAATAAACAAGGTTAATTTACTGACTGGTGCTGTCACCCACTGTCAACTGATACGTCTGATCTGCTTTGGCCTCATTTTGAAGTCTGCTCTTCAAATGAGTTCAAATTTCATCTTATCATCAATGAATTGCAGCCTTGTATTTCCATTGTGTTTCTTCAGTTCAAGAATGTGTGTTATTTACTGATACAAACACACAACATATAAAATAAGAGGGTAACAGAAGGGACCTGCTAACATGTGCACATGGCGCTTTGAAGAGGTTAAAAGTGTCGAACATCGTAGTAATAATGCTGATTAATTTAGGATGTGCAGTGACTCATTACACTGCAGTTAAAAACTGTGGTAGTTGCAAGTCTTCTGGGATGTTTTGAAGGACCACACTTCCTTCTTCTTCAGGGTCAAGCAGTCCAAGACCATGACAATAAAGGCAAATGCAATAAGATCCGTAAAAACACTGGAACCACTCACCTGATGACAAAACATTACATCACAGAAGACATGAATCCTCAGAAACGCCGCCGTGACAACAGCAAATCTCACACAAACACACGTCTTCAATAAGCCACTCTTAGTGTATGGACAGTTGCAAACAGGAACTATTTACTCTGTCATGGCTGTCCTTCTGAGCAGAACAAACTGACCATTGCTGGACAAATTTTTGTGAAATTTTATATTGGGAGAGCGGGTATTGCAATCTGCCAAGAAAACTGAAGTGTGGTTAAAAATGGACAAAAGTCAACAGCTGGTGAGATCTTCAACAGCCAGTTGTGGCAGCTCGTTTGCTGTTTGTTATTGCTGTGACTACGTGTTTTACTCTTCACTGCAATTTTCAGGTATGAACTCCCAATACCAAGCAAGGTGTGCCCATACAGCTGTGTGTCATGATAACGCCCTGACATTTAGCAATACATACTTGCATGTGTCCATGTGGAAGCAGGTGTTAAGGAAGGAGCAGTCACCGAGGCTTTCATCTGTGTGTTTCTGGATTATTTTCTTGAAATGCAGTTTTTTACATGGTTCAGCAGAATTCACTTTGGTACACTCCACCTTAGTTCCATGTGGACAGAACTCCATCACTTGTGCACCTGTTACATAAAGTGCAGCACACATTAATTACTGTTTGAGTTTTGAGATGTTAACAGTGCAGTTGAATTATTCTTCTGGTATTTGGTGCTGCATCAATGGGTGAACAGTTCCTGATGTTTTAAAGGAATGTACTGCCTTCATCTTCAAGGGTTCCTGGTACCTCTGAACCTTTGAAAGTGAAAGCATTACGCTCCTGTGGAACACCCAAAAGCCACTTCACCAGTGACAGGGAGTCATATCCCAGAACAATGGATTTCTTAATTACTAGTTATTTTGTTTATGGTTTATTTAATGACACTGTCAATAGCTAGCAAATAGTGAATTAGAATGGATGTGGCAGGCAGCAGCTAAAGTATAATTTCAGGCATTCTGAATAACTGAGGAAAACTGTGAAAACTTCAGTGTGGATGAAGCTGACTGTGAGGGTACGTGGCAATGGATGCAGCTGATTCCTCTGGAACCGCACTACACCAGTACCAGACCGCACTGCATCATATCCCAGATGACGGTAAGCCTCATGGTCACAGCCTGAACACCTCAAACCTCAGAACAGTCACAGCTGTGCCAAACAGAGGTTATAACTGCTGCTGCTTGAGCCATAATTAGTATCAGTATTAAAGAACAAGAAGCAAACCAGGAATAGAAAGAAGTATTCCAGATGAGCTGATGTGCAGGCACATATCACTGGCTCTAATGTTTGTTTATTGCAGATACACACATACTGTGGGAATGCAAATCACCTACAAACATTAGTGTACAGGGTAAACAGCACTGTGTGTGGACATTACTACATATGTACCAATTCAAAGAATGTTAAATAAATGTTGTAAATCTCATTGTTACGTGTATCTTACAGTTTGTACCGTTTCAAGACACAGTACATTCAGTTTATGTGCCACGTAAAACGGGCTGTTTCTTTTAGTACACCACAAAATGAATGTAGTCTGACAGCTGTTGGTGTGAGAAAGGTTGGACAGAGATAACTGTAAGATGGGAGCTACACATTTGGACAGTTCACTGATGATTAAATCAGAGCAGGATGACATGGGTAAAGCCAATAACATGTAAGGGGAAAAAATGCCTACAAAATTTAGTCAGAAATCCTGATGAAACACTTTTCAGACTTTGTTGTTGATAGATAACACAAGAATGTTCAGCATAAAACATAATTTGAAAATGCAGACTTGACTCATTCGTCTCAGGATACAGGCAAAGAATGAGCTGTTGTTAACATGATAAGGAGCTTCAGGGTCCACAAAGTGCATTGGCAAGTTGAGCTTCTTATCATGGGCCTTTCTGTTACATCGCATAGTGTGGTAGTTGGCACTCACATTTCAGAAATACTACCTTGAAGATGGAGGCAGTATGTTCCTGTGAAACTCCAGTGTCTACTTACCAATGTATGTGACAGCTGCACTCCAGTATCTACCTACCAATGTATGTGACAGCTGCACTCCAGTGTCTACCTACCAATGTATGTGACAGCTGCACTCCAGTGTCTACCTACCAATGTATGTGACAGCTGCACTCCAGTGTCTACCTACCAA
>Ga0131853_10005198_pt1 | contig 23460 bp, 10 predicted proteins | sample TergutLab28metaG_FD_92764 | JGI IMG/M metagenome (GOLD analysis project Ga0131853, IMG submission 92764) | Labiotermes labralis P1 segment gut microbial communities from Petit-Saut dam, French Guiana - Lab288 P1 (version 2) (version 2) | ecosystem: Host-associated > Arthropoda: Insects >...
AAAACACCCCCCCTTTGTGTGACAACACACTTATGAAAGAGAGAAGCGCGGCAACAAAAAAAAAATTGGGAAAAAAAACGGGGGAAAGTTTTTTTTTTTCCGGGAAGGAGGGGGGGGGCTTCCCCCGGGGGGGGGGGGGGGGGGCTGTCGCGCCCAAAACATACAAAACAAAAACGTGTATAAGTGCCTCAATCGTGAATATTCGAAATTACATTGCACGTCTCTTTTATTAGAGTTGCAGGATTTTGAAACTTAAGTATTAAATATATTCGCGTCGAAGTAATATCTTTTTTATCTTGTGTTATAAAAAATATTTACTTGCATTGGTTTACAAATCCAGATCTCATTTCTTTTGAGTTTGCACTCCGAATTGCATAAGGAGATACTTCCTTATCTCTGGACGTTCAATGGACAAGGTTGTTTCAACGAAAGACAAAGAGCAATATTAAAAAGTAAAGCCGAAAGCGTCCTGGTATTTGTGAAGCCGCTATCTTCAACAGAATACCATAACCATCAGCACCACCCAGTATTCCACCCTTGCTTCATTAAGTCTCTTCTAAAAAGGGGATGAAGATAGGGATGTGGGAGGGTGTGAGAAATAAGGGATAATGATAGGATGGTGATGGTTTACGGTTTTAATTAATTCTCATACTGGTTTTCTGGACTGAAAACTTACCGTTGTTTTAAACCTCCCTTTCCCGAAAACAGACCACAAACAACGAAGTTCAGTTTGACTGAGACGTAGGGGTCGAACCCGTTTACAGCTCTCATATCGAGATGCTGGCCTAGTGAAATGCATAAATGGCGATGCGAGATTTCAGGTATTATAAAGGCAGTATATCCACCAGGTGCTACCTGCTGTGCATCTGTGACCGTGTAATAGTGCAAATGAAATTTCTGGTCCCCTTGCGGATAGCTGTTGAAGTTGTATTCAGGCAATCTTGGAATCACATATAGGTTTTTTAATGTGCCGTACACTTATTATTATTATTATTATTATTACAGTAGGGTGTCTAGTCAGTACTCACGACTGACTTTTTTGTCTTTGTTTGTAGGTGCTTCGCAATATTGCGAAAAAGACTCTTAGCTTCGTCATGCATATCCATTCGTCTGTCTGTACGTCTGTCCGTCCGTATGAAATATCTAGGCTCCCAAGTCTCTCACTGGACGGATTTTTGTGACGATTAGTGTATGAGTACTTTTCGAAAATCTGTCAAGAAAATAAAAGTTTCATTAAAATCTGACAAGAAGAATGGTTACTTTGCATGAACACCAATATACTTTTCATAATATCTCGCTCATTTCGTCTTAGAATGAGAAATGTTTCAGATACAAGTTGTAGATAAAATAAAAGAAACACACATTTTATGTTCAATAACTTTTTTCGACAAAGTGCCGTGTATGAGAAAATGTTGAAAAGAGCCGGGCAGACCACAGATGACAATTGGCGCATGAGCATTGCATGGTAGACACATAACGCTACAAAAACATTCTCAGAAGATGTAACTCTTATTGCTTTTCCATTGCAGTAATGGTTACACGAATGCGCTTGGACCCTTCGCTCTAAAGCCCCCACGTTAATAATTTGAAGAGGTACCACTGAAACGTTGGACACATAACTACAAGACTGTATGACGTCACATTACAGGAGATGGTTATTTTCCTGATTTGCTGTTCGCCCTTGTTGCCATGAATGACGTAGGTCTGTGTTATGTATGCAATATCACTTTGAGCGTCGTTAAAAACAGCTTCTGGTTCAAATTCCATACGAGATCGAGTTGGCTTCGAAGTCATTCCCGATACTATGACGATGAAATTTGTTTCTACCTCAGATTCAACCACAATTTCTCGGTCGCGCAGTCCGTAGCCTGGACACTACAGTATCTGAACTATGCCGTCTCCTCTTGGGTACAGGGTGCAGCATCGTCGTCATCATCATCATCGTATAGCTTGCAGGTTTTTATAAGTGTCGTGGCCTCTTCCGGTCCCATTAACAGTCTAGGGGTCTTCGAGAGGTCGTCTTTGGTTTCATTTCCCTCGTGGCTCATAAATCATAATGAAATGTATTAGGCTGTTTCTGTCCGTTCGACGAACATGTATCCATTTATTTATGTAATTTGAATTTTCTCTACAATTGGGTTAATCTTAAGTGCTGATAAAATATCTTCATTGGTCTTGTAATCTTGCCATATATATTTTGCCATTCTCCGCATGAATTTCATTTTCGCTTACGTTATCCTGGATTTATTCTGTTATCTAAATTGCCCACGTTTCGCATCCGTATAATATAGTAGGTAATGTCTATGCGTTATATATTTTAAGTCTAGTGTGTTTTTGGACTAAAAAGAGGGTTTTAAACTTCTGTTAATAATTCCCGTTATATTGACAAATTTTGACATTTTAACAGTAAATGTAATGGTAAAATGCACCCTTGTACAGGCACTTGAGGTCGTGTACAGGCCGTACGGCCCATAGGGGGAGTAGAGATATAGCTGTACTCTTTCTTGACCACGGCACGAGAAGGAGTAAGGGGTCAGCGTCACGACCCGGCCGCTCTTTACCCCCGGGAAAGACCACCATCCAAGTGCTAACCATACCCAACGTTGTTTAACTGCGGTGATCGGACGAGAGCCACATTTTGACAGTAATGTGTTTTTAATTACGGTACGCAATAGAGCAAATTACATAGTTGAAAATTTTTAATTTTTGTGACATTATTTTTTATTTTAATTCTGCTTCTAATGGGATCTCTTCCTTTAGAAGCCACTGTTTTCGTTTCGCTCTTTGAAAACTGTAGCTAAATTTGGAGGTAACTCTCTCCAGTTTATGCATAGGAATTTGTAGTGCATCTTCTGAATCCGCCACTATAACTTGGTCGTCCGTGAACGAAGTGTCTTAATGTCTTTATGCTTGAAATGTCGGTTCCTGCTGTCTCCTCTTCTTTCTAATGTGTAATAGTCTGGTTTATATATACTTTAAATAAAATCGATGAAAGGAGCAGCCTTGTCGAAATCCTTCATTAATTTTTGTCGGTTGTGTCAATGTGGCAGCTAGCTTTCTTTTTTATTTTATTTTTTCGTATATTTTTATAACTGCTGGAAGTAATGGATTAGGAGTATTTCTGCCTTGTAAAAAGTTAAATAACTTACTTCGTCAAAAGCCTTTTCATAATCTAAAAATGGAAATGTGTCTCTAAGTTTTATTATCTTCTTTTCTCTGATAATGCTTTTAAAGTAAAAGCTGAATGAACTAACTCCTTCACAGCAGTACGTTTCACAACAGCTCAGTAACCGACAGCATTTGCCAGTGGTGTTTTGTGTCTCACCCATATCGAACACATTTGCCCTTTTTAATATATTGTTACTGACGGTAAGAATATTGCACATGTGAACATCAGATGGAAGTACAAAGTAAGACGTTAAGAATTTTTTTTTCTGTATCACTGAAAACATAAGGCGGGAAATGAAAGATATTGGAATGCTGACCATCAGGATGAATTACCGCTGAAATGATCAGCCTGAAGCTACATGCCCAGACGAGGCTTCGCTTCGTTTTCTTAGAAACACGCCAAATGCAGCTCTTAACGATAACTTCCCGAACAAAAAGTAGTCTGCATTTGTAAGGCGTCTGTCACGGCCGACCACTGCACAAAACCGAATTCCCTCGAAGGAAATTCAACTCTTATTCTTGAAATTACGTGTCAAATGTAAAGTTTTGCTGCGACTGAGAAGTAATGAAGACTGAACGAGGATCGCAAACAGCGAGAATTCAGCCTGGCCGAAACCAAACAGGCTGTCCTATCGACTTGAGTAACTACAAAGCACTTTATATTATACCTGCATAATGTGTTTGTCTGTAGGTTCATACATTAGAACGCCTGCTGGGAACACATCACGTTATGGATAGATTAGATATCTGTCTCATCGACAGTGATAATTTGTGAGACATATTTTGTCTCGTATCGATGAGTACCAACCGTCCTTTGATCGAGGAAAAAATTTGGAGCGTTAAGCTAATTATTTCCATTGATTTGCTAGATAAAGAAAGCATGGAGCTTTGCCACAGGTCCTCCGTACCTCTTTAGTGCGTGTGCAAAAGTACGCTGCTTAACTATTTCACTCGTCAGCCGTCAGGCTGACCCAGTATTGAAAACTACAACTTCTGGTATGTAACAATTTGCAGTTAAATATGTACCATTGTTTCGGAGTAACCTGTTGACTTCATATTCATAGTAGAAGAGCGACCGATAAACCGTGAGATGTATCTTACTATCCGACCAAGAAAGGAAGTAAATTCGCATCCTTTTCCACCTGGCCATAAAGACACCGCAATAGTGTAGAGTAATATACGGATAAACGTTATTACGTGTTTATGATTTATGTTCAACTGATTATTCGTTTTTCGTTACTGTTAATAACTATACATTCTTTGTGTGCCGTGTCATATCATGAGGGAACAGTGCAGTAAGTAAGTAGCTAAATTACGAATGAGTAAATTAGTGACAGGTTTATTACAAATTGGCCAGACATAATATTGTTACCAAACAAAAGGCCTTGAATATAAGGATGACCAGCTCTTTTGAACTGTTTAATTTCCATTCTGTAAAGAAACTTTAACTAACTCTATGGACCGGTGATTTTCTCGAGAAGCTAGTAGCTTATCAGCTAGTTAAGAAGTTCCCCTCATTTTTTGGAAACCGAAGGTTCATTATCGCTTCCACAAGAACCTCTCAAACTTCTAGGCCAGATAAATCTAATCCAAGCCCCGATCCTATTTCTTCAATCCATTATCCTGCCATCATCATCTAGTTGCCTCTTTCGATCAGGTCCACCCCTCTCCCCAGAACCTGTTACGCAAATCTTCACTTTCCCATACGTGCTGGCTACCCCGCCCACATTGATTTTGTCACCCATATAATGTTTGCGAAGGAGTAAACATAATAAAGCTTCTCATTATGCTGTCTCTTCTAGCCACTGTCACCTCCTTTCTCATAGGCCCAAATATTTTCCTTGGCTTCCTATTTTAAAAAAACCAGCCTATCTTCCTCCCGCGACGTGAGAGACCAAGTTTCACACTCATATGAAAGATATGGCAAAATCATTGTTCTGTATACTTTAATCTTTATATTTTATGGACAGCGAACTGTAAGGCAGAGGTTGCTACACCGAATGGCAGCAAGCATTCCCTGACTGCAGTCTGCTTTTAATTTCTTCATGAATGAAATTTTAATTTTTTTAATGATTTTTTCCAAATACTTGAATTTTCCCACGCTTTCAAAGGACTTATTTCATATTTTTGTATTGTGATTTTATTCTGCATTATCTTCTTGAAACATGAATATATAATTAGTTTTCTCAGGATTAACTTCTAGACCAATCTCCCTACGAGCGGCTACGAAATTTTCTATTGTGTTGTCGTGCAGCATTCAAATTCAGACCTTCGTATTTTTCTTGAACATTCCTAATGACGTATTCGAAATAAAGCTGAAAAGCAAGGCCAGTAAGTACTTCCCTGTTTCACACCGTTCTTCATAATAAATCTGTCGGACAAATTTTAGGCCGTAGTATGGGTTCGTGTAATAATATTTTTATAAACTTGCTAGTTTCAAAGGGAAACCAGACTCAAAGAAAATGCTGTACAAGTCCTCCCTCCTAAATGAATCACAGGCTTTCTTGAAGTCTGTAAATAGCTGATGCATTGCCCATTTTATTCCTATTTTTTCCTCAAGTAGCAAAGATAGAGAAAGAATCCGTCAATCACAACTAAGTTTTTTTTATTAATATATGGGAGACTTTTTCAACATGTTTTGTTCTAAAAGGACTATCTTTAGGTTATACACATATCCAAAGTTAGTTATAAATTAGATCTCATTTTACAGTTAATCGGTTTATATTGAAAGGTATATGGGATGTTTATAGATGTCGTTTTCTCTTGTCGATTTTGTGACAAGTGAATGCGAGAATATTTTTCTTATTTATTGTGTGTAAGTTGTTGATTTTAACCGCTGTGGGTGGAAAATTTATGGGAGGAGGCTTATATTTGTTGTCAAACAGAGAAAAGATTCGGATTCAATATTATAAGCATTTTTCTGATGATATTAGTGATATTCAGACAACTGCTGGTTTTAAAGGACGATTCTGTAAAGTGAAAATAAATACTTAAATGAAAGTGGGACAAGTATCATGTGATGGTAAATAAGGGAGGGATTGAAATGTTAAATATTCGAATTTGAAAGATATATTTTGGAGTAAGTGTTACATATGCACTTTTGGTTTTATGTATCTTATAGTTTCGGAGTTAGGAACCTGACAAGGATTGAGAGAATTTGGTTGTAAATATGTAGAATGTGATGATTTCTAAAGGAAAGAGTAAAATATTACAGAAAATGTAGAGGGACTTACATATGTTGTAGTGTATATTGAGGTTACGTGTGCACTGTTGGATTTATATATTACGGGCTTGGAAGTAAAGAACCCAAAAAGGAATTGGAAGATTTTAAATATAAGAGATATGAAATGTATAAAATATTAATGTGGGGAAAGAGGATACATGTTAATCACACCTAATTGGTTGAGAAATCTGTGATTAATTGAGGATTCTAGATAAACTCTACAGTTTAATGCTAGTTCATTCTTTTGTACTGTGTACCGTGTAATTCATTTTCAGGTTCTTAACTTTGGTGCCTATAATGTTTAAATCCAAAAGTGCACACATAACCTCAATGTACACTGCAACATATGTAACCAGCACGTTCTACGTCTTTTATGACTAAATTATTTCAGTTATTTTCAGGTGTCTCATTCCATAACTATAGCAACAAACAGCACACACATAACCCAACTTACTTCAAAAGTGTAAGTTTACCACACTTCATTTTTTAATACCATAATCCTTCCATTATCCGTAGTAACTTCAAAAGGTTCCTGTAATTCGTTGGTATAATTTACAGGAATTGCAGCATGAATGAAGTATCTGTCTCATAATTTGGCACCACTCATGGCACACAGAAACGGTTTCGCCATTTCATAACAACGAAAGGCATAACAGTAGCTCTTTGTTTCTTTATTGTGCGTGAGGTCGCGTCGCGGTTGATAACGTCTGTAATTTAACACAGTACGAAGATAAAATTTTGAGTTTTGCTGCAGAAGTTACCAGCGGAGGCATTAACCATGTTGCAGCATGGACATGAAAGTGATGACGATGATCCACGTACTGGTCGCCCTTCAACGTCGACAAATGAAGCAAATTTCGAGCGTGTGCGAGAGATTATGAGAAGTGACAGAAATAAATCTGTGGACCAAATTGTATCAGAGGATGGAATTTCTGTAGGAAGTTGTCACAGTATTCTTCATGATCTGCTGAACATGCGCCACGTTTTTCAACATTTGCTACCTCGAGTGCTGAAAAAGACAACGATTTCCTTAACAACGTAATCACAGGGGATGAAGCATGGTGCTTCTTGTTCGAGATACAAAAAAAGACAATCTTTTTAATAGAAATCATCATTTTAACCTCGAAGAAAAATCTTTGAATCGATGGAGGTAAAAGAAATGTTACGCTGGAGTTCGTTTTGACTGCCAGGGCATTGTCAATTATTTCATCCCTGAAGGTAAAACTGTGAATAAGTACACTAACATCATTCGTCCCCTTAGGGATGCAGTCAGAAGGAAACGCCCCGAATAATGGAGAACCAACAGTTGGTTTTTCGTTCACAGCAATGTTGCAGCACACCGTTCGGTTTTGGTCAAGGATTTCTTAGCAGAGAAAAATATGTAAACACTGGAGAATCAAACATGCTCTCCTGACGTGGCTGAAGCTGATTTTTACCTGTTTCCTCGACTGAAATCAGCACTGAAGTGACGGCGCTTTTGTGTTGCTACTGGCGTCATTAAGAATGCGACGAAAGAGTTGAAAAGGCTTGCACAAAATGACTTCCGGGAATGTTCTCATCACCTTTACAGTCGCTGGCAGACGTGTATAGTGGCGCAAAGAAATGTAGCTTAAATGATTGTACTCTTTTGTATTTCCCAGAAATAAAGTGATTCCAAGAACGTTTTGAAGCTAACACGTACACCGTCACATGATATTTTCCCCATCTTCATTTTAATACTTATTTTTACTTTATTTTCAAGAATCGTCATTTAAAACTAGCAGTTCTTCTGAGTACTACATCTATTATCTAAAAACTTCTTATAATATAGAATCTTAAACTTAGCTCTGTTTTTCGATAAATATTAACCACCTCCCATACACACTTCACCTTAAATACAACGGTTAAAATCAATCACTTGCCACAAAATCGACAAGAGAAAACGACATCTAAAACCACCCCATTTACCTTTCAATATATACCGATTAATTGCACAAACGAGATCTCGTTTATATCAACCACCGATATCCCAGTATTTCTTCTTGTAATTTAGGATTTATGTGTTACATGAAGTTGGTTCCTTTGCACTGAAACATGCTGCAAAAAATGTCCCATTTATTAATAATCAAACTCTTTATTTGTGATTAATGGAATTTTTCTATACCTTTGTTATTACAATAAAATGATAAGAAAAGATTTAAGATTTTTTCAAATTTTAGACGAATGCGGATTTTATGATCAGTAGTTGACCTTTTACATCTAAATCGACACTGACGGTCCCCAGTAATTTCTTATGCATATGGACAAAAAGATGTTGGATAAACGTTTACATGTACTTAATTACAACGAATGCCTTAATCATTAGTACAATGTGTCTTATCGCCTTTCTTGAAAATGGGTGCAATAATAGACTGTTTCCACGGTGAGGAATTTCTTCCTTATTCGAAATAGAATGGAGAAGTTTATGTATCTCAGAACATATTTTCTTACTTCCTGCTTAGCCAGTTCTGCAGGAATTTGATCAGCACATGGTGATGTATATATTTTCGAATTTCAGTAATTATCTAATCCACAAACGCATTGCATTCAGGCACTATTGGCTCAGCTACATGTATTTGAGTCTGTCGAACATTATTAACCCCATGTACATACAAGCAGTAACTGAAAGAGTTGATACCTCCGCCTATTCAAAATACTGTGGGAGCCCACAAGCAAGTCACCCTTCTCATCTTTTACCAAGTTACTTTTATGATGGTAACCCCTCTTAAATTCATTGAAGCCCCTGTGCAAGTCTCTAAGTTTCTTGTTCTTGCTTTTCCTTCCAAATTAATTAATTTTACCTTTCAAGCATTTCCTCTTCTTTTTCCTGAAAAGCCTGCTAGTTTCACGTGTCACGTTGTTCAGAATATCAGCATTAATCTTACTGGAATGCTGCAAACACTGCAGTTTTGCCTGTTGCCTGTGATCTTCAAATGCTGAACATGTGATATCAAACCATTGTTTATGCTGCTTCCGTTAATACAGACCTATACTGTCTTATCTGAAATTCCAATAGTTTCTTTAATATTTTCCCTAGCCCTATTTATTTCCCAGCTATCGTCTAATTCTCCAAAGTTTCAGAACTGTTTGAGATTTTAAACTGATACTGTACCCTTACTTACACTTCTACATATCGCCCTTCTTTTCTACTCTTATACTTAATCCAACCTGTCTCTAAATTTTGCAACTACCAGACAGTGATAAGTGTCACGATTAGCTCCCCTGACGGATTCTGTATCGAGTATATTGAATGCTATCTCCTCTCTATTAATGTGCGATCAATATGATCACGAGTCCTCCCATCAGGAGATTTTCTTGTGAATTTAAGAATTTTTAGGTTCGGGAACATTGTGTTTTTAACAACTACATTTTTTTATTTGAAAACTTTTACTAGTCTAACAACATTATAACTAATATTGTTGTGTAAGCTCTCATTCCCAATTGTCTCTTGTCGGTTTAAAAATACCTTCTGTCTCCAGTTGTGCTTAAGTTCCTCTATCAGAAAGTTTATCGTTCTTTATGAAAGTGATCGAATACCTGCTCTAATTCGCCATAGGAACTGTCCCCATCACTGTTATCCACAGTTGGAACAAGCACATTCGGGAAAACAGTATTTCACCAGGGACTTCTGAACACTATATGCGACACCTTACCACTATCACTAAAAATGTCCTAACTGATGGTATGATTCTCTGGGATAAAAAGCATGCTGTCCCTAATTTATGATTTTCCATTTCCAGTGGCACAAAAGATGTATAATATTCTGCTCATTCAATGCCACCCTTGTCCCATCAAACATCCTAAACTCACACTAAATATAATCTACACTTTGCTAATTACCTGGCCACTGTCTTAAATGACCCTTGCTATACATTCCATATGCCAAATCTCATACCCATTTTCCTTTGCTCAGACGTTCCAGAACTCTGTCCATTTCCTAGGCTGCATTTTTGTGTCGTTACTTGTTACGTTTATAGGGTGAGGAATTTTTAGCCCGTCACCCAACCCCCAAATTTGAGGATCACGCATTGTTGGCTATCCGCAACTCTTAATTCAATATATTCGCACCTACCGTTCATATCTGTAGGTGTCTCCTCCATCTGCAACTTGAGGAAATGCCATGCCGCAGTGACTGTGATTTACTTGTTATGACCAAAGGCACATTATGTCGCTAACAGCGAAAATAAAAAGCCCTTGGGAAGAAATTAAGGGCGCCTACTTTTCTTAATATGGTGCAGCCGAAATTTGATGATTCTGGAAATAACTGTGACTTAGGCGTATATATATTGTTTAGTGGTTCAGCAATTTGCATAATTTTCTGCAGAATAAATGCATATTTCATCTATAGTTACATTTGCCGAATTTATTAGCGATTTGCTGCCTTCAGTAAATGATCCAGTTCCGCGAGTTTTTACGCTTTCGCAGTGCAGCTGAGCTCTCCATCCTTGTGGGATCAGACGCCACGTCGCTGGATGACTGGCGCCAGTAACCGATTGATGCGGCGCCACATCCTAGAAAAGACGTAAACCGGTCCAGTTCGTCTGTCAACATTACCGTGACAAATTCAGTGTTTATCTACACGATATGCATCATTAGCCATTAATTTACATTGTTGATCACATATCACACGTGGTTTAAAGTTAAAAGAACTCAAAATTTCTCACAGAGGGTCTTTATTGTAATAAAGCTAATTTTCCTGAATGAACCTCGTAATTATTATGCTCTCTGTACGGTTGTATCTGAACTCTTGCATATTCTTCACATCAATTTCATGCATCAGTTTACGAATATTGCTCATTAATTCATCTTGTAGTGGCTGTGCAGTAGAAGATTGAATTTCATGCTCTTAGCGGCCTTTTCAATGGTCGCAATGAGCAATTGCTTGTTGAAGCATACCTACATAATAAAAGTCTTCGTCATGAAGCCTGACGTGCACTGACTGTTTGGTAAGAACCAGTAAAGGTTGCAGGAATACATATTTAACGGTCTTTAGTTGTGATTGTTTTACTGATTCTAAAAGCCGCCGGAAATATAGTTGTTTGCGTCAATATTCAAAATTACTAAAGAGACGTAATTTTCCAAATGAAAAAAATTCCTGAAAGCCTTGTGTTAATTTCAGTTACAACAAAACCTCAACTGGCCATCTCATTCCCACAGATATTTACTAGCATCCACCTCAGTTAAGGCCTTAAAGACACGCGTCTAGTCACTTAAAATATCTCACACTTTACCCCGACTGAACAATAAGTAGCCATCAATATGATTAATGATTATCGAAACAATAACAAGAAAGTGAAATCTTGCAAGATATATAAGCAGTGTAATTGTCGCTATATATATGCCGTAAATGCATATATGGAAGTTCGACTGTTGCTCCACTTATTTATAATCTCCGCACCAGGTGGAGATGAGTAGTCAGCTTCATACCCCAGCCACTTTACCCCCAGGGAAATAACATTCGTACCAACTGAATAAAAAGTTGGGTGGGCCCCTCATAACCTGTTTGAACTACTTGGAAAAGACGATAATTTCCTGTCGTGAATCTAACAACAGTTCTTCAGTTGTCCATGCCGTAGCCTAGTCACTACACCGACCAAGCTATCGCGGTTTGTCCCAGTACATCGTGTGGAACCAAACTTCCACTGCACAGCCTAATGTTGCTTAACGTTCGCGATTCGACTAGCGTGAGGGTCGTTATGAACGTTTCTAATGTTTGAGACAAATGCCATTGTTAATTCGCTACATGTACGTGAAATCCTTTTAAGATTTACGCTAATTAAAATTGTATGTCAGACTATATATCCACTGCAGTGAGTACATAATTCACCGCATCGAAAAAATATGGTTGTTCCTAAAAAGTATGAAAGTTATTGAATTATGCATCTTTGTAACTTGACATTTTCTCTATCATTCAATTTACGTAACGCAGTGCAAAGCAAATTCGACATGATTGTTTTAATTATCTTTATTCCATGAAGATGAACTTGCACGCATTTTTAATCGCGGCACTAGGTGGAAGATAATGGTCAGCTTCATGCTGTGTCCATTTTATCACAGCTGAAATAGCGATGGTTTCCATGGACAGGAGACCGGATGGACCCCAGAAACAGTCCGAACTGTGAGTAGAAGAGGAAAGTCCCTTTCCCCTGCCGATAATTGAATCCGGATTACTCTGGTCAGGCTCCTATTGCGGTCGGTGTAACGACTGAGCTATCGTGGTTCCTATAGAATAAGCTTAATACGAAACAAACATCAACTCTTATGCTACATTTTCTTCATCAGTGTTAATCGCAATTTTTTTTTAAATTTTCTTATTGTTGCGGCTGGACCGACAGACAGGCAGGTAGGTTAACACGATCTGCTACTAGCCGAGGTCAGTTACGACAGGATTTTGGATCCTTGAAATACCTTGTAAAGCCAGCGCAGATAAATATCATCAGGTGTTAGTACTTAAGAGATTAGATGAAATTAAAAGTGGCCGATATAGAGAAAGAAAGTGATGTATACAGATAAACCCACGCTGCACGTGGGCGTAGCGAGAGTGGTGAGCGGTTGGATGCAGAGGCAACAGCAAAAGTAACAAGTTCAAAGGAGTTTAATTAATAAAACATAAGAATATTTCAAAAGTACTGCTACCATAGCAATTACAAGAAACAAATATATGTACAAAGTTACGTTGGTGAATGTGGCACTGATAATGGCGCCAGTTTAAGCTTCGAAACCTCTATGATCTAACTGTACTTGTGGCCCACATTATGCTAGAGTTCATAAGATCGTTGGTACAGTATCATATCACAGTAAATCAAGTTTCATTGAATAGTGAAATGGACGTCAACTGAAGAAAGTGGTTATGTCGTCTGAACAGAATGAAAACATCAAACTCCCAAAAGTCGCTATTAAATGCAAGCAAGAGGGACACTGAAATATAGGTGCATGGCGTGAGCATAAGCCGCGAAGTGCGGAGGACGGAGGGATCCGGTTCGATCTCCACATATGCCGTTATTGGACCTATCAGAGATAACAAACGAGGACATGTTACTGCAGTGCGAGCCACTGGCTTCAAGATTGTTGCGGAACCACATTTCGAAACGTCTCCTATTTTAAATACTGAGCCGTGCCCGCCGGGCTCGGCTCAAAGGCCGTCTCCATGCGAAAGTGGACTCTGTAACTTTCCGTCCCTTCGTTCACCTTTTCCCTGGCTGTCGTCCGCGGATTGGCTGCCGTGAGTGGGTGGAAGGAGTTGAAGGGCGGTTATGATGAGGTTTCTTGTGGGGCAAACACTGCCCGGACCTTGACTTGCTTTGTGACCAGCGTTGGAACTTGAAGAGAGACTTCTACTTCCACATCGTGAGGAGGGGGCCGCCCCGCCGGGAAGAAACTGCCCTGCTGAGTTGTCCCGGCCGCATATGGGGCCGGTGCTCGGGTATACTCGTGAGTTAGAAAAAACTTGGTTTTGGTTTTGTCCAAATTTACATTTTGGGTAGTTGGATTGTACGTACTCGATACCGGCCCCCGCGGAGGGGACAGCTGAGGAAGCTCGAAGTAGTAATGTTCTTTTATTATGTAATATGGTATTTTGCAATGTATAGTTGTGATGTAAGTCGCTTGGTCTTTTGTACGCGGCCTGAATATGCGTCGGTGCAGCAGCGCCCCATGTAAAGCTGTGTTGAGAGGGGCTTAACCCCTGCTGTGTGAGTTAGGCATTAGGCGGAGACACGAAACTTTGGTTAAAGAGTTGTTGCAGCTTGACATAGCAGCGCAGGCCTATTCACGCACGTTGGTGGTGCGTCGTTAAGTTTCGTGAGCATTTACGAATGCCTAGTTACTTGCCGCATGGCTGTGCTATCTTGTAGTGGATTAAGCACTGGGCAGGGATACGTTACGTTGCTAAAAGCGTTGCAGTGGCTTGTTGCAGTAGTGCAGGCCTGATCACGCACGTTGGTGGTGTCGTTAAGTTTCGTAATAGTTTACGAGTGGCCCTGTCACTTGAGGTTACAGCAGTATTGTTCTGCATTAGGCTGCACTCTGTTCTATTATTGTGTAATTTGTGAAGGAAATATTTTGTGCGCCTAAGTGCTTGCATTTATAGCCGTATTGTTCTGCATTAGGCTGCACTGTGTTCTATTATTGTGTAATTTGTAAAGGAGATATTTTGTGTGCCTAATTTCTCGCAATTATAGCAGAATTGTTCTGCATTAGGCTGCACTATGTTCTATTATTGTGTAATCTGTAAAGGAGATAATTTGTGTGCCTAATTGCTCTGCATTAGGCTGGACTGTGTTCTATTACTGTGTAATTTGTATTGGAGATATTTTGTATGCCTATTGGCTTGCAGTAACCGCAGTATTGTTCTGCATTAGGCTGGACTGTGTTCTATTATTGTGTAATTTGCGTAGGAGATATTTTATGTGCCTAATCACTGGCGGTAATTGCAGTAGTGTTCTGCATTGAACTGGATTGTGTTCTATTATTGTCCTGTTTATTTAAGAAGTTTTTTTGGTATCTAGAATATAATTTTCTATGTGCATTGTTATCCTGGTGTTGCTTGCGAGTGTTGTATGTGGCTTGCCTTACACGTTCCCACGAGAGACCATCGTTACGGAGCCGGACCGCCCAAACGACCTGACGGGGGCATACATAGTGCCGAGCCCCAGCTATTATACACCCAGTGGGGCTCAATAAGATACTGCTAAAAAGACAGCAATAGTAATGTTTATCAATTAAAATTCTGTACCTGCGAGTATCTTGTCTATACTGTACTACGTAACTAATAGGCTGTAAGCATTAACAAAAATGCACTTCGCGAAGAATGATGAGATCTTCTGGACATGTAATACGCATGGCAGTTGTGACGAAGAAATAAGAGAGTTTGGAGGGAATACTTGAAGGAAAACGTCCTCGTGAGAGGCATGCGTACATGGGACGATAGCATGTGAATAGACTATAGAAGAATAGTGTGTGGGTTTGGGACTGAATTTAGTTTGCTCATTACAGGCTCCAATGCCTGGGTCGTAGAAATGCAATAACGAGCCTTCGTTTTCTGTAAAGGTCAGGGAAACGACTTAATCGTTGAGCGACTGTTACTGTCTCAAGAGAGACTAATAGGAAGGAAGTTTCTTTTGTTCACTTTAACCTTATTACGTTTGGAAGCATGTTGAATTTTGTGCATATCAGTAAGTTGATTTTGTGGTAGGCAAGAAACTTCTCTAGTACGTACTTTGTAGAAATTCGCAAGTTTAGTATCGATCCCGTCATTCGCACTTCACTGTTTGGTGTAATACTATAATATTCATTTGAGCCCTAGGAATTTTTGTACGTTTTATGTTTCATAAGAGTAAGCTGCTACAAAAGTTGGCGAAATGTAAACTGGGTTTACATCTACCTGACGATGTATGACCTATGTTGGCCCAAAAAATATGGCTGCTTCAGAACCAAACCAGCAAGCCAAGCAACATGATTCGTTTTGGGTTTACGCGGTATTTGTAGAGGGGAGCAAAGAGATTAGGAATTTGAGGAGACAAGAGAGAGATGAACTGGACGGATGCTGGAAACTAGGCCATCTGTAAGAAGAAGGGTTCATACGTGGAAATTGCTCCCTTTCCGGATGTGACGCCGTGTTGTCCTGTAGAAATGATAAAGATTCAGAGGATCCTGCTGCCTTGCACTGAAACTTGGGTACAGTTCTGGGAGAGTACACGGCGTCACATTTCAGTACGCAACAACTTTCGTAGTCATCGTCGTGAGCATCTTGTATCTCACGATTAAGGCGTGCTTCAGATGTTCCGGATCCTTTGTCTGAGCAACTAAAACAAAAAAATCGGACGTGCTGCTTTTAGTTCGACCTGTTTATATTCAAGTTCAGGTTATTTTGAGTCACTGTAGTCAGGAATAAGCCTTTTAGCTTAGAATAATGTATGTGAGGGTTTTAACAGATGACATGTTGTGTCGCGCTAGTCTTTTCTGTCTGGTGTAGAAAGTTAGTGCGGCTGTATGTCTATCCTTCCGAAGTTACACGGTTCGAATCTCGCCAGAAAATTGGTCACCTTTAGTGAAGAATATTGTGGGTTTCCTCAGTACTTCAGGATTATATATGTTTGCCATGTTCAAATAGAACACGTATTTTTAGTACGTTATCTTATTTAACGGTGCACAACTGTAACAATCGATTCAGCATAATGAAATTAACACCCTGAAAACTCTCTGACATCTCTTTGAAGACATTATTGAATATTAGTAGATTGTAATGGAATAAATGACTATAATCTCATTTAAACGTGTACCCAGTGTCGTGTATCCAAAGTTTCAAAGCTGAAATATCTAAAACGTTTTGCTACTGGCTGTTTACATGGGTGTGAAACTTGTTTTCTCTCTCTTTAAGGAAAGGAATTTGACAGAAAATTTAAATCGGGTAAAGAATACGAGATAGGATTAGGGAGAGGATTACGTAATGCGGAACTCCGTAATTTGTACTCGTTGTGTAATGTAGATATGGAAATCAATTAAAGATGATTGCAATGGACGCAATATACCAGCCGCATGATTATATCAGAAATGGGACAAAATACCTAGGTCAAAAAATCCTGAAACTTGGGATTGAACTGGTAAATCTGAACTTATGTATGAGGATAATATTAAAATCGATGTTTCTTAGGTGATGTATCTGAATATGTGTGCGTGAATAGGATTTCTAGACTGACAGACTACCGGCTCGTCAAGAAATGCCCAGCATTACGGAGTGAAAGGTAAAGTTGTCCTGGTTCTTAATTCTCACCCCATTTAGCCCAGCACATGGGGGACAGGAATTATGGCGCCTTGCACTTTTAACTTCTTCATTTCATGAACGTGAGTGTTCAGTTTCACATCCTGAGCCGTCCTACATCGAAGTAAAAAGTCCACAGGACTACAGTGTCAAATTATATCCATGCAATCTTTCGTCCGGGCGTTTCTAAATATATTCCGGCTTTTTCCTTCCGGGAGCTGAGGAAAAATTATTGAAAAAGTTAGGAAGCTCTGGAATTTGACTAAGACTTCTTAGTATAACCCACAGTGTTATTATTCAGATCTGCGCGGCCCCTTTGTCATAGCTGACAGCTGAAAACGCATGATAACCGTCTGTGAATTAATAATGGCTCTATTATCCGAGTCGTTTTACATTAAGGTTACTTCTTTGAAGTTGCTTCTGTCTTCCTTGTGACTTTTTTGAACAGCTATTAAACTTTCCGGAAAGAGTATGCTGCGTATAGTTAGTTTTAAATAAGTTAATTGATATGATCTAACATGGAAAGAATCCTCTGACTTTCCCCTCTACAGGATTGACGGGGCCTTTATATCAACTTCGTAGACAGCAAGATTAAACAAGAGCATATTGTTGAAGACCACATTGTTTAATACAGGATAATGTTGCAGTCTATGGGAACGATATTAGATTATAATACGTATTTTCTCATAATGAAACATTTTAGGTTGATTTCGTAAGGAAGGATAGGATCTTGTGCTGTTTCTTGTATTAGAAAAAAACCAGGAAACTGGTTAGGCACGTCAGTGACTCTAATTATGCAGCAGAGTTACGTCTCTGGTATGTCCACGTTCCGTAAAAGATCTTAGCATCTATGACTGTCTTGTTGGTAACAATGGACCTACTTGTCAACAAACTTCATCTGCATGTAGAAACGTTTGGGTTTCTATTGAAAGTACAGAAGTTATTCCATTTCCTTAAAGCTATGCTGCTTTTTATTCGATTACTTCATGGCTAGTGTCATAGTGGATTCAGTCGAACAAAACAGTTCATTTAGACCTATTCAGCATTACCTCAACAGAATGTTTCGGTCCAAGCGGTTAAATCAAGTTGGCAGGAAGGGAAGATTTAATCTTCCATTCCTCCCAACCTGATGACGGATGGTTGGGCCGAAACATGCTGTTGATCTAATAGTGAATAAATGAATTGTTGTTCTACTGAATCTACTGTGTAAACTCAACAGGGATGCATCGTCTTAAAATTCGTTAATGACTCTTTCTCAGTTTACGCCAAATAGAAAGATACGTTTGATGAATGAATTGGCGCTGTATAGAAGATAGCATTCTTAGTTCTCTGTTAGGAAAGCGTTCTGTCTTAGTATTTGATTACGGTATATATATATATATATATATATATATATAGTTATATGAAAAATACACAGGAAAATAATTCGTTGTGCTTCATTAAACATCGTGTCATAACGACGTATGTTGAAGTGGAAGTTCGGTTTTACTCATTCTTAATATGTGCTAAAAATACAGGCTTTCTACGTCAAACTCAACTCTAATAACAAAAACAAAGAATATAAAAATGGAAAAATAAAACATGTAAGGAATATACAATAGAAAAAATTACAGCTGTAATTTTTCCTATTGTATATTCTTGGAATCGACCTTATGATGGCTAATATCAGTGACCGAAACGTTTAGCTGATTTTTTTTGTTAGTAAGTTTGTGTTTGACAGAGAAACATATATTTTTATTTGTTGTAAACATAATGGGGATGATTCATATTAAGCTTAATCTGTGCACTTTATAGCGATGTGTATGTTCAGCCGCATGTCCTTGGCGATTATCCGTATGAGAAGGACCTACGCATCCGTTGTGGTTAGGAGGCTCGGGGGGTGTCACCGTCGGTCTGGATGCCGTCTAGAAGTGGAAATTATATTGCCCCCGCCTGGAACAGAACCGTTATTCCAAAATTGTCTTGCCCCCTAGCCTAGTCGTTACTCTCTCTGCCTGGGAGAATGAAATAACAGCAAATTTTCGGACACTTGGGAATAATAGTATGACATGGTCGGTTACAGATTTGTTTTAAAGTGAGAACTGGTTTTGTGCTGAATTGCAAAGTGTGTGCACAATTTAACTTCTGTTACATCATTGCGAATATACAAAACCTCTCATTTACCCGTAAAAAATAATTTACTATGCCCTGAAGCTTCAAATAAAGGAACGTAATTCAAGTGAAGCTTCCATGTCGATTTGTATTAAATCCGTCAGCTATTGAAGAGTGTTTTCACTGAATATTTCTGAACAGTTCTTTATTTTTACCTTACAGTGACACTAAAATACCGTACCAATTACGTGAAGTTTACCATCAAAGCTTTTGATTTTTAGAACAAAGGATCACGTAAGGTAACACCTGTCAGTCTTCAGACCCGAAGCGTAAAATCTCTACATGCATGATTTCTGGCTACTAAGTGCACAAACCTTTTAGACAGTTACACAGTGTGTAAAGTACTTCAGCTGGCAGTCATTTTCATGAAACAGGACATTACGTTTCATTAATTCTAATATCAACAAAGAGGAAATATTAAGTAACAAGAACAGTCCGTAACGTGAATTTGAAAACCGGAATGGAAATAACCACCTGGAAAATCTAGGGATGTGGGGGATAATATTAAAATGGATGTTAAAGAACTTAGTGGAACGGTGTGGACTGGATTATTTTGATTGAGGATATTGTTACGCAGTTAGAATTTTATACCTAGTTAGAGAGCTGTTATTTTCTACAAAAGGCACCAGTTCTTTGGAGTTAGATAGTTTCGTAAATAGGGAGTAGCCGCGTATATTTTAAAATAATGCATTTACACATCCTGCATAAATAAAGTTCAAAATATACATTTTATTTAGCCCTGGCGAAACTGTAGCTTTTGAATCCATTTACCTTACCGTGTACAGACAAAGTTTATTTGTTAGTACGTTCTTCGAATGGGGCAGCGTATCCTTTATAGGAGTTGGCCTCTACATGTTTGAAAAGAAAGCGACAGTGAAATATTGGAAGATGAGACAAATAAGAAATGGTGTTAGGTACAGTACATAACTCCAAAAGGGGATTATAGGAAACCCTGCTAAATTCATTGTTTTTTTAAATACAGAATTCCATTATGATTGTCAAAATAAAGTATAATAGCGTGTATGAGGTTTGAAGTCTTCATGGCGGCGGAGGATTATGTTGTGGCTTTCTGGGTTGTGACATCACGTAGTCTGGTAGGTGGTTGCTGACTTTTGGGAAATGTCTGATAAAAATTTGAGAGTGAAGCGCTGGGAGTGTACTTTAGTCTCAGCAAGAGGTTGTCAAATAAAGCAAAGGCAAAATTACATATCGTGGAACCTTAAAGTTTATTTAAAATTTCTTGCGGCACTGCAGGTACAGATTGTTTTGCGGTGCATTACTGTTAGGTGTCAACCACATGTAGCACAGTACACGGTGTTGTAACTCAGAAGGCCACGTGTAATGCATTATACCATTCATCAAATTTTGTTATGCATATCAAGATTTGAGTGACCGGAAGAACGTGCATGTATATCGTCACATGAACGTGATATTGATTTTTATGTATACAACCTGAAGGACGGATAACTTTCCGAAGACAAGCTTAAATGGCAGGTAATATTAAAATGTATTTTGGTGTTATAGGTCATGTGGGTGTGAACTAGAATGAACTGGTACATGGCAGGGTGCAATACGGGCACTGATGTACACAATACTTTCGGACATCGTAAAAGGTGATGAATTTTTATCTAGCTAAGGGACTACATACTTCTCGGACAATATTTCTCTTTAGATTATTGATTTGAAGACGTTCCATTTATCAGTTGTGGATAATAACAAATCGCTCTCATAAGCATAACTGAAGCAATTAGTGTCGCGTCCAATCGAGGAGGAATCCGGCTAGATTGTTACAGATCGATCGGTCGCGCACATCCCTACGTGACTCACAATAACCAATCGGCACGCACCATCTGGTAACCACAGTGCTAATACACCGGAACACAACCACAAAACCGGAACGTTTTGAGAATTAGTACGTGAAAAGTAATTCTTTCATTGCATGGAACAGATAACCGACATGTCTTTGTTCTTTATATCCCATTCATAAAGACGTTGAAGTAATGAGTAATGTTACTTTGTTCATTGAGAAGTAAACTTCCATATCGATCACAGTAGACACACGGTACTATGTAGAGGTGATAAACGTGAATTTGTCGGGCACGCGGTGTTAATTGTCCCGGATCTCTGGTTAGAATTATTGCTCACACTTTCTTCTTATTTCTCGAAAATGTGTTAACCTATACTGTAATGTAACTGAAGAAATTTGTTTGTGATATCTGGAAATGAGTTGAACTGCACGGGAACACAATAGTGTGGGTCCACTGTCGTTATTTTATACGAAATTGACGGGAGCCAGTTTGATTATTTTATGCGAAATTGACGGGACCGTAATAATGGCGGTCCAAGCCGTTTGAATTCCAGTATCACGTAGATGAGGAACAGGAAGAAATACAAATCGTATCAGAGGGGAATGGAAAGCGATTGGAAGAGCAGATGTTCGTTAAATTGTATAGATCCACACCGGCTCTTGAACAACATGCTCAGATGTCACTGTAACAAAAAACAGCGGAATTTAAGCCCTGAGCTTTGTGAAGCAGAAAAGTGGATCTGCTGTTGGCAGCAATGTGTATTGGTTGATGCAACATATGGCTGCGGCGAGAGGCAAGGGAATGAATATACTCACTGGTACAAGGTAGCAAGCTAGCCTGTCTCGTGGACCGCATAACAATGCAACGTGCACTGGAAGTGAATAAGAAAGAAGGTGGAGCTCAAGATAAGAGAAAAATACTTTGCAGGGGCAGTTAACTTGGCTCCTGGTTGTATAAAGTACAGTAACTTTGGATGACAAACTTAACACTACGGTATATAAAAAGGGCATGCAGACTAGATGGTTAGACGAAAGTGAGTTTTTGCAGGAAATGTGTGTTTGGGTGTAGACTGGACGCAGTAAATTCTGGACAGCGTAAATGACTGAGCTTTGTGAACACGTTAACAAACTTACCCGATCCTTAAAGGCAGTGTATTTCTTTGACCAGTATTGCGACCGTAGTCTTTCCAAGAATAAGTTGTAATTTTGCCTTCACTGTAACGTCAAGAAACCTGTTTTGCCTGCACATTGTGTTAGCTACTGGTTTCATATTATTTCCTGAATACCCATAGATTATTTTCCAACTGTAATTAAATAGTTGATCTTTGGTCTAATGGAGAGACGGTGTGTTCTGTAAGATATTCTGATGCAAGCTATGTTCAACTTATATGTCATTGTGGCATTCAAAGGGACGAGTTGGCATTTACTTTGAATTTTATTGCTTAGATTAACTCACGTTGTAAATGAATAAGCAGTGCATATTTTGTTAGGTCTCTACAAAAGAGACCACAGATTGTATGGAGTGGATGTCTTGTCGGAACAGTGAATGAACAGTATAGGAACTTGCCTTAAAGCAGTTTTCTAAAGAACGGTAGCTTACAGATCAGCGTGTACCTGAGATAAAGAATGCATTCCAACACGTAGGACTACAGTATTGTGTGACACGTGAAGGCTACCTGGGATAAGCTTCTGCAGTAGCATCCTCTACAATGCGAAGACATTGTCTGCCTGTTCACAACAGAGCTGTAAAATGAAACGAATCTAGCTTTATGCCAGCTATATTAAATTTGAAAATTGTGTTGGAAATTTGACTGATGAAGTGTACAGCAGATAATTTACTGTTCCCCGAAGTACGGCATTGCTTCGTTCGATTATCTGTTTCGTTACAAAATTAGATGTGTGCTGGAGAGTTATTTGTAACAATTCTCCAAAGCTGCCTCCAGTTTCACGAGTTTCGGTAGGTTTACGCAGCAGTCATAGCTATTGTTTGATGTTGGGAGCAGGTAGTTGGGAGATATCTAGGAGAATGTACGAACAAGACAAAGAGGAAGTAAGAAAAAGTGGATAGTCTTATACAAGATACGTTCCGTAACGTGAACTGCAAATGGGAGCCTTAAGGTGTGTCATCCCCGTTGTGTTAGGTCAATAATACAAAGCTGTAGTGTGTGTATATATCTATATCTATCTATCTATATATATATCTATAAATATCTATCTATATCTATCTATCTATCTATCTATCTATCTATCTATCTATCTATGTATCTATCTATCTATCTATCTATATATATATATCTATTTATCTATATCTATCTATCTCTCTCTCTATATCTA
>Ga0131853_10005201_pt1 | contig 23454 bp, 19 predicted proteins | sample TergutLab28metaG_FD_92764 | JGI IMG/M metagenome (GOLD analysis project Ga0131853, IMG submission 92764) | Labiotermes labralis P1 segment gut microbial communities from Petit-Saut dam, French Guiana - Lab288 P1 (version 2) (version 2) | ecosystem: Host-associated > Arthropoda: Insects >...
CCGCGTTTTTGATTCGAGTTATGCTCGTGGCGAAGGGTTATCGTTCCCCGTTGGCGTAGGCCATGTAATTGCCGGCTGGGATGAAATGCTGCTGGATATGGCGGTAGGCGAACGCCGCACCGTAATTATCCCCGGCGATTTAGCCTACGGGCCGCGCGGTATAACCCATCAAGGGCAGGTGATTATTCCTCCTAATGCTTGGTTGGTTTTTGAGATTGAGCTTTTAAGTATTAATTAACTATCAATTTAATATTTAAATAAAGAGGAGGGCTAAAGCCCTCCTCTTTTGTAAAAAATAACCATAAATATTAAAAATGTGTTACAATGATAGTTGATGAATGGTAATATTAAAGTTGGTAGTGTCGTAGGGGTACTCGAACCTTTGGTTGGAGTAGAATATGGGCAGCCATCAAATAATATCTTTAAAGGGAAGGTAAAGCTGTTAGATAAAACAGAAACTATTTGTTTTATTAAACTATTGCCTAGTAATAAAGAGTTAGCTATTGAATTATTTTGTGCTAAATTAGCTAATAATCTTAATTTGCAAGTTCCTCAACCTATTTTAATAGCTATTGGGAAAAATAGGCATAGTAGCATAAGAACAAACTGTTATGCTTATGGTTATGAATGGCTTACTAGTATACCTTTTGCCAGCAAAATAGGGAAACTTCCTATAGGGCATCCATCTGTACCGCCAATGGCCATTTTTGATGAATTAATTTTAAATGACGATAGGCATTACGGCAATATTTTAATTGAGAATAAAGATAATAAAATTCGTCATTATATCGACCATGAACAAGCTTTACAAATTAATAGCTTATCTCATTATTTTGAAGCAATTAATAGAAATTGGCTGGTTAAAGAACTGATAGAGCATAAAGCCATTGAATTAAGCACACTTTTTGCAAGAAGCAATTTTTACGATAATCTTTCCGATAGTTTATATAATGAAGTAACAAGAGGTATTGCTTCACTTGTCAATACTTGCTTTGATGAATGCTCTGAAGTTTTTCGTAAAGCAAAGCTTTCTGTAGTCGATTTTACAGGTGAAAGAGATTTTTTAATAAATCGTGGCGGTCAACTGAAAGATGTAGTAGCCAAACAAATTGAAAAAAGAGGAAAAGAGAAGAAATGAGCGATTATTTTAATCTTTTTAATGATAACGAGAAGATATGGCAAACGGCCTCATTATATTATACCCCTTTGTACTCACAAGAATGTTTTAATTTATTGATAATAACATGGAACGAAGATAGGCTGGTTTGTAAGCCAACTTTAGATTCTGCGGCTATAAAAAAGGTTTTTGGTAGCCATAATTACGATGATATAAAAGGCATTTGCGCTAACTACGAAAAAGAGCTTAAGAATTATTATAAAGAATATAAAACCTTAGAGGGTTTTAAGGCAGATTATAAAGGTGTTGTTCTTAGTGCCTTTGGCTCTTCAATTCGTGATAAACCTGATGATACTCTTGCAGATATACGTGAATTAAATAGTGTATTAGCCTTTCATAATAAAGCTATTAGAACTGAAACAAACGAATTTGCTAAAAAAATACAAAAACAATTACCGCAATATAAAAATAAATTTAATAAGGAAATTGGTATTGGCTATAAAGTAATAACAGTAGATATTCTTTCTAGTAATTATGTTGTGTATTTTAATAAAATAAATGAAAGAACAGGCCACTTTAATGGTACTAATTTAACAAATTTGTTACCTTTAGTTAAGCGTCCAGAATTAATGAAAAATGTTAGCCCACAAATAATTCTCCATGAAAGCGGTAAGGATAAATTTGACAACCCTATTAAGGCCCAAATTGCAGATTTAAGTGATGGCAAAATAAGCGTTAAGACTGTAAGTAGTGATGAAGAAGCGATAGATTATACTCAAAAAATATGCGAAGTAGCTTAAAGGAGCTTTATATGTTATACGAAGTAAATGGGCGAGCCCCGCAGGTGCACCCGCAAAGTTTTGTGGCCCCATCGGCTAATTTAATAGGGCAGGTAACTATCGAAAAAGAAGCCAGTGTGTGGTTTAATGCTGTTATGCGCGGCGATGTTAGCCGTATCGTGCTGGGTGAGGGTAGTAACTTTCAGGACGGTAGTGTAGCGCACGGCGATACCGGTAAAGATGTAATTATTGGTAAAAATGTAACTATTGGGCATAATGCTATTATCCATGCGTGTACGATTGGCGATGGCTGTTTAATTGCGATGGGAGCTATTGTTTTAAGCGGGGCTAAAATTGGTAAAAACTGCCTCATTGCCGCCGGCGCTGTAGTGAGTGAAGGTATGGAGATACCCGATAACAGCTTAGCGGTAGGTGTACCGGCCAAAGTGGTTAAAGAAATTAGTTCGCTAATTGCTCAGCGTATGCAAATCGGCAGCCGGCATTATATTGATAAAATTAAAGAATATAACACTTTAAAGTTAATTTGAAATTATGTTTAAAATATTGGCATTTCTAAAGCCTAAAAATATAAAATTATTGCTAGCTGTTTTACTTATACTAGCTTTAATTGCGTTGTTTACTTCTAACTTTAATGTTAGGTATATGTTGGTAAATATTATATTTTTTTTCAATGGGTTGGGTTTAATTAAATTTTTTGCTTTTATTTTTAAGTGGTATTTAAAACTTAGTCAGAAAAAAAATGAATTTTTTATGAAAGATTGGGATGAAAATCAAGTCGAGATTTTAAATAAATTTCGGCTTTATAAAATAAATCCAGAAATAAACTCTAAAGTCAATCCTGTTATTATAAGTTGTATGAGGGCTTTATTTTTAATAGGTATAGCTATATTCCTAAATTATTTAGCTATATATGCGGCGGTAGTTTATGTCATTTTATCTCCAATTAATTTTAAAAAATTAAAGCGAGCTAAAACTAGCGAAGTATCCAAATAGTTATTATATTAAGGGAAGGCTAATGCCAAAATTATTAGAAAAAATAAAAACTAATTTATACCTAAAGCTAGGTTATGCAGCATTGTTAGTTTTTTTAGGTTGATTAGTTACTTTTATGCTAAGGTCTCGCTCTATTAGTGAAAGTAGTTTATTTCTATCAGAAGAGTGGCGGCGTTAAGTTAATCGCTATAAAAAGAGAAAGTTACAGATGTTAAGTTATCATTGTCATTAAATCTCATATCTAAGGAGCTCCAAGTGCCCAATCTAGCATATATATAACTTTCGTGGCCGGTTCTGGAGGAAGAGTAGTCAAAATAGGGGTCGGCTGCTCTTAAATTTGTTAATATTTCATTAAAATTCATAGTAAAATCGATGCGTGTACCTAAAAAATCAAAAGTTGTCTCTGGTATACGGCCAAATTGGTAAGTAATACCGGCTCTCTCTCGTTTACAACACGAATGGTTCTTAACTCGGTATTATTTTGGGCTATAACTAATTTGGGTAAAACTATTATTAAAATAATAAATAAAATTTTTTCTATTTCCCTATCCTTGTTTTACCGTTGAATTATCTTGCTGTAATTTAGCAATAAAATTAAGGGCCTCCAGCGGAGTAGCGGTGCTTACATTAAATTTATTAATAACCTCGCGCAGCACCGCTTCGTCACTAAAAAGCAAACTTTGATTAGCCGGCCGTGCCCTTTTATTGGCTTTATCTTCTATAAGTTGGGCCAAATAGCCTTCGGCCTTAGCGGCCACATTATCAGGGATACCGGCTAAGCGTGCCACATGCGTGCCGTAGCTGCTCTTAGCGGCCCCAGCGGTAAGCTCTTTTAAAAAATAAATTTGTTTATTTTCTTCCAAAACTCGTAACGTAAAGTTTTTAATATGCACATTAAGCAGCCGCGTCAGCTCGTGATAGTGGGTGGCAAAAAGGGTGATGGCTTTAATACCGCCCGTTAGCTCTTCCAGCACGGCACGGGCGATGGCAAGGCCGTCATCGCTGGAGGTCCCGCGCCCGACTTCGTCCATAATAACGAGGCTACGGTTGGTAGCTTGCTGTAAAATTTTTGCTGTTTCTAACATTTCTACCATAAAGGTAGATTCACCTTTAGCAAGATTATCGCTGGCGCCCACACGGCAAAAAATTTGATCAACAAGACCGATGGTAGCCTCATCGGCACTAACAAAACTTCCCATTTGGGCCATAAGTACAATTAAAGCATTTTGTTTAAGGTAAGTTGATTTGCCGGCCATATTGGGAGCGGTAATAAGTAAACTGCGGTTTTTGGCGGTAGCGATAAAATCGTTGGCTACAAAACTATTATTGGTAAGATTTTGCTCAATAACCGGGTGACGGCCGGCTTTAATGGTAATGCCAATATCGTTTGTAATTATTGGTTTTACATAATTATATTTTAAAGCTATCAAAGCGAGACTACCGCTGGTATCCCACAAAGCTAAGAGGGCGGCTACTTCGTAAAACAAATTAAGATGAGTTTTTAACTCATCGCGCAGCAATAAAAATTGGCCGCGCTCCATACTAATAGCTTTTTCGTGGGCGTGGCTAATGCTATCTTGCAGCTCGCGCAGGCGCGAGGTAGAAAAACGCTCACCGGTTACCATCGATTGGCGGCGGATAAAATAAGGCGGTAGCTTATCGGCGTTATTTTTATTAACCTCAAAAAAATAACCGATAACCCGGTTTTCTTTTAAACGTAAATTAACGCCGGTGGCGGTACGTTCTTCTTCGGCATAACTCTCTAAAGCCGAGCGGCCATCGGTAGCTAAAGCCCTTAGCTCATCTAACTGCGGTAAAAAACCGGTCTTAATTAAGCCACCTTCGTTAAGACTAACCGGTGGGTCGTCGGCTAAAGTTTTATTAATTAATAAAATTATATCATTAATGGTTTCAATTTTATTATCATCAATATCTAATTGCTTAGTTAGTAACCCGTTAAGTTGTATGAAGCTAGTTAGAGAGCCGGCAATCGCTAATAAATCTTTGGCGTGGGCTTTATCCATAGCTAAACGGCTGCTAAGCCGCTGCAAATCGCCGCTTTTCTTTATAATAGCCCGTAAATTGTTAAGTAAAGCTTCATCGGCGGTAAGGAAAGTTAATCTGTTCAGTCTTTCTTCAATTAATTTTTTATCATACAGAGGGTTAAGCAACCAATGCTTAAGTAAGCGGCTGCCCATAGCTCCCGTACAATAATTAAGACTGTTAAATAAGGTAAAGCTTGCTTGGTAGTTATTTTGCACCAGCTCTAGGCTGGCACGAGTTTCTTGGTTAAGCAGCAAACCTTGCTGTAATTCGCGCCGTTTAATTTTATTAATATGCGGCAACTGCTGCCGGGTAATTTGTGCGGTGTACTCCAATAAAGCGCCGGCGGCCTTTAAAGCTTCGTCATCTTCGTTAAAGCCAAAACTGCGTAAGTTAGCGGTGGTAAATTGCTTTTTAAGTTGATTAAGAGCACTATCGTGGTTAAACAGCCAAGCCGGATAACGTGTAGGCACTATTTTGTAGCTGCCGGTTAAGCCGCTTAACTCGTCAAATAACTCTTCGTTAATAATTAATTCGCGTACTTTAAGTTTATCCAGCTCGTCAGGCAACCATTCCTGCCAAGCTAAAGGAGTAGCTAAAGCCACAAACTCGCTGGTGGATAAATCTAGATAAGCAAAAGAGTAAACTTTATCAAAACTAATGGCTGCCATATAGTTGGCATTTTCGCTTAGTAAGTTAGGGTTAAGCACCGAACCCGGTGTAATAACCTCTACCACATCACGGCTGGCAATGCCTTTGTCATTTTGGCCAAGCTGCTCGCAAATGGCAATTTTTAAGCCATGCTCCAGCAGTTTGGCCACATAGGTTTCACTGGCGTGGTAAGGCACACCGCACATGGCGTGGCCTTGCCGGTTGGTCAAAGTTAGCCCAATTAAATTGCTAACCACTTTAGCATCGTCATCAAACATCTCATAAAAATCGCCCAATCTAAAAAACAGGATAGTATCGGTATATTTATGCTTTAAAGCATAATATTGCTGCATAATGGGCGTGAGTGTTTGCTGGCTCATTTAATTAAGCATACTGTTTACTAAGTTAATAACATCGGCCGTTATATCAACTTGCGGGCTCCAGTACAAAATGTTACCGCCGTTAGCAATAACTAAACTATAACCGGCACGGTTAGCAATGTTGATGATGGCCCGGTGGATAATATTACGGTGTTCGTCATCAACTTGTACGGCGGCACGGGCACTATCCAGTTGCCTTTGAGCATTTTGATGAAACTGCTGCAGTTCGTTTTCGCGCTGGGTAATTTGGCGGTTAAGGTTATTAACCTCACGCGTGTTACCCTCTAGGTTGGCTTCGGTTCTTTGCTCAATTAATAACTGGATAGCCTCTTGGCGGCTTCTAATATCTTCTTCTAACCGCACGCGTAATTCTTCTAAACGCTGCATAGAGGGGCTGTGCTGGCTGGTGCTGTTAAAAACAGTTTGTAAATCTACTACCGCAATTCTGGTTACAACGGGGGTGCTTTGTGCCTGTAAAGCTAAACCGGCTGTAAGAAAAATAGCGCAGGCAAAAATCTTTGTAAAATTCATAAAAAATTACTCCTTTATATAATTTTTAGTAAATATCAACTGAAAAGGTAATGGCAATATCTAAGCCTTGATTAGGAAAGGTTGGGTTTAAACCGGGGTTCCAGTTAATACCACCGCCCTCTTCAAACTGAAAGCGTTTAATAAGGTAAAAAGAGATAGGAAAGCTAGGAATAGCCACCCTAAAACCTGTTCCAATGGCTCCGTAAAAGTTGTTATGCCAGCCGCCGGTGTTACGCAGTTCTTCGGTATCACCCCATAAAAAGTGCGCATCTAAAAAGGTGTCCCACCAAATAAAGCGGCCTAATACCGGTAACCTAAACTCTAGGCTATTATCCCAAAAAATGCGGCCTACCGGGCTGGTATCGGCCCAGCCCCGTCCTACAAACATACCATCTAACCTAAAGTAACTATTAAAGGCATCTACCATCTCCATACCAAATTGGTCGCCTATCCAGTTCCATGCGGTACGGAAACGTAGTCCCCACTGCATAGAATAAGCGTTTTCATCGCTGCCAAAACGAATAGCCGGGAATTGGTGATGATAGTCAAACCTTGTTTGGCTGCGTAAAAAGGTACGGAAGCCGCCTAAATGGCCGCCGGCCAAATAAAAATGCTGCGAAAGGATAAACCCTCTGGTAGGCATAGCGGGGTTATTTAAAGCGTCCCAGCTTAAACGTAACCAAAGACCATCGTTAAATACCCAGCTGCGGTGGGCATCACGCAGGCTGCTAAAGGCCGGCGTAAAACTGTAGGCATCGTAGGTAATGTAAGTCCAGCCTACATCAAACCCGGTGCCCACACGGAAGAAGCCCGGAAAAAAGCTGGGCATAGCTACACGATAACCGGTGCTAATACCAAAGCCAATTTCGTGCTGGTGGTAATCCATATTATACAGTTCGCTGTTGTTATGAAAAAACTGAAAGTCGCGGATTAAACCTAACTCGCGGATTTGCTCGGCACTAGGTTCGCCGGGGAAAAAGTCGCCGGCCCGGTACTCTACACCATTAACGGTTTCGGGTCGTCTAAAAACATAAGCGCCGGTAAACGGAGCCGGGATATTTTGGCCTGTCGTGCTGGGGGTAGTGCTAGCCTGCGCCACACTTTGGATACGGTGGCGGTAAAAAACGTTAAAACCTAAACCAAAGCGGCTATCAAAAACGCGCGGGTTAAAAAAGTTAAACGATACCTCTTGCTCCCGGTGGTTACCCGATAGATTAACCCCTAAGCTGTAACCGTAGCCTAAAAAGTTAGTTTCCTGCAGGCCAATCATACCGGAAACCGGGAAGCTGCCGTCCATACCGCCTATGCTAATGCTAAAGTTTAGCTGTAGGGTAGAACCTTCTTCTACTTCAATATTAATATCGACAAGGCCAATCTCGCTGCCAAAACTTAAAGTTGGTGTTACACTCTCAAAGTAACCGGTAGCCATTAAGTTGTTGTAAGCCTGAATAAGTTTGTTTTGACTAAAGGTTTCGCCGGGGATAAAAGGAATATCGCGCAAAATAACGTGGTCGCGCGTTTTGGTGTTGCCGTTAATACTTACATTTTCGATGTGCGCCCGGTCAAATTCGGTAATGGTAATGGTATAACTTACGCTGCCCTCAGCTTCGTTCCTAAAGCCGTCTTCGTTAAAATTATATTGGTTAAAAATATAACCGGCATTGCTGTAAAGCATTTGTAAATTAATTAAAGCTTGCCTAAAACGGGTATAGTCGATAACCTCACCCACATTAAGGCCGCTTACATTGTTAAGGCGGGTTTGCTGCGGTAAATTGGCCGGGTCGATGTTAAAAATAGGGTAAAGTTCTTCATTGCTAAAAACATTATTGCCCACTAAGGTAACCCCGCCAAAGTTCCAGCGGCGGCCTTCGTTAATGGTATAAACTAAAGTAATATCGATAGTTTCGGCCCGGCTGTTAATGGTGCGAACTACTTCGGGCTGGCTAACAGTTACATCTAAAAAACCAAAACTACGGTAAAAAAGATTGATGGTAGCCATATCTTCGGGGATAAAGGCCCGGTTAAAAAGACCGCGCTGGCGGAATAAACCCGGTGTTTGCTGCTGCAAAATACGAGTAAGCTGCCTAAGCCTGTTATCGTTATTACCGGCCGTTAGCTGGTTTACCCCTTCAAAGGTAATTTGCCTAACTACTTCGGGCATGCCTTCGTTAATGGTAAAGGTAATATCTACTAAGTTGTTACTGTTAATAGTGTAATCAAAACTAACGGCAGCCTCAAAGTATCCATTTTCGTGGTAATGGGTTAATAAAGCGGCATTGCCGGCTTGCACTGCGGCTACGCTGAACGGTGTGCGCCGGCGTAAAGCCGATTGCCTAACCAGTTCGTTAGTACGGATACGGCGGTTACCCACAAACCGAATGTTATCGATAAGCGGCCGTTCTTCTACTACAATAAGCAAGGCAATATGGGTAGCGGTTTGGCTACCGGGGGCAATTTGGGTATCTATCGTATAAAAAAAGCCGGTATTGCGCAGGGCAGTTTCGATGGTATTTACCACATCGGGGGTTAAAGGCTGGCCGCGAAAAGGGTTGGTAATGCCGTTAACTTCACTTTGGTTAATATTGTTTAGGCCGCTAAAGCTTATATTGGCAATAGTTAAACCCCAAGGGCTATCCTGTGCCAGCAAAGGGCTGGCCACAATAAGCAAGGCGACAATCTTTAAGTAATTTTTTAACATAATAATCCTTATGACCATTTTACTAATAGCTGGCAAAAAATCAAGTAGTTTAGCGGTTAATTAATCAAATATTAACAATATATTATAGCTTATTCTCTGCCTATTAGCTGGCTCCAAAAATGCGCCCAACTTCTAAAGGTAATGGAACGCGATAAAGTTAGCGATACATCATTAATGAACAGCCCGGTTTGATTATTGGCAAAGTTAGAGCCAATAGACATTTCGGCCATAAAAAAAGGTGTGTTAAACAAAGCGCTCAGGCCGATGGTGGGCTCTATCCTTTCGTCATCGCCCCGGCCGGCCCCGAGCGAGCCCTGCAAAGAAAATTGATTATTAAAGTACCAGCCGGCATAAATAGAACTGCCCTCTATAAGGGAACGCCATAGTTCCTCATCGGTGGTAAAACCTTCGGGGTTAAGCTGGTTAAGAATAAGGTTACTCACTAAATTGGTACGGATAGAAATAACATCAACAAAAGTAATATTACGCAGCAAATTAGCGAAAGCGTTAGCGGCATATTGGTTTAATAAATCGCCGCCCAGTTGGGCCATAGTATTAAGGGCATTTACCTCGCTTACTGTAGCTTCGTCATCGGCTAACACAAAATTGTTGTTAAAGCCCTGATTTTGCAAAAAATCGTCATCGGCCGCCAGTACGTTTTGCAAGCTGGGTAAAAAGGTAGCCCCTAAAGCCACCAAAATTTGGTTGTTGGTCATCGCTGGAGTAGCCGAGAAAGTGGGGTCGTAGTCGTCTACCGCTTGGTTGGCAAAGTGCATGGTGATAATTTGGTTATTGGCGGAGGGTAATCTTAAATCGGCATCAAAAATTAACATCGGGTTAAAGCCAATTTGCTCGTTTAACTGTACCACCCCACCGTCGCGGATATTAAAGGTGCTGTTAGCATAGCTAATCCAGCCGCGCCTAATGCGTAAATCGGCCTCCATATAAGCAAAACCTTGCCCGCCCATTACAATTTCTAACATTAAATTAGCTTGCTGGCCGGGTGCAAAGGTGGTAGAGATAATGGGCAGCTGCACACTGGGAACAAAAAAAGAAAAATCGTTGCCGCTGACGATGGTAAACAGCCCAGTGGTATCGTTTTGGCTGCTGGTACCGGCGCCAATAAAATTAGAACGCAGGCCGTTAAAATAGTCGGTATTTAAACCACGATTAGGGCTGGCAATAAAGGTGTAGCCCGGCCTTACCTCGCGGATAGTGGGGTTTACCCGCCGGTCTTCGTCGCTGCCCATTAAAGCCGCTAAGTTGCCCAGTCCGCCCTGTCCAAAAGGCACGTTAAGCCGGCCCGATAAAAAGCCCATTTGTTCGTTACCTTGCAGTTGGGCCCAGCCGGTGGCATTGCCGCTAAAACGCACTTGGTTGCCAATACCAAAGGCAAAAGGAATACCGCGGTCGCCGTCTACATTAAGATTGATGGTATAAATAAAGCTAGGTAAGTTAAGGCTAATCTCTATTTGTAAAGTAAAAATGTTGCGGTTTACATTAAATCGCCAGCCTTCGCCGGTAGTAATAACGTTATTTTCTATCAGTAAACTATGGTTAAGCAGCAGCCGTGTACCCGGCGAAAAAGGTGAAACTAACGCCGAGTTATTAAAATTTACGGCTCCGTTAATTAGGCGGTCGTGGTTAATATTAAGGCTGCCGGTAATGGTACCTCTTTCAAAACCAAGTAAACGATTACTTTCGCCGCGTAACAAAAAGGGATTAAACATAGGCAGCGGGGCGGCAAAGTGGCTTACATCTATATTAAAGCTTTCCTCGCTAAAGTTGGCGTTAGCAAATAAACTAAGGCCGTCTTTATTAAAAATATTTAAATTTAATTGTTGGGCGGCTAAATTTAAAAAAACATCTAAATCGATACCTTCACGGCCGGTTAGCCTAAAGTTGTGGCCTTGCCGAGCAATGGCGATACGGCTGGCCGAAAAAGCAGTACGGCCCTTAACTTGTAAAGAACCCATCTCTACTAAGCCCGAAAAGTTATTATTTAAAAAAGAGTTAAAGCTGGAAGGGCCGCTGGGGTTGTCTTCTTGTAAATAAAAAGCCAGCGAAGTACGGTAATAATTAAAAAAGTGACCAACTTCGGTACTAAACCTAACAAAATTTTCGTTAAAATCGGCCACAAAACTGCCGCCATAGGTAAGCCATACCCCATATTGGGCGCTAATGCTATTAAGGGCCACTCTGGCGGGGCTATAGTTAAAGCCGGTATAAAATTGTAAACGGTTGTTGTTAAACCAGCCGCTCACAGTAACATCTCCTAAAGCAGCTAGACCATCGGAGTTATCTACCGTTAAGTTAAGTGAAGCAAGGCCGTCTAGCTCGGGCACATTTAGTCTTGTTAAAGGAAAATTTTGTACCACTAAGTTACCGGCAAAAATATCGGTGTAAAAAACCTGGGCACGGTAAAGCTCGCCTTGCCCGCCGCTTAAGGTAACTAAAGCCTCGTAACCGTTTGCTAAGCGGGTGTAATCGGCGCTGCCGCTAAGCTGCGAAATATTATCGCTAAAAACTATTTGGTTAATACGGCCACTATTTAAACCAAAGTTGCCGTCGTTAAGCTGAATATTTAACTGGTTGTTATTAAGCCGCAAATAGTGCAAAGCAGCGCTGCTTTCTTGGCCGGCCAGCTGTGCCTCTGCCGAAAAGTTAAGCAGTAAATCGCCGCCAATAACCATATCGTTAATGCCGGCCTCTAGGGTATTTTGTAAAGTATCAAAACTGATATGGCCGTAATTATAGTCGATATTTAATAAATTATCGCTAAAATTGCCGCTAAAAGGGTAACTTAGTACATCGGTTATCAAGTTGCCGGTAAAGCTGGGCTGTAAACTAACGGTACTGTTTAAATTAAGACCCAAACCAAAGTTACCGTATAATAATTGTAAGTTATGCAAGCTAAAATTATTATTGTTAAGGCTAAAAGCTAAACTTAAACTTTGGTTATCGCCCGCCGTTAGCTCTATATTATACCCATCTATATTAAATTGGCTGCCAACTAAGCTGCCGTTAATATTGTAGCTAAGGCTAAGGTTTTGCACAAAAGCCGGCAGCAAGCCGTTTAAAAAACTTAAATCTAGCCTGCTGGTAAAAAGGTTAAAGTTGCCTATGCGGCTGCTTACATCGTAATGAGCAAAAAAGCTTAGAGGCACCGGATTACTTACTTGATTAAGCTGGCTGCTAACGGTATAAACATTATCATCAAAATTAAAAATAGTTAAAGCTTGGGCTAAATTTTGGCCGCCTAAAGTAATGGCGCCCGTTTGCAGTTCTAGGTGGCTATCGTGGTTAATAAAGTTATTTACCACCCTTAAAGGTTCGTTATTAATGGCGGTTTGTAAAATTAACGTACCGCTGGGAAAAAAATTGGTTAAATCTATCTCGCCGTTAAAGCTGGCTAAATGCTGGCCATAATTAACATTAAAATTTCTTACCTGTGTTTTAACGTTGTTGCCGGCCATATTGAGGGTAAGGTTAAGCGGGTTATGATTAAGCATAAGCTGCGCTTGGCCATCTAGGTCGTAAATAGCTAAGGCGGCTTCGTGGTAATATAAAAAGGAGGCCGAACCATCAAGGAAAGAAAAAGACGAAACCATATCTTGTAAGGTAATATCATCAAAGCTAAAAAAATCGTTAATAACAAAATTGCTGGCCGAAAAATAACCAAAGAGGGTTTGGCTTAGGCTATCAATACGTATAAGGTAATCCAGCGGCAAATGGTCGATGTTTTTACGTACCTCTAGCAAATTGCCGCCCCATAAAATATGTAAGCCCTGATTACCCAAAAATAAAAAATTAGAGGCCACATTGTTGGCTGAAAGCTGGAAATCGCCCATACTTAAGTTGCTGGTGGTAAAGCCGCGCGCATTAATAGCCCCATTAAGGGTAAAAAAATTATTAAAATTAAGGTGTACGCCGGCGGTAAGGGCTAAGGTAAGCCTATCGTAGGTGGTAGGGGCAATATTTAGCAGCAGGTCGTTTACTTCAAACAGTCCGCTGGCCGTTGTATAACTAACATTAATGTGGCGGCCGGCAATTAACAGCGGCGGTAAAATATGGTCTATCTCGGCATTTAACGTAGCAAATAAATTATCAAAAAATAGATTAAGGTCGAAGATGGGCTCGCCGCCGGCTAGTCGGTCGATAAGCGTATCGTCTTGTTCGTTAAGAGCAATATTAACCACATGAAAATCGGCCCTGTTAACACCTACCGAGCGGATAATCTCTAAAGCGGGGCTTTGCCCAAACAATAACGGCCACAGGTTAAAAGCAAAACGCAGGCGGTTAATATTTAAGGTAAAGCTATAAGGTTCTTCGCGCCGCTCTATTAAGACATTACGCAGCTCGAAGTAACTTAAAAAGGCGCTAGAGGTGTTCTCGAAGGTAATAAAAATATTATAACGTTCTTCGATGGTGCTAATAATACGGTCGCGCTCAATATTAAGGCGGTGGCTAACATAAAGCTGTAAAGGAACTAAAATTAACAAGATAAAAGCTACAAAGGCAGCTATGGTAATAACTGCCTTTTTATGTTCCGAAAGTTCACGCCAAGCTTTTTTTTTCATTTAGCCCCATCGTTTATTAAAAATGAATGGTTAAGGTAGCAACCTGAAGGGGCGTATTAACCCGCTCGGTAAAACTAGCTAACTGTACAATACTTAGTAAACGGTTATCAAGCATAGTATTACCGCTACTAGTTATAATGGTTGTATCTAAAATACGGCCATCGCCGGTAATAGTCAACTCTATTGTAACATTTTTTTGTAAGGCGGTAAAGTTATCCGGTAAATAAAAGTTAAAGTTAGGCCATTCCCTAAAGCTGCGTCCCGCCGCATTAAGTACTAACGAGCTTAGCTGAAAACTTTGCGGTACAACCGGTTCGGCCGCCGGTAAAGGTGGCGGAGTAACAGGCAGCACCGGGTTAGCAGCCGCTGCGTTAGCTATGGGGGCAGGGCGGGTTGCCGGTGGATTGGCCGGCCTAGCGGAGCTAACAGGCGGTACAACGTTACTCACTATAGCCGGCCCGTTAATAATAGGCTGAGAACTGGTTATGGCTTCGTCGGGTTCTTCGGTTGGGGCTACAGCTGCCGGAAAGGTAATAATAGTAAGATAAGGGCTGGCACTGCTTAAAGTTAAAGCCGTATAGTAGTTGGTTTGCGGTAAATTAATAAGCAGAATAGCGGCCAAAAAAACTAAATGCACCAAAAGCGAGCTAACAACGGCCAGCCATAAAAATGAGCGGCGGCGCGCCTTTTTATGGCGAATGGCCAAAGGTTTTAGGCTGCGGTTAAGGTATTTGTAAGGCCGTATGTAAATATTACTCATCTTTAATTACCTAAATGTTAATTAGCGGCTAGCTCTTCTATAGCTAAACTAATATTATAAATATGCCCGGTTTGGCTTATTAAATTAATAATATTAATAAGCCGGCCATAACTTACTTCGGGGCTGGCCACTAAAATTAACTGGGCCGGGCCGCCATCTACCGTTAGCTGCTGAAGCTTGCCGGTAAAATCTTCTAACAAAACTACTTGGTTATCTATTTTAATTTCGTCATCTATATTAACGATGATAGATTGACTTGTATTGACCGCCTCATCACCAAACTGAAAGCTGTTGTACTCGGCCGGCCGAGCGTTCATTAACAAAAAAAAGAGCACGATAAAAATTATATCGAGTAAAGGGGCCAGCGGTAAGCTAAGCTGTGTTTTAAGGCTGCTTTTTAATTTGTTATTCATAATTTTTATTATAAACGACTACCTTTGCTGCTTAAAATTTCGGCTATTAAGTTGTTAAGCCTATCAACCTTACGGCCAATAACTTCGGCAAAATAATGATACGCTAACAAGTTGGGGATAGCTGTGGCCAGTCCGGCGGCAGTAGTAATAAGGGCTTGGCCGATACCGCCGGCCAGTAAATAGGGGTTGCTGCTGCCGGCCCGGTAAATAGCATTAAAGGCCACTATCATACCTACAATCGTACCTAGCAGGCCGATTAAGGTGGCAATGTTAGCAATAGCCGCTAAAAAAGAAACACGGTTTTCCATTAAAGTGATACGATTGCCGGCAATAATCTCTAGCCGCTGCCTTAACACATCGTCTAGTAAAAAACGGTTTTCGATGGCATAACGCAAAACGGCCCGCTCGGCCGAGTTATGCGCCGTTCCTAGCGCCTCGAGCGCTTGTTCATTTTTCCCCTGGGCATAAAGCGAACCGGAGCGGCGGGTAACTTCGTTATCTTCTTTGATAGAATAAAAATAAAAAAAACGCTCTATCATAATAATAACACTTATAAAAGATAAAACAAAAATAGGCATTAAAGCCGGTAAATTATTACGAATAAGCTCTAGCATATCTATACTATCGGCAAGTTGCTAACCGAAAACTGAAAGGTGAAAAAAGGCAATTTAAAAAATAAGAAGTAAGAGTTAAAAAATTTTATTTCTTATTTTTTAGCTGTTAGGATATATTTTTGCTAATGAATGGATATATAATGTAAAAGTAAGAGAAATTAAGCACGCCTATATATTAACCGGCAGCACAAAATTTTTTATAGTTTTACAAATAGTAAACTCTTGCAATGTATAACTTTTACTTATTGGCCAAATATTTAAAAAATTAAGCGTTATAATGCCTTTACAAAATAAAGGTATTACTATATACTATGATTATTCTGAGAGGGTGTTATGATAAACTATAAGGCATCACAACTGGAGAAAGATTTAATCGCAGGTGTTTACAAAGAAGAACGGTATTCGGATAACTTTATCCCCGTTTTAGAAAGGCTTTGGTCTATCTACCAACAGCATGATAATTTTTATGAGGTACAAATAAATTTGCTTTGGCCTTATGTTAATAAATATAGCAATTACATACAAGATGAAGCCGACAGGCGCACCAGCCCATTAAAGTTAGAAAGTTTTGGTACAGTTTTTTGCAATTTAGGCGCCATAGCCAACAGCGCTAATATTTCTAATTTAGAAGAACGTATAGAGTTACTCATTATCTCTTTAGAAAAATCGCCTTTAAAAGAAGATATTTCTTTTAAGTATAAAAAATATCAATTTTATTATTTTAAGCAATTAGTTAAACGCATGTTATAGCTAATTGGTTAATAAAGTTATTTTACACCCTGTCATTATGTTATGTAGATAAAGGATAGAAAATGCAATTAAATTTACGGGCTAAAAATGTATTACTTATTTGCGGCAGTATTATGCTGGTTTTTATTTTAGGTTTTTCTATTTTAAGCAACTCTGTTTACAGAAGGGCCTATGCCGAAAGTTTACGGCTAGCCGAAAGTAACGCTGAAAAGGTTTCTAATTTTATTAACATTGCGGCAACTGTTAATATGATGATGTCCGAAAGCTTATCAAACAGTATAGAGGCTGCTATTAAAACCTTTGAGCCGGCCTTGCGTGATAAATTTGTTGAAACCCGAATAGGAATAGAAGCTACCGATATGGCAGGAGCATTCGATTTTTTATTTATTATCTTAGAGGCGGGGGTATTAGATGGCTCTCATACCGGTAGCTGGTTTGTGGATAATAGCGGCCGCTTTTTTAAGGGGGTTGATGGTAATGGCCGCATAAACAACAACGGCCTTGATGGAAACTTTGGGCTGTATCAGCAGGTTAGGCAAAGTAACCGCATAGAGTTAATCGACCCTTTTATTTTTAATAATGAACTTTATGTAGCCATGGCTGTACCTATCCATGATGAACAAGAAAATTTTGCGGGCGTGGTGGCCGCCGGCATTAAAATGACTACGTTGCAGCAGGCTCTTATTACGGTGCAAAACACCATGCAAATTGATGACGCTTATGGTTTTATAGTAACCAGTGGTTTTATAAGCATACCCGGCCTTAGAGGAGCCGAGCCGACGGCAATTAGAAATTTATTTGAGGCCGATATAGTTAGGCGCATAGAGCAAAACCTTGTTAGGGGCGAGGACATGTCGGCACAGTTTTATAACAGCCGTACCGATGAAAGAAGCCTGTTAGTGTTGGTTCCCTTTTTACCTTTTGGGATAGAGGTGGGTGATGGCTGGATGGCCGGCTATGTTTTGCCTATGCGTGTGGTTACGGCTTCGGCCTACAATATTATTACCGTACTCGTTCTTATTGGGGTAATTATTATCATTGTAAGTAGCCTTTTGGTTATGTCTACGATTAGCCGTATAGTAAAGGTAATTATTACCAATAAAGATTATTTAGATAACCTAGCTGCCGGCGATATGACCTTTAAGATAGATAACAAACTTTTACAGCGCAGCGATGAGATTGGGGTAATGACTCGTTCGGTGGCAGCGGTAGAAAGTCGTTTGGCACAAGTGGTGGGCGATACCAATAAAATAGTAGCAATTATTGAGCATACAGCCACCGAAATTCATAGCGCCAGCGGGATAATATCAACCTCTAGCAGTGAGCAAGCAGCCAGCACTGAAGAGGCGAGCGCCAGTGTAGAAACAATGAGCAGCGCTATAACGCAAAGTGTTAATAATGTAAGCCATACCGAAAAAATTGCCAAAGAAGCGGCCAATAAAGCCACGCAAGGGGGTATTACGGTAAACCAAACGAGTGAAGCTATGAAAATAATTGCCGAAAAAATTACCATGATTGAAGGCATAGCTAAGCAAACTAATTTGCTGGCCCTTAATGCTGCTATCGAGGCGGCTCGGGCCGGTGATAATGGGCGCGGCTTTGCCGTTGTCGCCGGCGAGGTGCGTAAGCTGGCCGAGCATACGGCGTTTAGCGCTGCCGAAATTAGCGAACTGTCTAAAAATGGTTTAACTTTGGCTCAAAGTGCCGGCGAGTTAATTAATGCTATTGTACCGCAAATACAACAAACCGCTCAGCTTATTCGTGAAGTAGCGGTTGCCGGTAAAGAGCAGCGCAATAGTATTGAACAATTTGATAAGATGATGCAGCTGGATATAGAAACTACTCAACGTAATGCTTCATCAAGTGAAGAGTTATCTGCTAGCGCCGAACTGCTTAAAGAGCAGGCTAAAAAGCTAAAGGGAATGATGGCCTTTTTTAAGGTGAGTGCAGAAGAGGTTAGGTTAGAGTATAAAAGTTAGCTAAGGAGCTCTTTCAAAAAAAATAGAGTATTACTATAAAAGAAATTTTATTTCGTGCTTTTTGTGTCTTTCGTGGTTTATTCTTATTTATTTTTGGAGTATATCAAAACTTAAAGTTAAACCGGTAAAGCTTCTTACCGCTATACTTGCCTTGTTACGATAGATAGTCTCTTCATAGTGGCCGCTACTATTAAGTAGATAAGTATAAACTAAGTTTGGGCTACGCACTACCCAATATTCTTTAACACCGGCCCGTTGGTATTGTTCGCGCTTATCGCTTAAATCAAAGCCACCGGTGCTGGGTGAAAATATTTCTATAATAAAGTTAGGAGCGCCGATAATTTTTCTCTCTGTGTATTTTAATTTATCACATAGCACTAGTAAATCGGGGCAATAAATGGTGTCTTCATCGGGGAAGAGCTGCACATCAAAGTCGGGGAAAACCCAGCACTCACCATCTTTAAAGTGGTACTCTAACTGGCTGCCTAGCTTTAAAAGTAGTCGTTGGTGGCTGCCGCTAGGTGAGGGCGACATAAGGAGTAACCCATCTTCAAGCTGATAACGCAAACCACCTTCTTCGGTAAGGCGGTTATAATCTTCTATCGTATAATAAGATTGAATTGGTAACCCACTCATTTTAATTCTTGTTTTTTTAATTATTCACTCTTAATTTAAAAGACTTAACACCATTTGGCTGCGTTGGTTCGCCTGCGCTAACATCGCCATAGAGGCCTGCATTAAAATATTCTCACGCATAAGGTCTACCATTGCTCCGGCCATATCAAGGTCGCGGATTTGGCTTTCGCTAAATTGCATATTTTGGCTGGCGTTCATTTGGCTATTTACTAAAAGTTCTAAGCGGTTTTGAAAAGCTCCTAAATTAGCCCGCTCGCGGGTTACTACCATAAGCGCCCCATCTAGCATACCAATGGCACTGTTGGCATTATCGGCCGTAGCCACCGAGACACCGCCTTCGCCAAAGGCGCCGGCTAGGCCAAGCCCTACTACCGACATATCGTTTAGATTTACGCCAATACGTTGGTCCATATTGGCCCCAATATGAAAACTGGCCGCTATACCGCCGTTATTGCTAAAGCTGCCGTCAAAGAGGGTAAGACCATTAAATTGCGATTGCTCGGCTATACGATTAAGTTCTTCAAAAAGCTGATCAACTTCGGCCTGAATACTGGCACGGTCAAACTCGCTGTAAATACCGTTGGCAGCTTGCACCGCTAGCTCGCGCATACGTTGCAAGGCCTCTGTGGTGCCTTGTAAAAAACCTTCGGCGGTTTGTACAAAGCTAATACCATCGTTAGCATTACGTACGGCTTGGTTGGTGCCGCGTATTTGCGCCCGCATTCGTTCGGAGACGGCAAGACCGGCGGCATCGTCGGCCGCTCTAGTAATGCGCAAACCACTGCTAAGCTGGCTTATTGTATGAATTTGCCGGCTATTTACCATATTTAAATGGCGGTTAGCATTAATAGCGCTTAGGTTATGGTTAATTATCATTACTCGTCTCCTTTGGCTTATAGTATACTATAATTTACCTTAGTATTCAAGGTGTTTATGCTCTTTAGTATAATTAATCGGCCGAAAAGCTTGTAAAAAGCACGCAAGTAATAAAAGTTAGCTCACTATAATGAGCATAGCTGCTCTTCATTTAAAAAGCTCAAGCCGGTTGAACCCGCTTGAGCTTTTTAAATGAAGTTTTTACAGGGCAGCTTATATGCCGCTTGCAACATTTGTATTGCCGCCGTTATTCCCACCACCCGGATTTCCTCCGGGTCTACTACCGCCGCCGCCGGCATCGTTAGCCAAATTCATACCGGATCTTCCTTCAATTAAACTAGCAAAGACAGGGCTAACGCCTAACAGTAACGTTACCAGTAATACTGCGCATACTTTTTTCATTAAATATCCCCCTTAAAAAATTTATAAACTATACTATAACATAGTTCATAGGATTGTCAACAAAAATATAAAAATATTTATATAATTTTTATTATAAGTATATAATCTACTCTTGACAACCCTATCTTTTGGTGTTAAACTAAAATACTAATTAATAAATATTAGTTAATCATAGTTCTTAATGGGAGATACAATGAAAAAAAGAGTTTCGTTACTGGTTTTATCGGCTATATTTTTTGCCTGTAATAGTTCTGCAAGCTTTAACGGTACTACCTTTGTTTTTGCCAGCAACAGCTTTGCAGACAACACCCTAGATCCACTTCTTAGTCTTAATAATGAAACAACTAGCCGAATTGTCTTTACAGCTTTGTACGAGGGTTTACTTCGCCGCGATCAGGCCGGTAATATTATTCCTGCCATTGCCGAAAGCTGGCATATTAATGATAGTCACACTACTTTTACTTTTAGCTTACGGCCTAATTTAAGCTTTAGTAACGGCCAGCCTATTAATATGCGTATGATTATTTTAAATTTTACTCAGTGGATACGGGGATGGGAGGCATTTCCCACTATTCAAATTATCGATGAGCTCACTTTCTCTATCCATTTTAATCGACCGTTTAGAGGTTGTGGGAATGACGTTTGTAATGGGGGATTATCGTTTATCTAACGCCTTTTTGAGCGGTGAAATTGATTGGGTATCGGCCAACATCTATCTTCCCTCGCCAGATAACCCCGATGAGCTTAGCTTGCGTAACCAGCATCCGCACCGCCATTGGGCAGCTACTTTAAATACCTATTATGCAGCTATTAACCACGAATGGCCCTTAAATGATGTGCGGGTGCGGCAAGCCTTAACCTTGGCTATTAACCGCCAAAAGGTAAGCGAGGTTATAGTGCCGTCCACTATGGTGCAAGGGGTAATGCCTACACTTATTACTAACTATCCGCACCTTAGCACTTGGCCGGCTAATCCCGATTTGTTTAACCCCACTTTAGCTAGGCAGTTACTGGCAGAAGCCGGGTTTCCGGGCGGGGAAGGGTTACCCGCTCTTACCCTTATGAGTGTAGCAGGCGGCGGCGTGCCGGCCTTTAGTTATGCCATTGCTCAAAGTTGGCGTGATGAGCTGGGCATGGAGATAGAGGAGATAGGGTTATCTTATGCAGATTATTTAGAGCAAAGGCATACCAGCCATCTTTATTTAGGCAATATAATTTCTAGCGTGCCCGATTCCTTAGTGTTTATCGCTTATTTTAATGGAAATTATATTCGTACTCCTTACTCAAGCCCGCATTTTACCAGTTTATTACGGCAAATCTTTGCCGCCGCTACCTTAGAAGAACGTATGGCTTTAACGGCTTTAGCCGAAGAGCTCTTTGTTGTGCAAGATCAAGCGATTATACCCCTTGTTAGCGATATGTATAGGGCAAATATTATAGACCTTGAAAGATGGAGCGGTTTTGGGTTAAGGAATAATAGTGTTTTAAATACTTGGGTAGGTATAAGGGTAAGAGAGGAAAATTAAAAGGTAGCTATCCATCTATAGGTACTCAATATTTAACGCAAAGTTACACCCACAGACTAAATTTTTAAATTTTAGCTTTACTTTAACCGCAAGCTATGCTAAACTAAAACTATGAAAAAAATATTAACTATAGCTTTATTACTAATAGCCATAAACGCACAAGGGCAAGGGTTGCCGGTAGCGGCAAATGCTACTTTAGCCAGTTTGTTCCCTGATGAAAATTTAAGGGCGGTGGTGGCGGAGGTATTGGGGCCGAATGCCGGGTTAATAGGGCAGAGGTTGAGTGATGAGTTGGCGAGGATTGACGGACGATTAGATGCAAGTAGCAAAAATATTAGAAATGCTAGCGGTATTGAGTACTTGTTGGGTTTAACAAGGCTTAATCTAAGCTATAACTTTGACTTACTACATATTAATTTGAGCCACAATATCAAGTTAATTCACCTTGAAGTATCTTACACTGGATTAAGCAATATTGATGTAAGTAATCTTAGTCAGCTCATGTCTATTGGGCTATTTAGAACTAATGCCACAGTAACTATAGGACCAAATAATCACCCTCTTCTTGATATAGATTTCTGGCAATAAAATACAGAATATCACCCCATAACTTGTTCATAATAAGCTATGGGGTGTGTGATTATCTATTCAAAATATTCACGACGATTATCGTGATCACCCTCTTTAACATATTTTTCGGTAGTTTGAGGATCTGGATCCCAAGTCGTAAAGCCTCTTTCACCTTTGGTATCGGTTAAAGTAAAGTGGTTACCTGTACTATTAGTAAATGTGGTTTTATGTCTATGCCTTATAAAACGGCTACTAGTATAATCACCAAGAAATTGATGACTAGGCGAGCCAGCTTCACTGCCAATTAGTTTCTTCATAGCAGCTTTTATAGCCATATCACCATTTTGAACTAAACAACTAATCTGACCATTATTCCTAATTCCAGTAAAAATATACTTTCTGCTATTTACTGTAGCTTGCCAATCTTTTACCTTTTCCCAATCATTTGTTACTCCATTGTCATAAAGTTCTTTAATTTGCGTTGCAGTTAAATTTTTCCCTGCTACTATCTCTGCCATAGCCTGACATACTCGTAAATTACAACCATATAACCCTATAACATTATTTTCTGATGCCACCTCTGTTTGTAACAGCAGTTTAAACACGCTTTCCTCTCTATCATTTTCATCTACCACTGTCTCTCCTCCTCCATTATTATCAGTTTCATTGTTATTATCATTAGCATTATCTTGGCCATTTTCATTGCTACCAGTTCCATTCAGTAAAAAGCTCTTAAACCTGCTTCTAATATTAATCACTTTAGCTTTTTGTGTGGGACTAATCGGTAACAATCCTTCGCTCCTACTCGTTACCGTTAGTAACTCCAGTACACTCAATAGCTCATCAAATAAGCTTAACAGCTCCTCATTGCCATTTCTTACAGCAAACCTGCCATTCTCGGCTAACGTTATTCCTCCTTTCTCATTTTGTAAGCTCATTAAGCCCTCTTCCGTCAAAGCCAGAGAGCTCTCCCCATTACTAATCTCTAACACCCCCTCTTTAGGTGAAGGAGCCTCTCTCATAGTTCTCTCTCTATCCGGCCGCGCCGGGTTTAACGCCATGCCTACAAGCGCTATGCCATGATTTAAATCATGTCTTGGATGCTTGATTTTCTCTAAGTTAGGGTCGTTACTTC
>Ga0131853_10005202_pt1 | contig 23453 bp, 8 predicted proteins | sample TergutLab28metaG_FD_92764 | JGI IMG/M metagenome (GOLD analysis project Ga0131853, IMG submission 92764) | Labiotermes labralis P1 segment gut microbial communities from Petit-Saut dam, French Guiana - Lab288 P1 (version 2) (version 2) | ecosystem: Host-associated > Arthropoda: Insects >...
AAGTGATTCAAATCAAATTATGGTAGCGTATTGGTCGGTGTACGGTGACTTCTCGGCCAGCCTGTATATGTTTTATACAGCTAGTTTTATTACCAGATGCAGAGGTTTTTGTTTTTCGCATCCTGCAGAGAATGGCACGTTCATCCTATAAATGTACCTGCATGTTATGCATTTCTGATCGCCGTCTTGCAAAATCAACTCGCCTCAAATGAACAGACGACCGTGTGTTCAACCTCTGATTATTCTGATGATGAAGACGATGAATCGTTTTAGAATTTAGAGGAAAATTTTCTAAAATTTATCAACTGCTACTTTACAGTAATTTTTATTTCGCAGCGTTACCTTCCATGTCGACTGGCACACACACAAAGATGTTAAGTGCTTCCTTTCAACCACTTGGTACCAAATCCTAGTTAATTTAATTGGATCCTCGGTCGGGCCAGCACATCTCGGATCGACAAAGTGTGTGTGTGTCTCCCCTGCGTGCCATGCGGCTGGAAAGTGCAGGAGTTGCTGGGAGGGAAAAATGTACTTTCACTTTCACAGAGCCACAATAATATTGCATGCTGCAGTGAGACGAGGTCACTGACTGCTGGCGGATCCTCCCTCTGGAAATTGGCCGAGCTGTTACTGTGACCGGAAGTGGCATGATCGGCCAAAAAGAGGAGAAAAAATAAAGCAAATAAAAAGATCAGTGTTAATGACTCGCAACTGCAACTTTTGGCGAAAAATTAATGAGAAGAGAAAGCAACAGACTGTATGACCGCGCATATGTGTGGTGGGATTGATTTTATAACGTTACGTTTCTATGACGCTTACCAAACTTAATTTCCTTGACCACTCAATGCAGCAGTAGGGGCAGTGGTGGTGTAACAGCGTGCACCCTTAAATTTGGCGATAAATAGAGTGGATTGGTCAGGGCTTCACGATCTGACCGCTTTATCCCCAAGGAGAGGGGCCCCGAAACCATTTGAATAGGAGGAAGTTTGGGACCCAGAGCGAGTCTAGCCTGGGCGCAATGGAAAAGAGAAAAATCTGAGGTCAATGTCGGAATTCCTCGGTCTTTCATCCCGTATTGTAGTAGTTAAAATTGCCATGCCATAGGCCTATAATGCATGTAAGTAAGTGTTCATGAAGGTACATGGTTCTCACACCGCCACTTCGGGGCGAAGCTGCATTTTCATATGTTCTGTGTTACATTAATTTTACTGCAACATATATCAGTAGGGTACAACAAATATCACATTAGCATCGACAAATGTTCTCATATATTATTAGGTCGCCACTTTATTAACACTATACGTTACTCCAGCATGTTTCACCCTTAAAGGTTCATCTTCAGGGAGCGTAACTGATACATTCTAGCAGCGTGGGTCAAAAAAATGAGTCACCTTCTGTTATAATGTATCAAGTATGCTCCCTGAAGATGACCCTTTAAGGGCTGAAACATGTTGGAGTGACGTATAGTGTTAATAAGTTTGTGTTTTAATAATTTATGAGTGCATTTGTCGGTATTTATTTGATATGGTGATATCTGTGCACGGATATAAGCAAGATAAAATCAGTGGCATATAAAGTCAAGGAGAATGAAATCGGAGGTACATGGAACACAAACGATATATATATATGTGTGTGTGTGTGAAGTTTTTGTCAAAAAACCTTAATCCAAGGGACTAGTTGAGAGATCTGGGCGTATATGTGGGGGGGGGGGGCCTCAGCGACAGTAGATCTTAACGAAGGGGTTTATTTGATTAAGGGTAGATTTGTCTCTTTTCTGTCGTTGTCGGCCTTTTGTGAACACGGTAATGTACTTTCAGGTTTCATAAACATGGGATGTTTCTTGACCAGTCGGGCGTCTTTAGTTTCGCAAGGACTCTGCTCTATGATGATAATTCTCATACAGTTGGCTGTATGACGACTTTCCCTGACATCGAACCGCTGAACTCCCTAGTACCAATCAAGAACAGAAAGTAATGTTCGTTTTACCGTGCACTTCTTTCATTCTCGTTGTTGGAGGCCTGATTTGTTTCAGTTCCAGAATTCTAACTTTCACTTTCTTCGAAAGGCCGTTGGGACAGTCCTAACCAATGTGCTGTACTGTACTGAAAGATCGCCTGCTATGGCGAATGGGCACAACGTTCTTTATTAAAAATCAGTTCCGAAGCGTTAGAAGTCGTGTTAAGCACCATCCAAAATCGCCATGCACTTGCCTAATTGCATGAAGCTTTTTTTTTTTTTTTGAGAATGTGATATTCTATCTGTGAACAAATTCCCCGCATTTTGTGCAATCCGAAAGTTCGTTTGTATTCACAAAAGACCATCACTCATCTCTTTCTTTAGCCACTGAAAAAAAACGCATATCCTGTCGTCCATTTCATCTAATATCCATTTTAATCTATTTTTTCCATCTACTCCTTCTCTCCCATGAGGTCCGCCCTTCAGGTCTACCAACTAATATTTTGCGTGCATTTCTATGTACCGTGCCTACTTCATGTTCCGACAATATTATCATACGCTGCATGAAATCCCAGAAAAGCGCACATCTCAGTGCCATTCACCTTTATTTGGTCATTTTAATATTAGGAGCCCTTTGTTCGTTTGCTCATATGATTCTTACAGTGACGTCGGATTCTCTGTGCTCCCATTTCTTCCTGTTCGTTAGGTCCAAATATTCTCTGGGCACGCATTCACAGACATCGTCGTGTGGTCTTTAGGGCGAGAGGTTAAGATTTATACACCGGCCTATGGCCTGTAAAGGAACACGCGAAACTGTAGCTTTGCATATTTCAATCATATTAGCCTACTATCACGTTATTGTAGTCATTGTGTGTAAATAACTCTATGCGGATAGACGTAATGTTGGAAGGCATAGAAGCCTATTGAATTGTGAACGTTTTCCTGTGCATAATTTTTTAATTTGATGCAAATGTCAAACATATATATGCACCATCCAGTGATAAGAAAATAAATAATTGGAAAGAATTGGAAGTAATCGTGACCCATTTTAATGTATTGCCTTGGTGTTTGCTCCAAAAGAATGAGGACAGCCACACGGAATTTCAGTCAACGAAGTAGTTCTGCGGGTAAATGTTTGATTTTCAAATCTTCCGAGTGCTAACACCAGACAGGAATCTTCTATTTTCATTTCTGGTAATCTTCACCAGATATTATTAGGGTTTTCAAAGTTTAGAACGATGAGTTAAACAGAACATGTAATATCAAAGGACGAGCGATAGAAGGATGCAAAATTCTCACCAAGGTACTTCGGATGAAAATGGTGTAACCTATTCGCAGACATGGGGGTAATATTAAATTCTACGTCGAGGGAATAGCCAGTGATGGGCGTGGACTGGTTTTGTCTGTCTCAGGATAGGAATCCGTGGCCGGATCCTGTGAGCACACTAATGTGCTTTCGACTTTCATAATAGACCGGAAATTAATTGGCCACCTGTGGGACTCTCGGTTTAACAAGAACGCTGCACCATTGAGGAGGTCGTTGCAGCCGTCACCATCACCACCACCACCGTTATTTGATACCCCAGCTCATTCATTTTCGCTGAATACCTTGGTGATGTGTTTGTTCTCTCAAGATATGTAGCACCAGCCAGCTGCATTTACAATTTCAGTATTGTTTACATATTCGACTTTCTTCTTGTCTCTGAACGTCTTGTTGCATTTGAAACATTTCCGACTGATGTGTGAAAGGTTATAAATGCGTACAACAAGAACAAGATAAGCAATGTAGGTAAAACGTAACATTGGAGCGCGTTCGCGTAAACATTATTGCATTGGAAAGTCTTTCAGGCAGAGATATGTGCTATCTTGGCGTGTGTTTATGAAATTCAATTTCGGAGTAGACAGAGAAATACGTATCTGTTCTGATAGTCAGGCGGCTTTGAAAGCTCTCCAGGCCGTCAGAACAACGTCTCCATTGGTCCAACAGCGCCACAAGGCGTTGAATGATATCTCTACCCGGCATGCGGTGGGGTTGTACTGGGTCCCTGTACATGCTGGATTACGAGGAAATGATATCGCCGACGAGCTCACAAGGGACAGCTCTGCTCTAAGTTTGTTGGACCTGAGCCGGCCTTGGTTGGGAGTCTCTAGACTGGATATACAAAGAAGGATTACACGTAGGTTGGTTAACCAGCATTGGGTATGGTGGCGAGGTCTTGGTGACACCCAAAGACAGGCTCGAGAACTAATTTCGGGACCTTGTCTGGGTGCCAAGGCTAGGTTTCTGTCCTGTAACAGGACACAATCTAGGGCTGTTAGTGGCCTTCTCACTGGACGTAATACCCTGAGGAGACATCTTCACCTAATAGGGCTGTCAGATAGTCCCTTATGTAGGAGGTGTGGAGTAGAGGATGAAACTTCGGCCCACATACTTTGCGAGTGTGAAGCTTTGACTTCACTCAGACGTGTAACTGGACTCCTTCTTCTTGGAGCCAGAGGACATCAAGAGTATAAGTCTGGGGTCAACTGGAACTTTAGCAAAGCAACAGGGCTCCCATAAATTGATATGGCGCACTAAGGGCCCGTCAACTAAGGCCTAGGTGCATAGGGACCGTAAGGTCTCGAATCCAATCGCAAATCAATCAATCAATCAACTGCGTTGGAAACTCAACAATGCGTCTTTGTTAATGTTGAGAAATATGTCACTCTCAATAACGTAAAGTATCGGGTGTTGCACAACAGTAATTTATGAAGAATGTATATCGCCGACAACGATAAAACGTACTGCGATATTTTTGTAAATTGCCCGATATTTTTGTCTAATTTTAACCGAATTTGTATTTTCTCGACAGATTCTCATAAAAGTACCCAATATGACATGTCGCTCATACACGCGGACGAAGCTAATAGACGCTTCTCGCTACCACGCGAACGCGCTTGTTAACATTAAAAGCTAGAGGCTCTAATTCGCCGGAACTCTCAAATGCAGGTAAATGATGTAGAGTAACTTATTTGTTCAGCACCTTTTTAGGAAACTTAGGAAGCTTTTGCTCGTGGTGTGACTGCCTCTAGATTGGATGGCGATAACTTCATAGTCCGAATGGCAAAAAAATTAAACTCAAGTTTCTCTCACCAAAATAAATATTAATTTTCAAGCAAAAGGCTTAGGAGAAATTTCTTTTGCCGTTGTTTTTGTTCTTTTTCTTGCTGTTCTTGTTGTTTTTGTTATGGTTTTTATTGTGATACTGCATATGTTTACTATATTGTATAAGAGACAGGCAACGAGAGAGATATAGCAGCGCGAAGGTGAAGGGGAGCCGTATTATGTAGGGTTGTATAATTTACGTTATTCAGGGTTATGAAATGAAAGACGTAATGATAGACGGGGCATGTAGCACGTTTGCGGAAGGTGAGAATTGCGTGTTTATTTTTTTTGTATAATGTGTTACGTACCGTCTATACACAACATACATCAAGACAAGATGCAATACATTATTGCATCTTGTCTTGATGTATGTTGTGTGTTGACGGTACGTAATACATTATACAGACGTGATATACACAAAGGGATGGTCTCTCTCTAAAAAAAAAAAAAGTGAAAATTGTTGTCTGAAAATTAGAAGGTAGGATGCCATTTGTGAAATGAAGGCATAATGGGAACATAATATTAAATTGGAACTTAAATATGCAGCATGAGAGGGTGTGGATTTGATTACACGGGCTCAAATAAGCTCCAATGTCAGGCCCTTAAGAGCACGATAATTAACCTTCGTTTTCCATAAAAATTGCTTGATCAGGCTTGTAGCTCTACTCTGTCCGAGTGTGACACGGCACTGCGTAGTTGCTTGCATGTACAGTCAGTTGTTTGGTCAATCAGTCAGTCAGTGCACATGTAACGTGTTTACTGCAATCCAGTAACAGGTTTTCTGTTTTGGCAGTTTTGACCTGCAAGTAACAATACAAAGCAGTATAAATATTTATGCGAAGGACGCAGTAGGCTCCACAGATCTCTGTCACAATGAACAACAAACAGTACAAAGAGCATCGATAATAGAACAATAATTTATACCCCTATGAGGCCCTAATTACTTCCGCGGAAAGGTTATTCGTTGTAATAAGAAAATACGTCTCTCTCCCACCCGTGATATTGACGTCACAGTGATAATGGTTTGCACACAAACATTTCCGGGATAACACCTTCCCACGTTATCGGTCGTTCGCGAGGTCACAAAGCGTCAGTGCTGAGTCAGTTGGTACGCAGACAACGCATTGATAATGAAAATAACTCTCCGAGATTTGATGCTGGGCAGGCAGTAAAAATCGCCTCTGTCTGACAGGACAAGCATCGTATCTGGATTCATTACTACTACTACTACTACTCTATTAGTAATAATAATAACAATAACAATATAACAATAATAATAACACTTAAAGCTTTTCACTTTCGCTCTGTTGGCGGTGCTAAATGTGTTTTTGCAAGGCCATTCACATCTTCAGCATAGGCTGTATTTCGCTTCCTCAGTGACTATTTATTTTTAAACTCTAACTAGCAGTGGCCGACGATCCCAGTGGCCGCGCGCTTGTTGGGATTTTGAGTTCGAATCCCCCCTGGGGCATGGATGCCTGTCTCTTGTGAGTGTTGTATGTTGTCAGGTAGAGGTCTCTGCGTCGGGCTGATCACTCGTCCAGAGGATTTCTACCGAGTGTGGTGTGTCTGAGTGTGATTATGAATCCTCCATAATTAGGAGGCCATGGCTTACTGGAGGGCTGTTGCGCCATGGTAAAAAAAGAAATTGGCAGTGGCCAGTCTGTAGACCTTCTGTTGTATATACACTCGGTCATTCTTCTCGCATGAACTGTAGGCCTACTGTGTATTTGTGTTTGTATTGTTATTTGTATTTCTTCATTAACTTACGAGCAGTCTCTTGTTTTTGCCCACGGTCTTCATATTATTAGGGTCTGCGTGTTTTTGCTTTTTATTGAAAACAATTTAATAAGTCAAATTCTTGACCTCGTCGTCGTCGGCGGCGTCGGTTCACAGTACAGCGAAGGCAAATAATTTCATACACTTAGCTCTCTCTAACGCAAGGTTTCGTGGCGCGGAAAAGCTGAGTTGCCCACGAACGAGAACGAGAAATCCAAAAATATTCTTCTTCATTGACGTTAAAGGAAAGAGTCATAAGGTGTAATTTTCAGCTTTATTCTATGCGATTTTTGCATATCCGTAACCAGGTTTTATGTCCGTTTATTACAGATACAAATCGTCTTATGCAAGAATATTTTTCGGATTATACAGAGCCATGAACTATTTGTATTTGTGTTTCGTTGTATATTATGTGGCATGCATGGCGGAGACCAGACATGCATAGAGGTTCTGGAAATCTGACGGAAAGAGACCACTTGAATGACTCAGGCGTAATAGGAGGATAGTTTTACATAGAACTGTACGTCAAGAAATGGGATGGGTGTGGAACATGGACTGGATTGACCTGGCTCAGGATAGGAATAGGTGAGGGGAGGCTCTTGTGAATATGGTAGTGAACTGTCGGGTTCCATAACATGCGATGAATTTCTTGGCTAGTTGAGGAAGCTTCTCAAGAAGTACTCTGCTGAAAGGAATTAGTTTTGTGTCGTGTTCACCAAATTTAAGGGTGTTTAAATCGACAGTATTAACCAAGATCCAAGTCTTCTGGGTTGTTTCGCTTTGCCAGCGCGTAAATATTCGCTGAAGTTCAGGAGGATCTTAAGGTCTGGATCTCTACCAAATGCACGGCACAACAACCCGGAAGACTTTGATCTTCAAAAACGTCGTTGCGGGAACCTCAGCTCTCGAAAAGGCCGTAATTCTTAACTTTGATGTTTTGCTGCCTGCTGTATTGGAAATCAAATTAATCGACTGGTGTAACCGTCAGCACAACTGTGGTTTGTACGTAAATTTGTATTGAGGTTAAACAGCCACATACGAGTATTTCGACCTGCAGGCGGCCATCTTCAGGCTGCATAATGCACAAGGATGTCATTATTTACCAACATGTATACACTTGCTACCTAACTTCATCTTAAGTCAGCACGCACATTGCTCCAGAAAACGAGTTGGGGTTTCACACCTGTTATTATTTCCTAACTCGTTACACTAAGATTTTTAACTGACGTATTGTTAAAAAGAATTTAATATACGTATAAATATCTCACTTTCCACAAGCGTAAACATGTTAGTCAACAATGATATCCTTGTACAACATAGAGCCTGAAGGTGACCGCCGGCCGGTCGAAACATGTAGCTGCTTAACCTGAGTTGCTTCAACTCAGTATAGATTTACATACTGAATAAAATTGTGCTAGACGGTTGCAGCAGTTGATTAAATCTTTATTTTTAGTTTTCAAATGTTATGTCGTATTTTACTTCTGTTGGATAAACAACATCCAGTAAAATTAAAGTCCGTTTTGAGAGATATAAAGTAACGGTAATGACGACTGGTGTTGACCAAAATTAATTTGCGTGAAAAACTTTGGTTTAGACGATTGGTACGAAGTTTCAGAAGAATCTGTCAAGAAACGTTAAAGATGAAATATGCAGATTGACAGATGCGACATCCCTGTTATTCAGTGATAAAAATCTTTCTACACAGAACGCGGGGCCGGGATAGTTCAATCGGTATAGCAACACGCTGCGGGCTGGACGGTCCGGGGATCGAATTCCGGTGGGGGCGAGGTTTTCCACACCCGTGCAGACCGGACCTGGGGCCCACCCAGCCTCCTTTACAATGGGTACCGGGTCTTTCCCGGGAGTAAAGCGGCCAGGACGTGGCATTAACCATCATCCCCATCTAGGGCCAAGGTTAAAGAAAGAAAAGAGCTATACATCTACTCCCCCTCTGGGCCTTCGTGGCTTGTTCTAGGGTGAACACAGAACGCGAGAAACATGTTGAGGAAGCTCCGTAAATTTACACTCTTCGCTACATTTATAGGATAAGGCGTTTAGCTAAAAGTGAACGTTAGTCTTAATCAGTTTGGGCACACACATGTAAACTTTTAGGCCATGGGCAGCTGGATAAATGAAGCCAACAAAGTCAGCACTTCTTTGATAATCTTGTTATGTCACTACTGCGGCTATGCAAATAAGATCAGAACGCGCTGCATCCGGGCGGGGTTGACCCAAATTTCGGGTACTTCACTCGAATGCAAGCACTTAATACTGCCTTGGTCCTTGTAGTTCGTTAAACCTCAAGCAACGCCAAGGGACACAGCCATTCTATTGAAGTTAATGGTAGAGGAGCCAGGCAACGTTTTCTGAAGTGTGTTATTTACTTACGGACCCTCTCATTTGATAAATGAATGATTGGTTGAATGATGTCACAAAGGGAAAAAATGAAGTACTGGAAGAAAAATATGTCCCAGTGCCACTTTGTCCACAACGAATTCCACATGAACTGGTATGGGTTTGCACTTGAGCCTCCTCGGCGAAAGGCTGGCAATTAACCGCCTGAACATTGGCACGGCCCTTTGCCAGTGAATAAATTTCATGCCTGTTATTGGACCTGAAGATTCATTACCATGTTTTCAGCGGCACGTCAATGGAACCTTTCTTCGAGCCAAACAAATCTAAACCACAAACGTACACCTCATTCACAAACCTCGCTCGTTATGTTATCTTTACAACTACATCGAGGTGTCCGAAATAGTCTGGTTTCTTCTTGATTTAATATTAGAACTTCGTAAGAATTTGTATTCTGTAACTGAAAATCTCGTTTCAAATCCCGGGTAAGCTATACCTTTGTGTAGGTGAAAATGAAAATGCCCCCAGAAACTGAGTTTCACAAAATCATCGGGCTGTGCGGCATTATGTTCAGCGTCTTGTACACGTCGACTCTTTCGAGAATATGTACGCGCTGAATGCAGCCGGCGTGCCAGTGACACGATGCCAACGGGATTTCTTTGAAGTTACCGACAGTAGTCCAGGAACTGAGGGCCTAGCTCCTGCAATATCGCTAGTTGTTTGGAAGATTCCGACCTGTCGTCTAAACTGCCCACTGGCAAAGTCAGCCGAGAAGCCACTGGCCTGCCACTGGCTGACTGTGTGTGGATCCTAAGGTGAGACTGACAGGTGAAACTTGCGTCGATAACAGGGTAACTCGAACGTGGGTTTATAGTGGACGCTGACACATATATCAGATGTATTACATGAAAGGGTCAAGCCTTCAGTAGTTGCTGTGAAATTATGCTGTACGAGAAATAAGAGAAGTGGGATAGCGTGGTTTAGAAATGGGATTTGTAAATCGGAGGCAAGGGGTGGGATATAAGATGGAAAATATTCGCTATGTCTTGCTGTCAAGAATGCCATTCATATATGTACTTTTGAATTTTTCTGAGACGCAGATGTGGAAAGGAAAATTATTAACCGGAGATGGCTTATAGTTACTGAGGAGGGTTGTCCTCCGGAGTGCAGAACTCTAGGACCTCGGAACTGAAACAGTTAGGAAAATTCTTGTATAAAGTGACATGGAAATAGGAAAATGAAACGAGTTAAATAGGGCAGTAGAGGGGGTCAGGGCAGTGTTGTTACAAATATTGGCAAGAAAAGTAACTTAATGATGTATTGAAGCAACTGCATGAAACGTGGTGTTACCAGGCTGTATGTGTTTGACTCATCTCTTTATCATTATTATCTTTATCATCACCATCATCATGTGCGATTTTCTTCAGTTTTCTCTCACTTTTGAAACATTGTTACATGTAAGGAATTTTGTCTGACAAACGTAACAAGTCGAAATCTGTGACAGGGATGGCGACGCACAGAATGGCTCGGAGCTACGCTCTTCTGGGTTATTACGCAGCGAGTAGTGGTAATGTATTGCCGACGTTTCGGAACAACCTCAGGGTTCAAGAATCCGAACTCTGAGGATGGGACCGGTAGGGTGTCCCGAAATGTCGTTAAGAAATTACCACTACTCGTTGCGTAATAACCCAGAAGAGCCCAGTTCTCAGCTACTTCGCGCCGTAAGCCTGAAATCACGCAGAGACTGACTGGCTCACGTAACTCTGCAATTCTGCATTAGTAGCTCTTGATAACTTCACCATATGTACTGAAACGTCTGACAAAACGTAGCTATTGCAATCTCCGGATGGACGTTTACCACTAACAGTGTTTTATATCTGACAAAAGAGCGTTGTATTCAGTCCAGCTCGTAGTGTTGACTGTTGTTTGATAGCTTTGTACTTCCGGCATTTATTTGAAGAGTTGAAGACGCTGTATACATTATTTACGAATCTGCACTGGGTTTGTTGGCACTAAAGACAAGGATCATGGACCTCTCAGTGCAAAGTACAAGACGAACCTCATGGATATTTGATGCCTGAAAGCTATGAATTTCGCCTGGCGCTAGTGCTATCTGATTATTCTCTACGAAGAATTTAATCCATCTGATACCCAGATTCATCCCTTCACCATCTAGCGTGCAAATCGCATTTTTGCATCGTATTATATTGTCATCTGTAGCCTGTCTGGCTGTAGCTTATTGTCCACATCCTGTCATAAAAGGCACGACTTTCGCAAGAGTGTTATTGACCATAAAATGTATGTTTTCATTTGCGTACAAATTTTGTCCGAAAATTTTCAAGTTCTGAGAAGAAATGAGCGATGTATGTTCAAAAGGGGTTATTGGTCGTCATGTAAAATACCCATTATTCTCGTCGGATTTTAATTAAACTTGTATTTTCACGACAGATTTTCAAGTAATCCGTAAATATAAAATTTCACAAAAATTCGCCCCCTATGATCTAAATTGTTCCATGTGGACAGAAAAACGGACAGACATGACGAAGCTAATAGTCGTTTTTCGCAATTTTGCGAACGCGCCCAAAACGTCATTGTAATTAAGTACAGAAGGGGGCAAATGGGGTGCGAAATATTTTATCAGGTTTTCACCTTTCTGTTGCTCTGGTCTGCTAAAATTAGGATGATGTAGTGAAAAGCCCCTATATTATACTTTTACACTGAAATAGTAGTGGTTGGTTCGTCGATCGACCATTTTGTTTTCGGAAATGTGACTTCATGCAAACATTTTAAAAAAGTAATTAAAATAAACCAATGGCAAAGCAAAATATTGCCTTGGCCGGGATTCGATCAGCGGACCTTACAGCCCGTAGGGACCCGCTGTACCATCTACACTATCCCTGCCCACAAAGCAAACGTTGTAGACCTCGGTTATTAAGTAACTGGAGCTGAAGGCTACAAAAATGGGGTACGATGATGCATACGAGCGTATCCAAGTGGGATATATTTTTCATCAAAAAACTAAGACAAATACAAAAATATTTTAAAGTAAACTGTTACTTTCACTGCATTTAAAGGGACCAAACGTTATCGTCTGAGACTAGTTGATCTGTTCGCTTGTACCTTATAAATATTGAATGAGATATTAAACTGTTGGTCGATCAAAGCAATATCAGAACAAAATGTATAAGCTTTACTTTCTACTTTCTGCTGGAGTAATGAAAAATTAGTGTTTCTTTCTTGTGTTGTTGTTATAAATACAATTTACTCGAATTGTATGGCTTCTGAAATTAAATTTTTCTGCATTAAACAGTTTTTATTATTGCATTTATTCGGTAAATGCAGAAAACGATAATGACTTATTTATGTCTCGTCAGTAGATTGCAGGACATGGTATATTGCAGCATGAACCTTGCCAGAGGCAAGACAATTTTCTCCTATCAAAAGCATCCAAACAGCTTCTGGAGCCCATACCATGTTCTAATCAACGCATACTGGCAAATCCTACTGGTCAAAGCGGCCGGATTGTGAAGGTAACTACTCACTTCCATTGAAAATGAGTTTTAAAATGTGTAGAACTATATCTCCACTTTTCCTTATGTCTTACTGGGTTGATGCTTGATTAGGCTTAGAGATTAACTTACAGCGCCAAGTATGTAGTCTTGTATTGTGGAAATAACTGTAACAGTGAAAATCCTGAAATCTGAGTATTTTATTTGTGTACGTATTCGAACTTATGGTTCTTCGGTTGAAAATGTGGCCTTGGGTGCACGCAGAAAGTAATTTTAAAATGGAGCTTACAAAACATTCACTGGGAAACTTGACACGCATACGGAAGATGGACGGTCGTTTCTAGGATGGACGAAGGCATGGCCTGATGGATGGAGGAATGAATGAAAGGTGGACTCTAAGAAAACACATATTACATGAAACTGTACAAAGGGCAGGTTGTAGTACCTAATGTGTCAAATTTCTGTTGGTGAGAGTAGACTTTACCAGGGGTACTAAAACCTTTTCCCTGGCATACCACTAAACGAAATTTAAAATTTTCGATGTACCACCAATATTTTTTTACCCCAGTACAAAACACCTCAAATTATTTAAAACATTTGAGCTTGGAAACACTGGCTGACAGGAAAGATGAGTTGTGTAATGTTGCTAGCAGTGCTGCAAGTTAGCAGATATGTGTGTCTTTGTGTTTTGTTTATTTTTACATTTTTTATCCCTTTTGTATTTCGACTCTTTATTCAGGTCGCCTACGAGTAAATAATTGTTGGCGTACCGGTAGTGATAGGCGTAACACAGTTCAAGAAATCGTAGACGAGACCGTAGTTTGGTACCGTGTGCAGTGGCTTGCATAGCAGTGTATTCAGCTGGGAAACACAACTCTTTCCTTTTTTGTAAAACGTAGTCTGACCATCTGCAGACGGCAGCACTGCTGGCCGAAACGTGTTGATGAATAATACGAGTAAGGAATAAGTTTAAATAAGTCAAAACACAACTAGTATCTTTAGGTATTTTATTATTTATTATTGTTTAAGGTGACGACATGTTTCGGCCCCTGTTATTGGGCCATCGTCAGGTCACAAGTATGAATTTGAGGAAGCTGTACAACTTAAACCATAAAATAAGTTATTTACTTTTGAGCTGATGATGGCCCAATAACAGGGGCCGAAACATGTCGTCATCTTATACCCTAATAAATAATAAATACCTAAAGATAATAGTGGTGATTTGACTTATTTAAACTGTTTCCTTATTCGTATTATTCTGAACAAAACGGGGATGACTCACCTAAAGATTATGTTGATGAATATATTATGAATACAAATACATCATAAAATTAAAGTGCACTTGTTGGTTGTTTAAACATTTTACAAATCTAGTTAAAGCACGGAAAATAGAACGTATTAAAAACCACTGTTTTCTGTTTGTTGTGTCCAATAATTTATATGTACGGAAATGAGAGCATTGATCGCCTATATTGCATAGTAAATTTAAAAAAATTGGACGTATTGATAGGCTTACATTTTAATTTAGTCTCTATTGCACACAACTGACCATTTTATAATTAAACGGCTATGTAGCTATATGTCTATCGAATTTTCGGAATTCCTTATGGTAACCGAATTAAATGTCCGAAGTCATAGGTTATGCGAAAGTGAGATTCTCAGAGCCTCGTTGCCGAATTCCTTTTGGATTAGCGGGCGGTAATTCTGTGAAGGAACCCCTGCAATAACAAGTAGTAATGCAAGCTCTTGAACTAAGAGTGAGAATTTAGAACTTTTTTTTTTGGCAGTACACAATTCAAATTTTACCGCTTGCGACGATTAGGCCAAGGGAGGTGTATATATCTTGAAGTAATTCTTAGGAGAGAAGAGAAAGTGAAAAAAAAAAGAAAGTTCACCAACTCGTCCCCAACCGTTTGATTCACCGTTTGATTTACTTTGAATCCGCTTACGATTCGGTGGCAAGGAAATTGACCGGTTGGTACTATTCTTATAACAAAGCCAACAAGATGCACTATTACTAAATTTTATTTTGGTACAGAACTCTATCGGGCAGATTTACTGTCCGAAGCTTGTAGAGTTCTTTACCAAAATGAAGTTGAGAAAGAGTGCATCTCGTTGGCTTTTATTATGAGAATATATCGCGATGCATGGTCCTCTGAATGTCAAATTCAGTTGGTAATATATGGTTAAATTTCTTATAGGAGAAAAGTTCCGATTTTCTATATTTACACAATGGTGCCTGAGTCTCATGTAACAATCTGACCGTCTTCCGCTGTACGCTGTCATTTGCGTTACACACGACGTCAACAATAAATAGCCTTTAGGACACTGTCCATAGCTAGATACGAGGTTAAACGTTATCAAATCACATACGAAACTAATCCTCCCTCGTATTATTTTGAAATTCCGTTTGAAGAAATGTAAACATTAGCACAGTAGAAGCAAGCAAACAAAATCGGTAACCACACCTTCAAGAAATAGGACAGCTTCTTTCTTCCATACTGCTTCATCAACAGTCTAGCCTGTTATCGGTTCAGAATTATTGCCAGAGACCAATGCGAAAATGTTCCAGCAGGGCCGGCCCGAGGCATGTACGGGAGATGCCACATGTCTCGGGCCGGTTAATAATATATCGCCCCTCAAAACCGATATTCTGCGAACGTTTTCGGCCTAGGACTGTGCTGGAAAAACTTTGGAGGGTGTGTGCCCACAGTGAGGATAATTTTCGGAGAAATTATTTCCCTGAGTTTACTGACATCGTATTTCGGATAATTCCAGTGACGTCGTAGCGTCCAGGGCAGCCGCCCGAATGGCCCACCCCTTAATCTGGCCCTGAGGGGGTCTCATATCCGTGCTCGATGTGTGACTGATGGATGTCTCCATAGGCGTGGCCGCTCTGATTAGCAAATATTGATGTATGTGATGAGTAAAAGTGTGCAGACCTTTATCAGCCAGTCGAGGTATTCTTCTTTTATAACAGCCATAATATTCAGTTTCGTTTCGCACAGGCCGCATGGTTTCCTATTCTGAGCCAACTCAGTCCACTCCATACCCTTTCACGCTATAACACTTAGATGCGTTTTGTTACTAATCTTCGCACTACATCGACGCGGCTGCAGAAGGATCTCTTTGTGTCAGATGTTCTGACTCTGATTCTGTATGCATTTCTCCTAACTCCTATTTCTCTGCTCCTCTTGCTTTCCTGTTCACACCGCTAACATTACGTCAAGCTCCCAATTATTTTACGAAATGTCGCAGAGGATGAACATACACTCTTCATTGCTGTCTTAAAGTGCTGGGACACTATACACTATAGAAGTACGTGAGTGCGTTTCTCGCTGATATTTTTAATGTCGTATCATGAATGATGTGTGTTATCGATTTTGCACCTCAGACAGTCAGTGAACTCTCCTGGGTCGTCAACCTGAAGTGAGGGAGAAGAAAAAGGTTGGTTGGTGTGTTGAGGCAGGTCGGGAAACGAGTTTATTGACCCAACTCTACGACCTTGGCGGTCACGGAGTGGCAAATCCCACTTATCAAAGTGAGGACAGCCCGGAAATAAAATGTTAGGTCATTCACCTAGGTTGGAATCGACCTTGGAGGACGTGTGGGCGTGACGTATCAGGTCGCTCACCTTCCTCGTAGGTTTCGGAGTGGCAGACGAGCTGTTCTTATTTGAGGATGAGTGCCCCTGGGATAAGCCGTCAAAATTATTTTCGTCCCCCGTTAAATTGAATTCTTTCCCGAGTACTCAACAGCAGGCATCCTTTTACTCATCCTTAACTAATAGGTAATACTACGCAATCGTAACTGTACTTGCCTTATTACTGTCGTTCTCGTTGTAGGCGTTATTTTTTTTTTGTCAATGTAGTGGTGTTATTTAGTGCAGTTTGTACTATTACTATACAGACACCAGAACTAAGAACCCTATTTTGAAAGCCTACAGGGGTGTAGAGATCAATATCAAAACATGTTTAATTTCGAACGGGGACGATCAACCCGTAGCTCGCGGGCAACGTTTTGCTCGTGACATAGCGGTATGTTGCCAACCGACGCAATTTTGAAAACTTATGAGCTGTTTATTTATGGAGACATACATTACATTTCTAATCAGTTTTCTAAAAAGGTGCTAAAGTAGCGACTCCTTAACTTCGGTTTTGAATTGCGTTTTTTAAAATACTCTTTTCCTGTTATTATCAGTACATTTTCATTGCACATAATATTTCCTGTTGCCCACATTTAAGCGATTTTTTTTCACAGTTGCTTACACAACATGAAAGGTTGAGCAAGCCTAACTTAGACTGTCTACATGACATGTTTTCCCTTCAGTCTCTTTTCCCGCTTGGACAAATAAGCCTAAATATCTACTGTATAGGATAATAAGTGGATTTCATAGCTAGTTGGTTCACAGGCGGTGGTTCGGAAGGGGAAGGATCCTATTCCTGTCTGTAGCTGATCCTCAGTTACTCATCCCAAGAGCCAGTCAGTACTTACAGACCCATACATATCTTTTAAGTAATCATGAGCACTTATTAGTGTCGTCAGTATTTCCTCAAGTTGACATCACACCTATTATGGGACTAATGTTCATGAAGTTTCGGCAGGACATATCAAATTAGGCAAAGCCCCTTTATTTTTTTTAGTTTCAGTTTGATTTCTCTGAAGGGCCGCTTTATTTAAGGGCCTAAATTAACATATAAAATTATACCTTTTAATGCACTAAGAGATTTTGATGGAATATGTTACGTGGCACTTGTGTTACCTTAATTTGCAGTTAATATAAACTTACTTGTTGGACCACTTTACATACCTAACTAGATGCAAAAGTCACACGTCGTTTGACAGATGTTTTTCAAATCTGATATGCAATTCTTCAAATACACAAGTAAGCCCTACAAAATACGAACTTTATTAGCAGTAATTCACTTCGAATAGTGTTAGTTAAAGGCTAGGATTACCTCAGTCAGAGATCGAAACCTGTACTTTTCTTGCCATACCTTTACCCCCCCCCCACCCCCCGAAGAGAAAAAGTCTTGAGTGGAAGTAATAGGAATCCGTAAAATACACATTTTATACCTCTAACAATATTCTCCCAAAACTCGCTGCTTTATAGAAGATTGCTACAGTGGTGCTACAGTGTTTGCCGTCGAAAGCCTTTTGCAGGTTCCCACATTTCAGTCAGCAGTACTGCGTGTGTCAGTCGACGCGAACCACTCCCAACTCACGTGATGAAATTAGTTAATCATATTCAGGGTCATAGACAAATTAGCAAGGACTTCCAGACAGAACTCACAGTCTATGTTCCTATTGCTTGTTGCAAAGTTTCTGTTAATGCTTTATTCAGGTAACGCAAGTCTATAATAATATAACTATATCAAATTTAGTTCGTAGTATAGAGTGCTACGTTCATGCGCACATATGTATTGTACTACTGCACTCGGAAATTGTAATTATTTTCATTCGGAAAGTATATTAATATATGTGTATATATATATATATATATATATATATATATATATGCACATTATAGTAGTCGTAGTCATAGTAGCAGTAGTAGTAGAAGTAGTAGGGTATTGGTTGCAGTACGGCTTATAACGCCGAACTGAGTACTGCAGAATTAACGACACCTTTGGTTTTCTGCGAAACAAGGTAGCAATGATCGGGTTCCGCTTTAATCTGCACGCCACGTTGTACTTAATAGTCATAGAGACGAATAACTGTTCTTATTCAGGACAATTGCTACTTGAATAAAAATTCTTTCCATTACAAGTTTGTCAGATATAAACTCAAAGCAGGACTTCGTGAACATGTTTGTAATACATTCCACGCCAAATTATTAGGTACGTTTATACTTTGCCGATCCCAGTGGCTGCGCGATATAAGGCGTGGGTCTTCGGCCGCTCGATTGCTGGGATTGTGGGTTCGAATGCAGCCGGGGGCGTGGATGTCTGTGTCTTGCGAGTGTTGTGTGTTGTAATGTAGAGGTCTCTGCATCGGGCCCACCGCCCGTCCAGAGGAGTCCTACGGAATGTGGTGTGTCTGAGTGTGATATCAAACCTTAAGGATGAGGAGGTCTAGACCCACTACGGCTGTCGAGTCACGAAAAGGAAACAAGTTGATATTCTGTGTTCATACAAAATTCGTATTTCTAGTTTCAGCGAACCATTGCTGACCTCTGTTAAACTAAAAGACAAATAGATACTTCGCACGAACACCAAGGTTTAATTTTACATTCTACAGTCTTACAAAGAAATTGCCGTTGTAAACTTGCATATATATATATGTATGTATGTGTGTGTGTGTGTGTGTGTGTGTGTAATGTTTCTGTATATAACTTCTCCACCAAATATTAAGTGGTTGTCTCTCCCACTTCAAAAGCTCATTCTCGGCCTGTTGTTATAAAATTTACAAATTTTGGGAGGCCTTCAATTACATGAACTTCGTGTCAAATTTCTTGCTTATCAACCGTTTGGTGTAAATTTCAAATGTGGGCCCGCACATACAGCCAGGTTGGTTACAGCGTGGGATAATTTGTGAAGAGTTCCAAGAAAGTAGGCCTGCTACCTTCACCGTATCCGTCTGCATTTCTGCTTGTAAACAGCTTGAGAATCCCTGAGAGGATTTTCGTGAAGTTTCAGAAGGGGTTCCTGTAAGATTTACCGACACATTTTTAATTTGCTTAAATTATAACACACACACACACACACACACACACACACACACACTAAGTCTTGACAATTGAAGACGTGGTCCTGCATTTGTTTGTGTGCACATCTGGAGCGTAACACACATCAAATATTCCTTAGCCCGAAAAATATGTTCCAGACAAATTGTCAGTTACATAGAACGGAACACACTTTTGGCACTTAGTACACTTTTCCTTGTTTCTGGTGGGTTTAGAGAGGTTAAGATTAAACAGGAGATATTTTTAATGCCGTGTTACATCGTAACTGTGACAGTTTCAACTGATTTTGTCGGAATAGCTGAGTGTATCTCTCACGAATTAAAGACCTACTGGCAAATAATTTAGTGCTGGTATCCAATTCGTTTTTAGACCTATATTTTTTAACTTGTTTTTAAGAAATTAAGTAGACTAAAAAACAAAACATGCTGGTCTAATGTATTCGTGGATTTTTTTTTCTCAAGATAGAAAATAATTTGTTTTCATTGTGGAGTTCCCATACACACTGCAAATACACGTCTTTCATAAACGAAATTCGCCTCGTTTTTTGAACCCGAGGGCGGCAGTTGCCATTTCTTGCTTATTTATAAGACGAAAGAGCCCAAATTCGTGTAACCTGAAGCATACAGTCGAGTGTTGCCTGTCTAATTAAGGATATCCTTCATGTTCTTACAAATTCTTACCCCGAGCCAAGTTTGCAAGTAAGATTTTGCAAGTCCAATCAAAGAAAGCATCGACTTTACACTAACATAATCCTGCCAGGATTTGTAATAAGTACAGGTATGTGCCGCATAACGACCTTTGAGTCTACGACGGACCGCATATACGACGGCGATCCCTTTATATTATATTATAATACAATACCTACCATTGTGTTACAATTGCCTATACTATTCGGTATAGTAACATGCTGTACAGGTTTGTAGCGTAGGAGCAGCAGGCTATACCTAATAGCCTAGATGTGTAGTAGGCTATGCTGTACTATCTAGGTTTGTGTAAGCTTACATTCGCACAACGACGAAATCACCTAACGACGCATTTCTCAAAACGTATCCTCGTCGTTAAGCGAAGCATATCTGTAATATTACAGTTAAATGCAACAATTTTTAACATCAGAATGTTCCGCTTTCGCTAAATTATTGTGTTCTGAACTATACAGAGTGAACATTGGTAACGTAGACTAACTTAATATAATATTGCTCAAGAAGTAAGAAGCACAAAAAGGGAAACTAAACGTATCAGGTGTGTAATGTGATCAAGATTGGAAACGCCGCCGGTTGGACTCCTGATTCTTGCCACGAACGGCTCTGACACTGAGTTGTAGAAAATACCGTCTCAAATACAGAAAGCTAAGCCTGTGCTCTAGTATCACGAATGGAAGTCGGTGGTCCAAATGCAAATGAGATTTTTTGGGGATTTTGGTAGGACAACATGAGTGAAAACGTCCATCTGCCAGTGGTATAAGCCGTCCAGTGAGGATGATACTTTTGTAAAGGGGGAAAAGACCGAGTGAACGGCCAGTCATTGTTGGTAAAGGAATGAATTTGGAGCGAATTTCGTTCACAGTCCAAGAAAATCAACAAGACAATGTGCCCGACAATTAAGAATTGCCACATTCAACGGGGCACACAGTTCTGTGAAAGCTTTTGTATATTTGCAGTTTACAAATACCAACTGTTCGAACATGTAATAGCGCGGTACAAAGAAGTTCGCTACACATTTTGCTGCGACGTTCTTTTACAAATTGAATACAACGGAATATTCACTGCCATAGTGGGAGAAATAATCCGCATGCAGTGATCAAAAGTATAAGGGTTAGTCCCAATTTCAGTTTTTTTGTGCCATGGCTACCTTTTAATTTTTCTGGTTTTTATATTTTTCTGAACGCGCTGTGTCTGGTATAGTGTACCAAGCAGCGTTAGAGGAATTTCTCATGCAAAGTTTGGACATCCTACTAACTTGCTATTTCAGAAATTCTGAGCGCTTCCGTATTTTTTACATTGCAATTCGGGACTTCTTGGATGGAAATTCTTCCCGAAAATGGATTGGTAGAGGTGGTCCTATCACTTGGCCACCTCGTTCTCCTGACATTACAATGCACGATTTCTTCTTCTGGCGGTACGCAAGAACGCTGTCTACCTTCCACCATTGCCCATCGCTTTGCCATAGGATAGGAGCTGCTACGGATGCAGTGATACCCCCTGCGCTTACAGTGTGAGGAGTGAATTTGAATGTAGATCTGATATGTGCTGGACTGCTCATGTGGCTTTTGTTGAACATCTGTAAAGTGCTAAACGTGGGTCACAAAAACTTGATCTTGTAACCTGCCACAATATGTGTGGGTTTCATTTCTGTGTCTCTAACTTTTGAACAATATTATATTAAAATCACTTGCATGTAATGTGTCCGCCCTGCATTATGTAATTCTTATCTTTACATACGGCTTAAAGGCCGTACATTCAAGCTAGGCATATTATGCCCACATTACAGTGTGAGTGTTATGATACTGTTCTTTCGAATAGCGCTAGACGCCAATGAGACCCAAGGTCTCTTACTCGGTTTCTAAAAGTATTATACATACTGCACGAGGGGTCGGCCTATCTCAAGGCCTCTACCTACACGGTACAAGCCAGACACCGGAATATGCAGACATATTACGTATAGCCATGCCCTGATTCGAAAACACGATAAGTGTCGGAGCGTGTAAAAGGCCTTAGACTGCGCGGTCAGTATGGACGGCGCTAAGAGCACAATGGTGCCTGCCGACTTCTATCTCAAGAAGAGTGAAAGTTCTCTTTTTTCATGGCGTGCTTCTGGTCTGCCCATACAGGTAATAAAATTGTGTTCGTAGAGTTTCAAAATGTTCAGTTACATTTCTGTTGGCAGAACCTCAAGGTTTAACACCTGGTATTGGCCCAACAGAATCAACAGTATGGCATCATTTAAACAGTTCTATCCATTTCCCGCCACTAAACTTTACGTCAATTATTGGTTATGTTATTACGCTGTTTTTGGTGTTTTCTATTTTTATCTGTGCTATTAAGCAGAATCCTGCTGGAGAAGCTGATTGTCAGCTTCATGGAATCTAAAGATCTTTCGCCGTGTACACAACTTGATTTCGTCCACAGCAAGCTGAATCCATTTCATATCCTCACACCCGGTTTCTTCAAAATTCAATTTTTTGTCTTCTGAATTAGGCCTAAGTAGTCCAAGTGGCCCCTTTTCTCTTAGCCTTTCCGATTAACCCTATATATGCACATCTCTTTTTGCCACCGCGCCTGCTACATGACCAATCCAGGTCGTTCTCCTTGGCTTGATTTTGCCCAAAATATTAGGTGAAGTGTGTCAATTGTAAAGTTTCTTATCCGAATGTTCTTTTCACTTCCCTCTTCTCAAACAGCATCAACATTTCCTAATGACAAACCAAGCTTTCCACGCAAGTTGTGTCGAGTCTAACATTACAGTTTGTTAGTATCGCTGAAGTTGTTTTACTCAAAGCCTGGCTGTATGTTAAAAAAATTTACATTTCGACCTGGCTATCTAACTGCAATGAAGCAGTGATTAATGTTGGTGTCCGGAAGTATGTGTGTGTATGTGTGTGTGTGTGTGTGTGTGTGGTGTGTGTATAGTGTGTTCGTGTGTGTGTATAGTGTGTGCGTGTGTGTGTATAGTGTGTGTGTGTGCGTGTGTGTGTGTGTGCGTGTGTGTGTGTAGTGTGTGTGTGTGCGTGTGTGTGTATAGTGTGTGTGTGTGGTGTGTGTGTGGTATGTGTGTGTGTGTGCGTGTGTGTGTATAGTGTGTGTGTGTGTATAGTGTGTGCGTGTGTGTGTATAGTGTGTGTGTGTGTGCGTGTGTGTGTATAGTGTGTGTGTGTGTGTGTGTGGGGTGTGTAGTGTGTGTGTGTGTGTGTGTTGGGGGTGTGTGTGGTGGGTGTGGTGGGTGTGTGTGTGAGTGTGTGTTTGTGTGTGTGTGTGTGCGTGTGGTGTGTGTGTGTGTGTGTGGTGTGTGTGGTGGGTGTGGTGTGTGTGTG
>Ga0131853_10005203_pt1 | contig 23451 bp, 16 predicted proteins | sample TergutLab28metaG_FD_92764 | JGI IMG/M metagenome (GOLD analysis project Ga0131853, IMG submission 92764) | Labiotermes labralis P1 segment gut microbial communities from Petit-Saut dam, French Guiana - Lab288 P1 (version 2) (version 2) | ecosystem: Host-associated > Arthropoda: Insects >...
CCAATATCTCCGTAACCATTGAACTTTGGATATAGGTGTTTTGGGTTATATCGTTATAGTTTGACCTAAGGAACACTCTCCCGAAGTTAGGTCCTTTCCTCCTGGGACACCCTGTATAAAACAAATGGAAAAATTTGACTTGTAGTGGATGGCACCATATGAAGTCAAAGCTATCACAGTTTATTGTAACTGAATGTGCTAGTTTGTGTCATAATACTTATGAGATGGGTGAAAGCAATGAACAATGGTATTCTGCCCTCACATACTTTAGAGGCTTGATCAGGAATACTGATTACATGCTCCTTCTGTGCTGCAGGTTATATCAATGAGGGTGGAACTCTCAACTTGGAACGCTTCAAGAAATATATGGAAAAGTTGTCTGCGTTTGACTTTGAACAGTTCAGGGAAACGTACGCTGACCTTAAGTATTTTCAGGGTAAAACTGGACGACGTCTGGGAAGTAAGGAACGCTATAGTGTGAGTACCTAACAGTAAATTTTGTCTGTACCAAAATAATGTGGTATCATTGAAAAGAAGTGTATGATGAAGTGACATTCATTACCTTAATACTACTACCATGTTACTTGCACTACTTACCGCTCTTAACAGAAAAGTAGCTTGGTATATCGTTTAGGCTGCGGGCTAGATGACCAGAGCATTGGGGTTTCATTACCGGAAGGTGTGGAGATCTTTCACTTTGGCACTGCATCCTAGTACTGATCCAACATCCTGCGCAGTGGGTACTTGGGACTCTGTCTGCGCATTAAACCAGCATGGGCATTGTGCTAACCACTCATCTCCAGTTCGTGCCAAACATAAACCCTTCTACAAGACTGCTAGGCTCTTAGTGCATTTTAATACAAGTTGTTTTTGTATGGATTGCTGTACCAGTAATGCTATAGAGTTTTATTCAGTAGATGCCTTGTTTGTTATTTAAGTTATCAGATGTCTTGAGGTTTTTGTTGGTTTTCCTTAACCCCTCCATGCAAATGCTAAAATAGTATCTTGATTAGGCCACAGCTGGTTCCTTCACGTGCTTTGCAGTTCGTCACTCGTGAGTCATTCTACCAATTCTACCATCTAATACTACATACAGTATGGTGTATTCTATCCACCATTTATGAAAGGAAATCAAAAGAAAATTGGTTAATGTGGAAAAATGACAGTTGTGGGAAAGCATAACATGTGTCAGAAACTTAGAAAACAACATAAAAATGACAGTTATACATGTTCTACTTAGGCTTACAGAAAAATTAAACAAATGAAAAATTACTTGAATCTTTAGTGTACAGTCTTTTAAGTGTCTGGTTTCTGCTGTGGCTGGAGAACTATTCGATTTAAATACCTATTGCAGGATGATGATTTTGCCTTTGGATGAGAAGTTTGACATTGAATGGGATAGCATTTTGCCCGTTCGTCCGTTAAAGGATAATATGTATGTACAAATCACTTTTTTCCAAGGAAGGCTGTAACTGAGAACTGTTTATGTGAAGGCTTGCATTTCCGGTGAAACAGCATCAGTGCAAAGCTTGAAATATTCTGTTTATGCTTGCCAGTGGTGTGCATGTAAAAGAGAGATTTAACCATTTCCTAAGTGTATGTGCTTCTGTAAGGCTCAGCACTGGTTCAAGGTTACGTTTATATCCCTTTTCTTCTCCTTCAGCCCCCTTGTCACCATTAAAGCCTAATGATAATAGTAAGAGAGTTTCCTGTGCTCTGTGTTCCTAACTGAGAAATGGAACTGCGTGGAAGCCACCAGTTCAGATAGCTAAGAAACTTAAGCATTTTGCATGTTGCAAAATATATATAATCCCAAGCCTAATCATAATCATCTCGTCTCTTGTTGCTGCCAGAAATGTTGCACATGGCAAGTAAGAGCTGAAGTTAATATGCTTCTCAGCACCTAACCATATCCAACAGTTATGGAAGGCATTATCTCTTTTCAGCACTGGGGTCCAAGTTGTTTTCTGTGTTAACACCTGCAGTTAGTGATGAAAACATTTTACAGCTGTCAGCTGCATGACGTTATGCTGAGCTTCTGCTCCGAAAATTATCATTAGCAAAACAATGATTTTTAGTTTGATCTTATTTCCTGAGTCAATCAAAAACAGTTTTTTTTTTAACTATATGCTACTGTACAACCGATTCAAACATTTTATAATCCCCAAATATGGGGGTTTTAACATGTTTGTGGAGTTTGGTATATACTATACAGCATTTACATTCATGATGTATCTTGTAGAGGAGCATTGGCACTCTGTGCAACAAAAATCAGGTACCTAAAATTAAGTTACAATCCAGGAGCTGTGTAACTGTACAGCTGCCATGATAATCTGAGTCATTTATAACTTCCGAGTGCTTTGGAGTTTCTGGACTTTTGTTGTAGTGCAGGTCAGGGGTCTGTTGTTATTGAATATGGCGCTATGTCCCTGGGGGATTGGACATGACGCTTTGAGATAGTGTGGTGGTCTGGTCTTCATGGGTTGGAAAGTCCAAGTTCAAGGGTACTGGATTTTTTTAACCAGTGACACAGCCCCATATCCGAGAAGATTGGAGACCTGTCCTGTCTTTATCCACATATGGGCTACACTAATTCAAGCCAGATATCTTTTAACAAAAGACACCAATATGTCTGCCTAATTTGAAGATGAACATAGATTAATATTCATTTTGTCTCCTCCATCAACAAGAGTAAGGTGCACTTAAAAATAGATTATGGTGACCCATAGTGATGAGAAGGAAAAATGATGGTCAGAGCTTCATGTGCCTGATATATTTTAGCAGATGTGGAGCAGTGTTTGAACATCCCTTCCCATACTGTGGAGCACAGCATTCTGCTGCACTTCCAGATTTAAACAAAAAATACCAGCTGTACACAGGGTGACCGTTGAGTATACAAAACCCTCTCCAAGTCTCCATTTCATGTTTTAATACAGTCTTTTATACACATTTGGTTCTAATATACCACCACCTCAGATAATTTTTAACCTTTTAATGCTGAGACCATCACACAGATTCCATTATATACAAACTTGTATATTTCATATTCACATAACAATCTGTAAGCATTTGGGATCCCACAGTGCATTGAAATATAGATAGCTCTTGGATCTGTTTTTGCAGAGGGCCTGAAGATGACCTAAGAAAGGTCGAAACATGTCACCATGACAATGTACTATTTTTATTGTATATAAAATATAGTGTTGTTTTATTGACTGACATGTATTTATACTCCATTTCATGAGTGGCAACTATAATGATGTGTAACAGATACAATTGTACATTGTTTATATGGGCAATTTATAGGGACCAGAAACAAGTGGATGATACCAGAAAATAGTGCAGAAGGGAATAATGGGCAGAGATTTCTGTGTATTTGTCACAGACAGTGTCATAAAATAACCCACAAAAATACCAGTTTTTGATCTTTGACTACTCTTAATCTGAAATAAAATTTTCGTTCATGAAAAGCTTTGTGTAACTGAAGGTAAGTGAGAGATAAGTTTCTTCTTAACCCTTTAATGCTGAACGACTTCTAATGACTTCGCGCAATGAGCCCTTTTAATAGCTGAACAACTTCTAAAAATGTCGTAAACAGTGCGTCAAAGTTTGGAGGAATCTTGTTCACTCCTTTCTAAAATACTGCAGTGTTTTGATAAGCTGCAGACCCACGAAGGTCAGGGTTTCTCTGTGTAGCCATAATAGACCCCCTCCACCTCCTAAACCCCTCCAAAATCCCTGATTAGTATGTCAACACATAGCAACTGCACAGTTCTTTCAGTGAGTAATGCTGTTCAAGACACAGCTCATCTTGTTTATTGCTTGCCCTTCAGTTCCATGTGGTTTGAAATATTGACACTGGCCTATGTAACAAACTCTAGTTGTTGACCAGAAAGGTTGTCAGTGGCGTACTGTACCCATATAATTTAGACAAAACTAATGCTGAAAAATCAGAGATACCCACAAATATCGATGTTTACAACTACAGGAGGGCCCACAGACCTGCCTCGTGTAGTGCTGGGGTAATCTGTAGAGGTTGTGGGGTAGTAGCATGCAACACACAGCTGTCAATCTACTAAAAACGTCTTGGGCACCCTCAAATAGCTGGAATTTTATACTCGGTCACATTGTAGCTTTAGGTCTATTTTGCTGTCACTGTAGAAGACATTCGTATCTTTAGAGGTATAATGTTTCTGCATCTCTGGCCAGTCATACATAGTGTAAACAAGGCAGACGATGGTAGGTTTCAGAGCCATGGCTGGAAAAAATTAAAACTTGAGGAGGAAGCCATCAGTGAAATTCTGGTTGCTGACACCGACTTGGAATCAGGCACATAGGCTAGCGATGTTGAAGACTATTTTGAGGAAGAAGAAGAAGAAGAACAACAACAACAACAACAACAACAACAGCAGCAGCAAGTCTCAGCAGAAGTCTCCGTAACAAACACTGGCCAGCGAAGTCATCAACCCAACTGCGCTGCCATCTGTGTTCTTCTCGTGGCCAGAGAAAGGGCACAAAGTGCGCCAGATGTGACATGGGCCTGTGTGTGGTGCCTTGTTTCATGGAATAGCACACAAAAGTAAATTTGTAATATATCACCCTCTTTGTGAAAACTGTGTGTCGTGATAAAACAGTGATCCAAGGTGCCACAGACCTTAAGCAACAGCCAGAATTATGTTACAAATGAACTAGTTACACCACATTTTATATAATGCGTGTGCTTCACAGGCCTAAATTTATTATAAAAAGAGGTGAACATTTTTTCCTGGATTAACCAATTCATAAGCAGAGTGCAAAATTTTATTTCATTAAATTTGAAGGAAAAATCCATGAGCTATGCTTTTTTTTTTTCTAAGAGTAAGCATTAAAATTTAAAATCCCCAGTAAAATATCTCAGCAGGCTGTGTTGCTCGAAGGAATTTAATTCTGGTGTCAAAGGGTTAATCCATGAAAAATGATTACTTGACGCTGTTTTTGTTTCAGAAATTTGTAATTTCTTGAATACATGTGTAACTGTCTTCCACTTGACAAGAGAGTTCCTGACACTGTTGGAGAAATGTTGTGGGTGTTATACTTGAGACGCTTTAAAACAGCATGCCACATTTCTTGTACATTAAAAAGCAACAAATATCACCATCATATATCTTGAAAGAAGTTATGGTTGTGATGCTGATTTTGCAGTACAGGAACATTGCTTCAAAGGAAATTGGAGAGTCCCTTGAGAAAGAGAGTATTGCTGAAAAACCTGTGGCAGATCCACATTTGGCAGCCCTGATCCATAGCACAGAGCGGGATTTGCAACCAGAGTTGGGGACTCTAAGTGAGGAAGATGAGGATGATGACCCTGAGGACTGGGAGGAGTATGAGAGTGATGAAGAGGTGAATGCCAAAGCTCTGTTCCATCTGGAATTTCGCCAGCATAAGAAGGACTACTACATGACCAAACTGGAATATGACACTGTTAACAGGTTTGTGCAATTAGTGTGTATGAACTCTGTACACTTGCTGGTACACTGAACATTGGTATGCTAAAAGTAAGGTAAAACTGCTGACACTTTGTGCCAGTGCTTCCGCTTCATCCACTTCCCATTCAGGCTCCAGTTTATTTTCAAATCATGTCACAGAAGCATACAAACCCAGTTGTAAGTATGTTAGCATTGTAAATTATGTTTATTAGGCAATTTTGAAAGAATAAAAAAAAAGGCCTGAATGTAGAGACCATGCCCATTTATCTGTGTGTGAACTAATATCAGCAACTAAACCATCTGTCAGATTTTCATGAAATTTAGTGTAGGATTTTGCACCAACAAGTTGTCAAGCAAACATTACTTGGGTGAAAATCACCTCATTGAGGATCATGCTTTAATTAAGAGTATCAGTGAATTTCCACCCATACTTTCCATGTGTGCTGATCGATTTGGGTGAAATGTGGTGTAGGTGGTCTCTTCAAAATGCCATTAAACTGTGAATTTCATGAAAATCGTTGCAGTGCAGGGGCAGCTTGCCCCTAAGGGCTGAAGAGCTGCACCCCTCCCAGAAATTTTGAGAAAAGTGAAACCAAATATCTGAATAATAGTTTTCATTAGGTGATCTCTACATTCTTTAAAAGAATATGAAAGCATTTTAAATTAATATACTCGTGACAGACTCTGAGGACTGTAGAGATCAGAAAAGTGAGTGGGCTGTTGGGTTGTTCCCTACTCAGACGTTCCACAGTGACCTCAGCACAGCTAGGGTGAGTGGTGGGAGAGAGTGAGCTAGATTGCAGGCTGGGATACAGTTACTGCAGCCCTGAGAGTGTTTCAAGGTGGCCTTCATATATCTATTTGCCTTTTGTAACGTTTCAAATGCTGACATTTAATAACCATTGTTACGTAGCTGTTTTCAAAGCCATGTGTATATGAACATTATAATTTTAGTAGTTGTAATTTTAAGATAAACATGAACAAGAACAGTGTGAAGTATTGACAGGCCATAAACCTTTTGTAATTACCTCTTGCCAAGAAGACTGAGCTAGAGAATTTAGGTTGTGGAACACCTGCTTGCATTATTTCCCAATCATCATCAAGCAGAAAACAAACTTATGTGAGAAAACTTAATCCATCTCTGTAGGCCTACACTAAACACACGTGGTTGATTGGCTGTGATGAAAGAAATGCTCTATTAGGCTTTGTCATTAATCATAAAATAAGACTCACACATATTGTCTGTAGTGGAAGGAATGTACTCTTGCCATTTTACCCACAAAGGAAAGATCCTCCTCTAGTTTGCCTTCCCAGTACCTGTTAAAATTCATCTGTTGTATTTCTTTCACCAAATGTCTCAACATTGCTACTGCAATTGCTTCAACTGTACTCATACCAGCAAGTTCCAGAGTATGCCAAGATCCAGCCAGTAGTTCTGGATATGAAACACATGGACAGATGGACTCTTCCTATTATGCATTCATTTGTGCAGTTTGTGAAAAGGACAAGACTGAAATTGAAAATTTAAATAAAATTATTTAATAGAATTTAGAAATTGTTTTGTAGAGCTCAGGCACATTGCTTTTACATTACTGACTGTTTTGCTTCTCATTTTTTCAGTGATGTGCTGCGATCTCAGGCAGATGGCTATGTGCGTGCCATCCAGTGGAACCTACACTATTACTACAATGGTGTTTGCTCATGGTCTTGGTTCTATCCACACCACTATGCTCCGTACATCTCAGATATCTGCAACTTCTCAGAGGCATTGGACCTAAATTTTGATATGGGCAAACCATTCTTTCCGTTCCAGCAGCTCTTGGCCGTTCTTCCTGCAGCTAGGTAATACTAACTTCTAAGGATGTTGGATTTTTTTTTTTTTTTTAAGACTCTGACCTATCTACCAGGGGATGCTGATAAGTCCTTAGCCTGACCAGGAAGGAAACAAGCTACAATGACCAAACTCGGGATTTAATCAACATATTCCCCACGAAGCTCAATACACTTCTTAGCCCATTGCTGTAACTTTTGCAAGCCACTGAAAAAAAGTTCAGAAGGTTGTCCATCCAACCAGGTCTCTGCGGCAGCAATGACCTCCGCGTCAGTTGAAAAATGGCGACCTTTCAATTGGTTTTTCAGTCCAGGGAACAAGTGGTAGTCCGATGGGGCCATATGTGGAGAATAGGGTGGGTGATTAAGACATTGGAAGCCCAGGTAGGCCAGTTTCTTCTGGGTTGCAAGTGCCTGGTGAGCCAGGGCATTGTCCTGCAAGAACAAGACCCCCTTGGTGACCTTCCTGCAGCATTTTTCCTTCAAAATGTCCTTCAATTGCACCAGCAGAGATGAGTGATACTCCGCATTGATAGTTTGGCCCTTTGGAAGATAATCAATGAGGAGGATGCCGTCTTGATCCCAAAAAATCGAGGCAAGGACTTTTCCAGTGGATTTTTGCGCTTGGAATTTTTTTGGGGCGGGGTGAGCCACTATGCCACCATTCCATTGATTGTTGCTTTGTCTCCACGTCATAGTGATATAACCAGGTTTCGTCCACGGTCACCATTTGCGACAGCAGATAATTTGGATCATGCCAAAAAAATTCCAAAAGTTGCTCAGATGACTGGCACTGTTAACGTTTTTGATCCGCATTCAGGCATTTCAGGACCCACTTCGCAGAGAGTTTCCGCACATCCAAATCTTCATGAATGACCACCCAACCCACTCATGTGAGATGCCCAGTTGCTCAGCTATTGATTTAGCCAAAATCCGGCGGTCTTCGAAGATTAGCTTGTGAATTTGATCAGTAAACTCCGGGGTGGTCACTGTTTTGGGTTGTCCAGGATGAGGCGCATCACAGGTGAAAAAATCACGTTTAAACTAGGCCACCCGATTTTTGACTGTAGCATATGATGGTGCACGTTCCCCTAATGTTTCTGTCAGAATGGCATGAATTTCCTTCGGTGCCTTGCCTTGCAGGAAAAAAAAGGCTTCATGACAGCTCGCATCTCCATGTTGTTGAAATTGCACGCATCACCTGACATGCTTCCTTTCAGCCTCTGTAACAAGAAAAGGCTTGCAATTCGGTACATGAACAGACTCCTCTTTCCAACGACACTCTCAGTTATGTCCTACGACATCGGGAAGTAGGTCGGGCTAAAGACTTACCAGCACCCCCTTGTAGAATCCTTGTTGTTTTGAAGAAAATTTAAAATAACAGCCAGGTGTTCCTATTGTATGTGTTCTCAAAGTGTACAGTTATTTGGCTAACAGACAGAGGTACAGACAGATTTGTTTAAGAACTGTAATTTTTTTTATTTTGTGTATTTGCTAACACTGCATCATTGCCTACAGTAAAACATTGCTGCCATTACCATATCAGCGACTGATGTCGGAAGAAGGGTCCCCTATTTCTCACTTCTACCCCTCTGAATTTAGGACTGATCTAAATGGAAAGAAGCAGGAATGGGAAGCTGTTGTTCTCATCCCATTTATTGATGAGGTAAAGTTTCAATGCACAATTGTAGTTTCCTTCCATTGATTAGGTGCTTTGTAAGTTCATAGTTGTGGTCTCTTAATCCTGATGAGGTAAAGTGACACTGAACAGTGATAGTCTGTGTACACTGATGAGGTGTAGTGGCAGTGTAGATTGTCATAGTCTGTTTACATTGCTGAGATAAATTGACAGTGCTCAGGGTAGTTTGTTTACATTGATAGGATAAATTGACAGTGCTCAGGGTAGTCTGTTTACATTAATGGGATAAATTGACAGTGCTCAGGGTAGTCTGTTTACATTAATGGGATAAATTGACATTGCTCAGGGTAGTCTGTTTACATTAATGGGATAAATTGACAGTGCTCAGGGCAGTCTGTTTACATTGATGGGATAAATTGACATTGCTCAGGGTAGTCTGTTTACATTAATGGGATAAATTGACAGTGCTCAGGGTAGTCTGTTTACATTGATAGGATAAATTGACAGTGCTCAGGGTAGTCTGTTCACATGATGTATGGTGACAGTATGTAAGGTAGGTCACCTTCGTTAGGCCCAAACTGTGTCCTTCCAGTTCCTTTGCAATTTGTCAGTCACCAGCTCACCAGCTATCCTGCCATAAACAGTGTCTGGTCAGATGCTGACTTCATCATAAGCTATAAGAAGAGAGGTGAGTGGCTGGGCAGTTGACACTGGAGAACAAAGCAAGCATTGCTACAAAATTTATTACAAGTGTAAATTGTATTGTTAGTATTTTAAATAGCTTAAAAGCCTTTATCAGATACTTTTATATTTAGTAAATGAATGTAACTTGTCCCTCAAGGTTACAGTCTTCTGGGGTGTGACACCATATAGTTTGGCAGGTGTGTACCATTATTTTGGAGGAGCCTCTACTTAACCTTGAGGGTAGGAAAGACTTTTTTTTTTTTTTACCTGAAGATGTGCACAGTAGGTTTTTCCAAAATGTTGGTACCTATTGACCAAACCTTATAGTGTCATATTCCAGAAGAGTGGTCTTGATTCTCACCACTGTAAATAATTCAAATCGCAAAATGTGTGTTCGTGTTTTCTCGGAAAACAGGAATTACTTTTGGCAGCCATGGCTCCCTGTGACAAACGGTTGACTGAGGGAGAACGCAGACGTAATAGTCATGGGCCTATGCTGATCTACACATACGCAGGACAGGACCTTGGTATGAAAATACTGCTTTACATATAGCACATGTCTGTCGTAACATCTTATAGCTTGTGGGTTACATGGACATGATCGAAAGTTATGGGCCAACCCACACAGATAATTTTATTGTGTAATTTTTCATGAAGGTACTGGGATGCAATTGAGAAACATTGTGCCAAAGTTCATCATATATACTATGACATGATGCACCTGACCAAAGTTGCATCTTTCTGTATTAATAGCAGTATCATGGGTTAAACAATGACTGCCATCCCCCTAGCATTGGAAGATAGACTTTTACTGCCTCATTATCACTTTGAACACAATAGTAGTGAGGGATTTAGCCCTTTAAAAGGTGAAGCTTATCTGTGTAATATATAAAAATTAGTTTGTACCTCACAGAAAACACAAAAGTAACGAAATTCATTTAGCTCATTGACAGCCAGGAAAATTTTCATTGTTTTTTCTGATTACTAATTGAAGTTCCGTATGAAAAACAGAGTTCTAGTAGTGACACCGACGCGTTCCACTGCCCATTACAACATTAAAATCTCAAATTCCAGGTGATTAAAGTCTAACAGGAGGTTATCCTGCTAATATTATTGAATTTTTTGCATGTTACTAGAATTGAAGTCTGTCATGTACATTTATAAACTTACAAAAATGACTGTGTTATAGAATTTATTTTTTGTATGAGTTATCATGTCTTCTTGCACAACCAGCCATGGTAAGTTAAAGTTCAGGTTTAACATGGTGGCTTGCTGTGTCATTATCATCAGGTCAGGCATTGATCAACTGCATCATTCCCTGATGATGGAGACAGAGCAGGCCTGTGAAACAGACTTAAAGCGCAAAGTGACACTGGTTTTCAGAGAATTTATCATCACTTTAAGTTGTGGTGGCTTCAAGTCTTTTTTGTAGGAGTGTCTGAAGGTCGCAGTCAGCTTATAGACCTGAAGTTGCACCACCCTATATTAAGTAATATTTGCCTCTGTATTTGTGTACATGCATATGAACACATAGTGTATGCATATGTTTTGGTGTATCAGGTCCATACGAGGCACCACAGTATTTTCCTCGATTGAAGAGTAACCACGCCGCAGTACAAAAGAAATTAAGAGATGAAATTAATGTGGATCGCAGTTGCCTTGTGAAAGGTCTGTGTCCCAATGTGAGGCTGGATATCTACTACCCAGGCTTTCCTACACTGAAGCACATTCCTCATACTGTAGGTATTCAAGTCATATATGGGATAATGTTTTTATTTACATGTCTGTAAGGGACAGATTTGAGAATGCAGATGTTGACTGGGGCAGTTTATTCATGCAGCTGTGATAAAGTCCAAGAGGACAACCAAAAAACAGATGGGTGAACTATGTACGAACAAATATTAATAAACGCAAAATTAAAAACCAGAAAGAGAGGTCAAAAAACAGAGCTGACTGGGAAAAGTCCAGTAAGGAGGCAAAGGACCGCATTGGACTGTAGTGCCATCTAAGAAGGAGAAGAAGAAGAAGAAATGATCAGGTCTAATGAAAAGAGAGACTTTCTACTTCGTTTGAATTGAAATGCTGGCTGATTGATCACATCCCAACATGGTTTTTAACTCATCTGCTAATGTCAATGCACCTCTTATACTTCATTTGCCCAAATTCAGTTATGATTGAAATTCCCAGTGAATGACCAATTCAAAACGCAATCTCAGTTCAGTTCCTGCAGCTGAAGGCACATGAACATCCAATATGTGTACCTTATGTGACAGTCTTCCACTGTAGCAGCGTGGAATACATTGCTGGGCTGGGACTTGAGTGTTGTTGAGAGGAGGGGATGCATACCTTAACAATCTTCCATGACTCCATTTTCTTTCCCACACTTCTTGTTTTACACGTGAAGTGATTTTGTCTGAATTGTGCATCCTTTCAGCAACAATTTTGTTGTTACAAATTTTATTATATTCATTATATGCTTTCTTAGTGAGATAGATTTTTACTGTATGTCACTGACATTTTCATTACAGTGGTATCTGTTAAATTGGAACAGTTTTACTGAAAGGTACTTAGTAATTTGATTGGGCCAGGTAAACAATTTTGTTGTACTGAAATTTCATTATTTTCATTTTCTTTTAAAGTTATTTTCCCTGTATTTAGAGCATTCCAGGGAAGCACGGGTTTTTCTTCTTTTGATGATATGTGATTTAAATATGGATCATTGGCCCTAATTTCAGATATAAAAATACCTTAATCTGTGACAGCTAGTCACTTGAGGATGGGAGTGGAGCTTCTAGAGCATGTATACTGTATGTACTACAGGAAATAACCATTGTCCAGAATGATTGAATTATTTGTTTGGTAAACTTTGCAGGAGAAATGAAATCAGTTGGTAATTCAAGGCCCCCCTCCCCAAGTGTACAAGCAAAACTAGTGTTTTAATAGATGAAATACTGGACATGTGCCATTTTAGATATGTTGTAGACATTGCTTTGATGACCACAAATATGTAAAAATATGAATATCTCAAAATATTGATACATGCACTTTTCAGGATAAATAATGGTGTATTCCAGAAGCTATGCAATGTAAGCTTTTTTCCTTTTTTTGTAGTCATCACTACAGAAGCGCAAAGTGAAGGTGTTTCAGCAGCCAAGTCAGGGCAGTAACATGATCCTCAAGATTGTGGACCAAGGCAAACCAGATATCAAAGAGGTGGCTTCTGAACTCTTGGGACATTCTATCTCTGTTAGTTGGCCCCACCTTGTAGAGGCTAAGTAAGTGCTTCTTCATGTTGACTGGTATATTTCTTTTACAGATTTTACAAAGGTAAAGGTAAAGTTGTCTTTGTGCATGCCCTGAAGGTATATTTGTGTGGAGGTATAGATCCATTCTGTATTGATCTCAGAGCTAGACAGAGGTGACTGGTCAGCTTCTCACCCTGACCACTTAATATCTGGGAGTAATGTCCATGATAGTCTTCAACAAAGAAGCTGGGTGTACCCACTTTTGGTCTTGATGCTTTGTAGGTGATAAAAATCTCCTGCCCCTGTGTTGTCCTGCCTGTGGCCAAGTTTACTGTACTTATTACTTTACCCCAACCTTTCTGTGCTGAGATGATAATGTTTTATAGGATATTATTATAAAGCCCACTGACATCTGAACAGGAAGTTGTTGTGGTTATTAGTATTATGGTTGATTACTCTCCTTATTTCAGTATGATGAGATATTATGCATGACGGCTGGTCTCGAAAATGCAGTGTCAGTGAATACGCACATGGTGAGCTTGGGACAACTCTGGAAAGACACTATCACTCATACAAAGATATCAAAACTAGTGATATATACAAAGTGGCACTGCTATTTAGAAGTATGCTGGAAACTTTTCCTGCATAGGCGGACAATTCTGTACTTACCCGAGCTTACCTTTCTCTGCTAGTTACTGCTCCAAACTTCTGTCCTGTTTTGAATTACTTGTAACCTGTAATGAGAAAACAGCAAGTTTTAGCCTTTTCTGTGTGTGGGCATGTGTATGCATCTGCTTGTGCATGTGATGGCTGTTGAACTGCAATCAGTGCAACTATTTTTAGGGTGGTGGCTGTGTCAAACAAGGAGTTCCGCTATGGGCTGCAGGAAGATTCTGGTGTCAAATCCCCTTGTCCTAATATTGAGCAGCTGAAAGGCACTTCTGGAACTCAGTGGACTATGCAGTGCAAGGGCATCCAAGAGCAGTGAGTACTCTACATATTAGTATGAGTAGAACTGTGTTTGGGGCTGTACTTGTCTTGGTTGGCAGCGTGTGCTGTGGTGAGTGATAGAGATTAGTTGGTACAAATTTACCGATATATCTGGAGCCAAAAGAATAACAGTAGGATGTGTCAAGAGGTCGTCTGTTTTATAGTTGACCCACATAAGCATTTCTTTGCACAAATATGACAGACCATGAAGATAGATTCAGATGCAGTCTCGAAACTCATTTTCATTCTATCCAACATCTACACACATAATCACCTGAGAACACTTAAATACTGTTTATTTGCTGTGAACTGTTGAACTAATTACTTTAGGGTTTTCTTATCATGAATATCCTTTACAGAGTCTTTTAGAGAAATCAGTCAAGTGTCAAGGTGCCAGAAAGTTTCCTTGTGTTAAATGGAACTTGACAGTCTATCACCATTAGCAGAAAAGTCCACTAGACCCAAATCCATACAGTCCACATTCTCAAAACCTATTTTCTCGGGTACATTTTAGGACAGGACAGCCACCAAAGAACTTTACACATAGATGAGACAATAGAGAAACTGTCAAAGTTTTGTTTCAAATGAGCTGGCTCAGTCTTGTTGCGTGTCACTGTCATTAGATTCCACCCATCAGCTTCACTATCATTCAGAACCACCTGAAAATACACCTTCCATAGAGATGAATAAGTCATACAGGAGCCAGTGTTGTTGTGTGGTGCAGATGGCCACCTAGACTGCAGGACTTAACTCTTTGCAAGTTCTTTCTATGGGGCTATAAGTGTATAAAAGGTGAGGCGTTTATTGTTTCTGAGTAATGATCTTTGCCAAAATGAGGCAGCCAATCACAGCTGCCATAGCTCATGTTACGAGGGGCACTCTGCACAAAATTTGAGATGAGTTTTATCATTTTCTGAACATCGGCCATGTGAGTCAAAGAACACATGTTGAGTTTCTGTGAGGTGTGTGTAAAACTTTGATTTTTTTTTCTGTATTAGACTGTTGCAGGTGTGAAGTTTGTAGTATACTGCTTTTTGTTTTCTGTATCATTCTGAAAGTGTGAAGTTTTTTGTGGCCACTTTACAAGTAGAAGTACTTGTTTTTCATCCATGGTATTGTTGCTTTCTTTGTCAGTTTCACAGTATATATTCACTAACCTTGTCAGCGAAGAATAACTGTCACATTAAGAAATTAATGTTTATTCATGTAATTCAAGCCAGGGAAGTGCTACCTGATTGTATGAGGGTGAGTCAAATGAAAACCTTAAATATTTTTTTGTCTCATAATTTATTGATCATCGGCTTTGGTGGTCTAGAGGTAGCGTGCTGGCCTTTGGTACCCAAGTTCGCGGGTTCAAACCCGGCCGAAGCCGTCGGATTTTTAGGGCGAAAAAATCCTCAGCATGCCTTCCTTCGGAGGGGAAGTAAAGCCGTCGGTCCCATGTTGTAGATTTGCGGCACGTAAAAGGTCCCTAAATTTACGTGGAAGTCGGAATTTAAGCAAAATTACTACCAGACATTTTTCTCGCCCATTGTTCCACCTTTCGCTACTAGGATCTCTAGCGTCGCTGAGGACGCAGAGGCACGTGGTGGCGAAAGTGGGAACCTCTAAAGATGGGGAAAAGCAATGGCAAACTATCCCCAAGAACTTGCCTAGGATGCAGTACGCCAAGAGCCACATCGGTTCCATAACCGGGCTCTGGTTCCTGCCGGACCGGCCTCAGGGCTGAAAAAAAAAAAATAAATATTGAACACAGAAGGTACACAATGACTTCATTTTTGTATGTAGTCTCCATTGCGTTCCATAGAAGTGTTCCAGTGCTTCAGAAGTGCATGGATACTTCTAGAAAAAAATTCTTTTGGCTGAGAGCGCAGCAACTCGTGTACCGCCTGCTGCACCTCTTCATCGGACCTGAAAGACTTGCCTCCCATTGCCTCTTTGAATGGCCCAAAGACATGAAAGTCACTGGGTCGAGGTCTGGTGAGTACGGCAGATGTGGAAGAGACTCGAAGGACAGATCTTGGATTGTTGCAACAGTTGAATGGGCAGTATGGGGCCGAGCATTGTCATGTTGGAGCAAAACGTCTGTACTCAGACGTTCATGTCGTTTGGACTTGATGTCAGGACGCAGGTGATTCTTTGGGAGATCTGCATATGTTGCACTGGTCAAAGTGTTCCCTGTGGACATGTAGTGCTCCAAAATTACCTCTTGTTTATCCCAAAAGAGAGTCAGCATAACGTTTCCTGCAGATGGTTGTGTGTGGAATTTTTTTCAGTTTTGGTGAGGAGGTATGGTGCCATTGCTGCTTTCTTGGTTTCTGGCTGGTGGTAGTGGATCCAGGTTTCATCTCACTTAACAGTTCTTCCTAGAATGCCATCACCTTCTGCTTCAAAGCTTCTGCTCTCTGGCAGGCATCAACATGTTGTTGTTCCAATTCTGTAGTCAGCTGGCATGGCACCCACCTTGCAGACACTTTATGGAACTGCAGAACATCATGGACAATATGGTGTGCTTATCAATGACTCATATCCAGATGTGCAGCTATTTCATTCACTGTTACACGGCGATTTTCCTTCACAATGGCTTCATCTGCTGCAATGGCTTTTGGTGTCACTACTCGGTGTGCCAGACCAGGTTAAGGAGAGTCCGTTACAGAAATAATGCCGTTCATGAACTTCCTAGTCCACTCATACACTTGCTGTAGTGACAGACGTGCATCACCATTCATTGATGAATTTCGATGGGTTTCACCCTTTCACTACTTAAAAAACAGATGACAGAACGCTGTTCTTCTTTGGTGCATGTTGCAAGCAGGGCCGCCATCTTTGCTCTACTACTGCGCCATTGTGTTGCATTCCTGCATCATACTGCCACCTGTCGGCCACTCTTCAAACCATGAATATCATTGTTGTCAGCTTACAAGAGAATCAAGCTGTGTTTCGAATTTTTATCGCACTTTTGAGGTTTTCATTTGACTCTTCCTCGTACTTTTATTCACCATTGAACATTCACCCAGTTTGAATCTTGCAATTCCTACCCTCAAAACTTATGGATCCTGTAATCCTTGCAAGATTAAGATTACTGTGAATTGTATTTGACAGATACCTCAACCGCATGGGCGTGGATGTAGGAGAGACAAACATATTGGTGCATGTAGCACCCATGATTGGCAGGAAGTACATTTTTGGCTTGGCGGGAAAGATAACACTGGAGAAGCAGGTAATTGACATTTGATTCATGCCGAGTAATTCTTTGAATCATGTAATTTAAACTTTTGCCACAGTTTTAACTTCATTAGCTCAGTAATTTGAGAATGAAGTTTCTCATTCTTGTCGTACTAATATTACATTTGTTTGTGACATTACAGCTTATAATTTGAATACATAAGTATCAAATGTTTTATATGAAGCTGCTGCCATCATCTTCAGGAGCAGCATATTCCCTCAAAATGTTGGTACATATGTACTGAATTACCTGGTGTCACATCTGCAAGGACTGTAACCTTGATAAATTTTGTTAGCTATGGATACTTAGGATGTGTTGTTTGCACAGAGGGCATGAAATGAACTCACAGTATGCTGTGTTTGTGTGCCTATCTGTATGTTTAATCTCCAAAACTTCTGAACTGATTTCACTGAAGTTTGGTGTTACAGAGATATACACTCAAAGTTGTGTATTGCTGTCCTCAGTGTTATGACACTTTTATTTGTGATCTTTGAGGTTGTCATAGCAATGCTGATGAAGTGTCCAGTCTTTGGATATGACATCATGTGACTGGTACATAGATACTAATTTTTGGAGGAGCTTTTTCCCTCTTCAAGGATATCTATTTATCTTGGAGAATCTTGCTGGCTCCATCTTTGTAGTTTTCCTGAAGATGGAGGCAGCAGGCTTCTTTGAAACATTGGCTTCCATATAGCAATTGACATGACATCATATCTCATAAGACTAAAATCTTCACTGTGTTGTTTCGTAAAAGAGGCCAACTCTTTCCATTCGGAGGGTACATTGAAGATTGAAACAATGGTTACAACAGTACATTGAGTTATAACCCAGAGTACTGCAGTATGAAACTTCACTGCCAGGGGAACCCCAAATAAAATTTGCTGTGTAAATGTAACTATTTTTGTATTTGTTCTTACTTTACAGGAATCTCACTTCAGTCATTATGTGTATTTTTTTTTCTTAAAATTGTTACATGGTGCATGGTACATAATGCAAATCTTGTTAAGCTGTAACATTTTGACCTGCAGAATTTGCCAATATCTTGAATAGTTAATAAAACAGAAAGAAAGAATTTGAATAGAATTTGTGAGGTTTCTGACATAGGTGAGACACAGAAATTGTTATTTAAATGAAGTCAGTAATTTTGCACTGCTAGAAGTGACACATTTTTATGTAGTGGTTGGGTAAGTTGTTATGGTGGCCTATCACTGATCACAGTTTCTTCTTGTCTGCTTCTAGTGGAGTGATGCACTGACAGCTTACGCTCTACAGACTACAGTGAGAGACATTGCAGTTCATGACAAATCTTTTGTACAGTTCCATACCCTGCAGGAAGTGTTCCCACTCAAATCAGTGTGCTTCATGCTAGGGCATCCTCACTATGGTGCTATGGGAGAGGCAAGTTGTTTCTGTTGGTCTGTCATTTTGTTTAATCTCTCAGACTACCATATTGATACTGACTATATTTGATTTCTACTGAAATTTGTTAGAAGAATTCATTTTTGGTTCCTGTCAGGCTGATGTAAATATTGCTATATATGAGGCTAAAATCATATTTTATTGAATTTTCTCAAATGGCTCATCATGAAAAAAATAGATATGTTTGAAACATCTTGTAGTGTAGTATTTAATGAAATACTAGGAAAAAGATAGTTTCTCTCCTTCCTCTCCTCCTGCACATGCTATTCCTCTTCTTCAGATGTTTCCACTTTATGTGGTTCATCAAGCAAGCATGCCTGACCATCTATCTGTCTTTGTAATGCCACAGCTTTTCATCCTTTTCCTCCTCCTCTGTTTCTTCCTGTTACATGCTTTCCTGTTGCTTTCATGTTCAAACCCTACTTTTGAATTCTCTCTCTGCTGAAAATTAAAACATACCCATGCTGTCATGTTATTTTAATTATTAATTCTTCTTTCAAGGTACTGTAATTAAAATTACCGTTGGATTTGCATCTACAGTAAATAAAGATAAAGGTAAATGAGGAATGGAAACAAACCTGATAAATATGGATTGACAGAGGAATTTTCTCCATACTGAAAAAATCTTTAATTCCTTTAACCTTGCAGACATGTTGCATACATGGGCATGGGGGTGGGGAAATATGAAGTCTGTTAAATAAAATAATGCAGATGGAAGGGTACAGTAAAAGCTGAATGTTTTGGCCTTAGATGATCTGGAAAGCTGTATGAACCCAAAATTCACTGTTGCTCATGACATTTCACTGTCTAATCTACTGTCAGTATCCACAGCAATTCTGAGAGTACAAAAGCAAAAGTTGATCAAGAAAGACTTCACATGTTAAATTTAATTGTAGTTACGTGATGAAGAATCTTTGTGCCACGTTTTCATTGTTGGTCTCTATATTTTGATGGCAGGTGGTGGATGGCGGTGCAGCAGTTAAGAGCGGACGAATAAAGGTGTGTGTGTCGGTGACACCAGAGCCCAATCTGGACAGTGTGCGGAAGAAGTATCAAGACTCTAACATCCATTACATGCCTGGTAATTTGATGTGAATAGTTTCAATTTATGAGTCCATGCAGTCCTCCTCCTCATCAGTACCATCATCATTATCATCATCCATTTTTTACTTTATGGTGGATTGTCATATGAAATCATGCTCCATTGTTCTCTTTTCTGTGGCAATTGTCTTTCTAGTTTGTGCTCTTGAGTATCATCATTTCTACCACTCCATGGCACATCTTTCTTTGGGTGGCTTTGAAGATAGCATCATGGCAGCTTTGCACATTGTGGTTTGCAGAAATATGTGAACAGTATACAAGATGAGACATTAAAAGTTGAACTTTTTTTTTCCCATACAGTTTTGCTTTACAGGCAAGAAGTTGAAAGGTCTGTGGGCTAATGCAGGAATTTCTGGAAGTGACTGGTGTGCAGCACAGCATGAGGATGGATGCTGATAGAGACAAGTGTTTCATTTAATAATGCTGTCAGTTGCTAAGATAACATATTGTTACTCATAGATGAATGAAATATGAATATGGCGCATTAGTGGAATTATAATGACGGGAGAAACCAAAGTTCTGCCAGTACCACAACAAATCTTACATTGACTTAACTGGTTTGAAACCTTGACCACCTCAGTGGGAATGCTGGCAGTTGACCATCTGAGCCTTAGCACAGCCTGAAAACCTTGGGCATTGCATAGGCTCAGCTGTCCACATATCTTGTTAGATGTTCTGAGCATTGAATTTACGAGTTCTTGGAGTGATGGGGGAAATATGAAACTTTATAATTTAATATTGAATATATTTATTTGTTCCCTGTATATTCTATGTACAAGAGTGGCTGTGAACTTTACTACTGAGAGCATCTTATTGCATCATGGTTTTGCTGCAGGAAGTATAGCGGCCCAGCGTCTGGGATTGTCATCACACTTAGTATCACGGGTCACAGGCACCATATACATTGTTCAGGGTGATAAGAATGCCACTATGGAGTCATGTAACAAGGTCAATGTGGGACTGAACCTCAAGTTTAACAAACGCAATGAAGAGGTGAGAATTTGTTCATGGGTTATCAACTCTTTTTGTGACAATTAAAATTGATACCTCATTTAACTCCTGCAGCGCTAAGCCCTGTTATAGTAACCATGATGTCACATATTTGCAGTAGAAATGGATGATATATATGCACTTATTTTACATCTATGACTAAAATCTTTGCAATCTTAGGAAGAATTAAAATCTTTGGACAGTTAGCACCAGTATAGGGATCACGGCAGACATACAGATCAGCATGTTTATGGTATTAGGACTTTGTTTCTATTTTCTGCATTGGCCAATTTTAGCTTCCTTGTTGACTTAGTTTAGAAGTATGGCTGGTGCTGACTTAAAGTACCGTGTATTTCTGCTTGTGAAAGAACTGAAGAACCTTTAAGAATCACAAATCTGCTTTACTAGCTACCTTACACGGAGCATGAAACATTGACATAATTAAGAATTGTTGACTGTTTTGTTATAGAAAAAACATAGCAGTTAAATGGTCAATGTGTCTTGATATAAAATATTTTCATTTAATGGTTACTTTGTTTCTTGTCTGTCAGATACCAGGATACACTCGAAAGGAGGGCACAGTGTGGTTTTATTCAAACAAAGCGGTCAGTCTTGTTCAAAACTATATGCAGGAATTTCCTGAGCTCTTTGAGCACCTGGCAAAACACACGGGAAATGACGTATTTTATGAATCGGATATTTTCTCAACTGCAGATGATATGGGGTGAGTAGTGTGCTCCGTGCCATTTTTATATATTATTACATAAACTATAAGTGGGCCTGGTAGCTCAGTCGGTACAGCGATTGACTATGGGCTGGATGGTCTGGGATTGAATCCCGGTGGGGACGAGATTTTCTGCCTGTCCAGACCAGCCCTGGGGCCCACCCAGCCTCCTGTAAAATGGGTACTGGGTCTTTCCTGGGGGTAAAGTGAGGCCGGGGCGTGACGCTGACTGCTCACCCTCTTCTAGTGCCGCTGTCATGGAAGAGTAGAGCTATACCTCTACTCACCCTCTGGGCCACACTGAGCCTGTAACAGGATAACTTTACATACACTATAAAGTGAAATCATAACTGAGAAACTGTCCATCCATGTATCAGCATGTTTAATCAGTGAAACTGCTGGTTTCGTTGGAGTACAATTTGTGAGATGTGTTACACGCAAAATTGTCATGGAGTCAGATTTTAGATGAGGTCACCTAAATATAAAGGCTATACAAGATCTGAGACTCTGACAGTGTATAGTTATCAAATGATGTGAAGAAGGTGTATGTTATTGTAAATGACCTGTGACTGAACAGTTTGATGTGGTGGTAGCAGTCTAGACTTTGATTTAGGTAGTCCCAAGTTCAATTCTTTTTTGGTACACCACCTTTTGTGGCATGTTTTCGTAGGTTTTCTCATTCCCAGTGGGCATATTCCAGGAAAATCCGCTCTTAGGCCATTATCGTGTCCATACAAATACTTCAAGTTCATAATCCGCCAGTTATCCTACCATTAGTACTTGTGCACCTTTAAACACAACCTTCTTTATGAAACAGATCTTGTTCACATTAACTCTAATGACATACATTGTGACATGTTCAGTGATCATCAAGCTGACTGTGGCTGCCATGGAAAAGTAATAAGTGTTACATATTCTGATTGCATGTCTCTAGACTTGGTTATCCAGCATGCAAAGCGCATGTGCCATATTATATTGTTACCTGTGGCTTGACTGGCTGCATCAAAATTTTCCACATTATCTCATAAGTGGCACAATTTTTGGATAAAAAGTTATTGAATATGAAATGTGTGTTTTGATTTTCTGTGCTACTTTTGTCTGAAGCATTTCTCATTCTTAAGAAGAATTCATTGAGATGATATCATAAATGTGCATAGGTCTTCATCAAAAGTACCCATTATTCTTGTCAGGTTTGAATGGAACTTGAATTTCCTTTACAGATTTAAAAAAAATACTTGATAAAAATTTCATGAAAATCCTTCTAGTAGGACCTGAGTCATTCCATGTGGATGTATGGACAGACAGACTTGACGAAGCTAAAGTAACTTTTCACATTTGTGCAAACATGCCTAAAGATGTAAAATTATGAAAATATGAAATATCACATGTCAGTTTATTGAGAATGTGTTTCAAATTTCGTAACTTACTGTTCATGATATTGATGTTATTTTATCCTTTGTTTTAGCCGTATACATCTTTTTGTCTGTATTGATTTGCATAGAGTTTATCCCTTTAAAACACTCAAAACATTTGTAAATGGGTATAATGTGATGCTTTTTTAAAATGTTTTATCTTCCCTTGGTTGATTTTGAGTGTCACGGTAAAGTGTTCTTTTTAATTATGAATATGGATTTGCATAGATTATGTTTATTTTAATAATCAATACAATTTCATTTTATTTTTGGAGATATTCCTTAATGGAATCTTTCACTAATATCACATTAAATAGATTTTCTTTGTAGGATGGATTGTTCCATGTCACCATGCCTTTGTGATTGGGAAGGTGAACAAGATTTATTTGCTAATAAAGGTTGTGCTCAACAACCTGTGTGTTAGTGCACATAACAGACCAGGATGCCAAATATAAAATTTAGTTTTCATACTAGGAAGTGTGTCATCCCCGTTGTGTGTGTGAAACTTGGAAATTGTATATAGTCAAACACAACTGTGTCACATAGGTGTATTTAATGGCTAAATGGACAACTACATGTTTCGGCCCGTACTGGTCATCTTCAGGTTGTCTTGAGAGAACTGGCTTAGGATCTTACTATATACATTGCGCACACACACGTGGTGTAGAGATCTCTACATACGGGCTTTTTTATTTACAAAAGTAAAGCTATTGTGGAGGTGTGCTC
>Ga0131853_10005205_pt1 | contig 23451 bp, 11 predicted proteins | sample TergutLab28metaG_FD_92764 | JGI IMG/M metagenome (GOLD analysis project Ga0131853, IMG submission 92764) | Labiotermes labralis P1 segment gut microbial communities from Petit-Saut dam, French Guiana - Lab288 P1 (version 2) (version 2) | ecosystem: Host-associated > Arthropoda: Insects >...
TATTATTATTATTAGTATATAATTTATTAACAGCATGCTCCATTACATTAGGTAACACTACATGCATAGCGTAATAGTTTACAAATAGTTCTTATATATACATATAAAATATTGCATATCAAGTTTTGGCTGCTCGTATGTACTCCGTTGTTATGTGTTGTCACTGCCTCATAGATATATTTGAGCACTCTATGTTAGTGTTGGGTATATATTTGTACTTATTTCAACAAGTTAATGAGTTCATAGTTCCTTAAAACCTATTGTGTTCGTGAACTCGAGGGAATGTTTAATGAATTTATTCACCAGATCACTTTTGGTCACCGGCCAACTATCTTGTTTTGAAACTTTGCTTATGAGTTTCTCTCTCTCTCTCCCTCCGTAGTATGGTGCAGTCATATATTAGGTGGTCTACAGTTTGGTTCCCGCCGTCGCAAGGGCATTCTGGAGACTGTTATTTAGAATCGGTGCAAAGTATGCCTTGGTTTTACCGTGCGCTGTTATGATTGCCGTGATATTTGGTATTAATTTAATTTTGGTATTCAATCTGCCCGTGATAATTGGGAAAAACTCTTTTGTTGTTAAGGCTTTTGTAGTTCGATTCCACTGAGTTTGCCACTTGGCTATACTCTGGTCTCTCACGTGTTGAGCTATTTCACTTTTTGGAATCCTGTTAAAGGATATATCATCTTTGCTGGCGGCTTCCTTCGCTAGCTTGTCAGCAAGATCTTTCTCATAGTTCCCTGCGTGAGCCTTTACCCAGGTAAATACTATTGTTCAGTTGCGTTTTTCAAGTGCTACTGCTTTTTGTCTATGTATGTATGTATGTATGTATCCGGATGACTCTCAGTCTCCTGTAGACATCTGTATACAAAACATTTGTGAACATGTGCTTAATTATAACTACAGCTGCATCATACCTGATTGCACGTATTGCCATCAGGCCTAATTAAAAATACTCCTAAATTGAAAATATAAAGTGCAATGAATTAAGAAAGATTAGGAAACTGTATTTGTTTAACCCATATTCCGCTTGTCATTTCAGCGTTCATTGTGCCCTGATTCGTGTGGTGGATGCATGCCACATGTTACGCAAAGGAGTCGACGAGCGGTAAGTTGAAACAAACACCATTTATGTTTATAATACGAGACAGTTTATAACTGATTACAAATGTGCATGTCATTTATCCACAGTGAACGTCGTTAACCGTATAGTCTGACAGATGGAGTTAAACGTCAGACGGCCTCCAAATATACGTACTTTTGCCTACGATAAAGACCTTTTACGCCGAATTATCAAAGGGCTTGGTATTCTGTGATTGACAATTTTGCGTTATTTTCCATCACGTAACTATAAATTTATCATATATATGAAATAATTTATATGTTCTTTGGTTCAAACAGTCAAGCCTCAAAGTGATCCACAGTATAAATTATTTAATGAAATGGGCGGGGCATATGGCACTATGGCGGAGAGGTGGAGAAGGTTTTGGTGGGGAATCTTGAAGCAAAGGGCCCACTTGGAAGACTTAGGCTTAGACGTGAGGAAAGAATGATTCTTAAAGAAATCGGGTTGGGGGGGGGGTGCCTGTTTTGGACCGATATGGCTCATGACAGGGACAAACGGCGTGGTTTTGCGAAAGCGGTAGTGAAACTTTTGGCCCCACCGGTATTCGATCCCCGAACCGTCCACCTTGTAGCGAGTATTCAGTATAAGATATGTATAAATCGTAAGTTAATATGGATTCTAAGATAAATAAATTTATTCATAATCTCGACAAACCGACAACAGGCACTTTTAAATTATAGTTTAAAAATTCAGAATACGCGAATCAAAGAACGACACGAGTGTCAATGTCACCAGTATGCCACGGCGCAAGTGGAGTGTGAATATAACCTACGTTAATATTCAATTATTCTGTGATACTGTTGCGAAGTGACGTACGATGTCATTAAGTGACTAGCGGGGTGCGAAATAATTGCGTTTTTACCCGGTTATTTCTATCTCGTTTTGAGTGTAACGAACAAATCAACATGGACTGGTCAAATGAAATACACAGCAACGGTGACTTTTTGACGTATTAAAACAAAGTTGCGCCTGATAAAGTTGACACTTTCAGGCTGAAGTAAATACGTGTATAATGTTGTGCACAGGACGTCAGATATAGCATTTTATAAAAATGAATATCGAAGACGCAAAAAAATATTACAGAATTCACAAAACAAAATCGGTAGATTTATTGGGGCTGAACACGCGTACTACTTGGATAAGTTTGTGATGTTCGAGCATTGGATTTCAGCATTATATATAACTTCTTGTTTTTGGAACTCAAACTGAACAGTCCTGTGTCTCAGTGAGCAAACCCACTGTTTGATGTACGAACAAAGCATTCCAACTGCAGCCGCTGTTCACCGTCAGATTATTAGTGGAGCGTTAGTAAAATGAATACGGATATTTCGCAAATATCTTTCCCATGCCTCCGTTATGTGTACTGCATGAAATTCCTTAAGTATGCACGGTGTACTTGATTCAACATAAAGCTCCATCACACCTAGGCCTATTGTACGTCAATCCATGTTATTAGTTATTGCCAGTTATCTGATGAACTCTCTGAGCACTGACACTCATCTTAGTAATGCACAAAAGCTCAGTTCCTACGTCACAGAAACAACCGCGTCTGCCTTGCAAAGAACAAGAGATTAATTAATGCTCCTTACGAAAGCAATCGTTATTTATTCCGGCCTTCATATGAAACAAACACATTTTGTGAAAGAAACGTGTAATTTTTTCTTGTTCGAGTGGGTGGTAGGCTACATACAGCAACCACTTTGCTTTAAAGCATTTCAAACCTAAAATTCTAAACATTACTACATTTCGGACCTTCATCGTCTCCTTTCTCAGGCAAACAAAACGATAGGAGTCTGCTCTCGGTTGGGCACATTAAGACGAAGCAAATCTTCGTCGGGACCGGAAATCACGCAGTAAACAAAACCAAAACTTTGTTGTTACAACAATAATAATAACAACAACAACGACGACAACAACAAAAACTAACGCCTTTAAACTTCCGAACGCTATGGTATACTACCCGTATCAAATTTGTCATAAAGTCCAAAAGTGGACCAAACACCTAAAAACTATGTAACACTACAAGCCCTACAGCTCTCCATGTGTGTGCGACCGTGCCTTTCGTTGCAATGTTCCGGGGATTTCGGGTTTGTATTAACTTGGATTCAGCTTTATGGTCTCCGTCGGTTCAGAAGTAACTCTTGACTCTTTCAAGAAACGTGTTTGAAGCATAATGGTCCATAAACTTCGGATTTACATGTTTTATACGTAATATGGTTATACATTTTGTATATCTCCTCACCTTTCTTGGATTATGCCTTGTAACAGAAAAACTTAAGACGGAGAATGGACTAATCGTACAGTACACGGAGGAAGACGCGATAGAGCAAAAAGCAGATTTCAAACTCTTGAGATCCCACAGTCGAATTCACATTGCATATAAATATTACGCTTGGAAACCTTAAGCAGTTTTTGATACATATGAAGTGTGTAACAGACCATCAGCCCTAAAATACGTTAAACTACGCAGTGCGTTGCTGATGCTGCACGCTGAATAATCACAGACTTTCCATTTTGAACCAAAATATGTAAGCTTGAAAATAAGGTGGCCAAATTATAAAACGATTTTCTCTTTCCCGCTGTGGTATTTACGGAAAACACTCGCCAAATTTTATAAACGCGCATTGAGAAAAAAAAACATGAACTTGCATTTTGAATTAGGCAGACGTGTGCTGCTACACTGCAACTAATACTAAGGTTTTGCTGTGCTGAGTGAGAAGACACAGCGCTCTATCGTGCCATAATAGTCGCTGTTTACTGGGAAATGTGCCTCTGACGTGCAACTGGGAAAAGCCTCGCTTGTACGGTCACCCATACTTAGCCGTGAGCTTATTTGAAGGAAAATGCTCGCCGTATATTCGAAATTACACGACTCACCGACAGACACCTAACTTGCATTCAGGTGGTACATGTTTCTCATGTGGACAGATGCACATAGATTTTAGGTCGTTTTTGGTCGGATTCTTCAGGAAAATCCCACGAAATTTCCCTTTCCACCGGTTTGCATCACTTCACGCCAACCACTGTAAATTGCCGAACCTGCTGATCGGTTAGAAAACATCATAACGTCAATACGCCTGCAAACTTAGACATGGAAAGTGGATGAAACATTACTTTAGACGGATTATTTATTTAGTAAAGTAAAATTCGCATATTTACGGTATGTTGCGAATTAATAACTGATATGGAAGTCGAACTACTATTACTGCATTGCAGACAGACGACGCGACCATGTAAAGCCATACTGTTAGAGATGTCTGAAATGTGTGGTGTAGAGTTATTTTGAATTGTCTGTACTTCGTGTTCCTTTTAGTAGACCTTTCTTAATGGAATGCTAGCGTTGTGCACTTGGGCTCTCACATAAAACCTATACTTCCATGCCCCCTTTCTTCTCCACCCACACCACTCAGAACACCTGTCGGCGCGTTTCATGCGTTGCGGAGCCAGTTCCTCACTCGCCCGAACATGATCACTAGACATGACCTTCCAGCACCATGACACAAGGTGTTCCCTGGGTCTTGAAGGAGATTTGTAAGATTATGTAAATTACTTCAGTAGAATATATGAACAATTATGATTACTGACCGCTAACTTTCATTCATTCCTTATTCGCTATTAGTAAGCAACACATGAAACCGGTGAATCTATAAACGGAACAGGGGTGGCCATTGTCGCCCTGAGCATGTCGCAACAAAATTAAATATTCTCAGCACGTCGGTCACACACTACACATGCTGTCACATTCTAACTTCTGAAAGCGCGCTCTATCTCACAGGTCAAAACAAGTAAAAAAAAAAAAAAATCATATGGAAGAAAGAAATCATCCAAGGCGTTTTGACGTCAACTGGCATGGAAGTCCAGTTGAGTAATCTTAATAAAATTAATATTCTGGTTCCATCTGGTATTAGTGCTTTTCAAACAGTATGTATATGCCACTCCTGATAACACTCGAAAGTTCCCAGTTGTCACTCTGCTGCAGGATCTGAGGTGGGGGAGGGTTCTTAATTGGAGGGAACGTATTCTGAGAAGAGAGGATTACGAACTTTATACGAGACATTCGAATTCTTCGCAAACACTGCATGTTGTCTCGAATCGGCGGCTGAGAATGTTATTTTGTGACTTGGAAAACCAGCCGTCTGTAGGTAGGCCTTCGTAAGATTGCGGGACTGCAGGGGCGTTAATTTTGTCATTTTCCTTAGGTCCTGTGCTGTTATCAGTGAACCTTCCACTCCCTTAACGTGAAGCATGTTATGTACTTGGATATAAACATATCACTTGCGGGTAATATGTCTACACGTCCACTCTGTCATGAATTTCAGTGCTAATTTGAAATGGCACATGTAATTCATCGTGCTATTTAAAAACAAGGATGAACTACTTTCAAACCGGAAAGGCTTGATTTGCGTGTGTCTTCGCCTATATCCAAAATGTTTCCCTTTTGCGTATACCTGCATCCGAGAACTTGTAATTCTATACAGTTGTCATCATGGCTTCTTAATCTGGTAGTTGTTCTTTAGCAGGATTACATTTTTAATTCAAGTGAAGTCAAAAGGTATTATTCCTGTAGAAGATCAGTACTTCAGAATATGTGTACAGACTATGAAGTCTGCTGTGGTTTAACCGGGAAAGGGAGTCGGACGGTGAAACAGACCGTTCACCCAGCAGACAACGAAGGTACTAAGAAAGGGTGGAGCTTTATCTCCAGATCTTTTGTGCCCTTACACATCGTGCTGTATTCACTGACTGAGGAAACACTGGACAACTGCCTCAAATGTAGTCATCATATTAATAGCGACAAAGAGCAAGCCGAAAATCCAGTTCAGATAACTGGTTACAGTTTATCAGAAATTATCTGTAGCACATAATCATATACTGTTAAAACCCAAGGACCACATAGCAACCGCAAGTGTAACAAGTAGTTGCGAGCAGGACACACATTAAACCTAGTTTCCTGCTGGGTGGATTTATAATCCTACTGCAGCTCTTAGTATGGTTATAGTTCTAGTTTACTACTGAGAATAACATGTGGTCACAGATTCTGAATACTATAAGTTCATCAGATATAAACTCAAGGATTCAAACCTACACCCCTTTGTGTCATTGTTGATTTGCAAACCAACGTTTCCCATCTGTTATGCAGTTATGTCTGTAGTTTATCATTGTAACAAAGTTCACATGCCTAGTTCAGTGTGTCATTCTTTACTTCCGTCGGACTCAAAGCTACAGAAATTTTTATGGAGGCCACCGAGTTGATTGCTGTTTTAGATTCCTAGATTCCTGCGCTAGTAGTGTAACATGCAATATATTATTGCTCTAAATTAAGTGGCGCCACTGGCGTTCCCGCATGACGTCTTCGTGCGTGATGACAAGAAATTAAAAGTACGGCGTCAGGATGTCCCCCAGCGGTATGAAGTTCATATCAAATTTCGTGAAAATCGGCATATTTTTGGGAAAGATGAAAAGAAGCAAACGCATATTTACACAGAGGGCATGGCAATTTTATAAGCCTACACTTTTACGCCGATTAGGAAGGCCTAATCGACGAACCACAAGACACCTTGCTTGACTGCGTTTACAAGTACCCAGTTCTGGACTCTATGTCGTTGTCGTACGGAAATGTCCTTCGGGAAAGCATGTCCATCAGTGCAAGGTGGATAAAATAACCGCAGTAGTATTCTGTACGTGGTGGATAGTAACTAACCGTCTGCATCACTAAAGGGACTCGAACTTCGGTCGCTCAGCCAGAAAGCAAATCATGCCAGTGAGTAATCGTAAGCCACGTTTTTAAATTACAGCATGAAATTCCATGGACCCAGCTTTACCACACGTTTTTCGCGTGTTGGCCAGGCTCAGAAACTGGAAATTACCCATTCAGCAAGGAATATAACTAAGAATTAAACACGCTGGGCGAAGAGTATGCACATTATTAAGAATACCAGAGGGACGAATGGCCTGTAGGAATGTCGGTCCTTGTGTATGACATTCGTGTATGGCATCATGTAAATTATAGGTTAAGAAGAACAGCTGTCGTACTAAAATAATATCAGACGGCAACCACGGCACTGCTCATTCTTGAGCAGCCGGTGGTACTGAATTACATGCAAGAATGACTGGAAGGTCAATGACCCCATTACTTTATATTGTGGTCTCCTAGCTTATGACGTCGTGCAGTTTGGTGCCCCATACACCACAGGCACAATAAGGCTCTTCACCACCGTGATATACTCTCATCTTATGGACAAGCAACCATTCTTTAGTTCTGCACTGCTGAGCCGACGTTACCTCTCTAAAGCGGAAGGCTTAGGACATCGCCGTGCTGACTGCGTGAGTGTCTCATTTAAGCGTTGGAACCAGTTGAAGGATTTTTAGTAAAGTGTGGGTGAAAAATTATGCCACAGGAGGGCACTTCAACGCCCACTTGGTTTTCATGCTGTCAGTAATAACATGGTGCATGCGCGAAATTTTGAGACGGGGTGGGACTAGCACCACTTCAGATCTTTTAAGTCACGTATGGTAATAGACCTCGAAAAAACATGCAAGTCTGTCGAGGTAATACATTTTTAGAATGCAAAAATATCACCGTCGACCGTGCAAGACATTTTTTTAGCGTTCGGTTAGACTGCGGTAACTAATAAATCGCCGAGACAGGGGGCGTAACAAATTAAGTACAGGGGTGCTGATAAGTCCTTAGCCCGACCAGGACGGAACCAAACTACATTTCCCGCATTTTATGGAACTTGGAGTTTCATTACAACATTCACAAGAGTCCACCACCTCTCCCTACCCTAGCCAAATCAATCCATCCCTCTGCTCATCACACTTTTGACAGACACAGCTTGTTTCCTTCCTGGTCGGGCTAAGGGCTTATCGGCAACCCGGTATAGTGATGGTACATACATAACCTACGCACCTGATATAAAAGTTTCCGTTAGGCCACAAATTACAATCATAGCGAATATGCGAGACTTTGAGGTTACATTTCACATAATAATAATAATAATACAAGACTTAACCTGCACCCGAATACACATGCACAACTGCAAAAATCTGTAATTCTAGGCACATGTTCAATTGTAAGAAACTTTTTTGTACTACAAATAAGACCACCGAGCCTAATCCTGTTGATTACTACATCCCAGGATAGATGAATATTTCCCAGCCAAAGCTGAAAAGTGAGAAATTCGATGATGATGATGATAATGATGATGATGATGATGATGATAATAATGGAAGCCCCTGGGGATGTTACGCCACGTTGTTCGGTGTGTCGTACCCGACATTCCGAAGAACTGTAGTGACATCATCTTCAGACCCAGAAAACTGCTTGGCGCTAAGCATGACGACACTACAACCATTCGCAGTTCCTGGGACTGTTTATTCACACAACGACACAGGGCAATATCCCTAAGATCTGAAACTTCAGCAATACCGCCGTTAGAAAAGTCAATCTCGCAAGTGTATGTTAAGTAAATAAATAGGCCTTATAAATTACGTGCCTTTGACGACGTCTGTTCGGAAGTCATAAAGCGTACTACACAGTCGCATTCTGGCCTGTCCGTTAGAGAAAACCTAAAACGTTCTGAGCGCTGGAACACAAATTGAAAACACCGTGACATCTGTGACGGTTACTGCTCTAAGACTGTAAGGACTCATATGCAAAGATTACATCACCTGTAAGGAGAAGGAAAATGTTCAGAATGTTCAGTTAGCAATGATTTGGCAGGTGGTCGTCATGGCCCGTTTTTAGGTCCTACCACGTCACACACTTGGACAGCCTGAGCCAACAACGGGGACGCTTCGTCAGGATAGCCAGTAAACCGACCGATTTGGACCAGACGCTTCTGAGATAAGCGTGTATTGCTTTCCGGTACAGCAGTATGCTCGGCTGTATTACACCTGATGCCCAAAAAATACCAATGTTCCCTGAACAACTCCTACACTCCACCCTCCTCCCCCCGTCAGGATATTGCCCATGTTGCATACCTAGCAGAGAAATCAAAGCGATAGAACCCTAACGATACTCTCATCGAAGTAATAAAGATTAAGAAATCACTACAGGCTTCTCAACTAGACGTTTTATATCTTTTTGTTTATTGACATCGGAACTTCGACATAATTAATATTTTCACTCCCAAATTAAGAAAGAATATTTCAGGGCTTCCACCCTGCCTCCTGTAAAATGGGTACCGGGCCTTTCCCGGGGGTAGAGGCGGCCGGGGTTTGGGGCTGACCTCCATCCCCATCTAGTGCAGATGTCTTAGAAAGAGTAGAGCTACACCTCTACTCACTCTTAGGGCTTTCGTGGCCTATAAAAAGGGTGAAACGTATCTATTTCAGGGCTTCTCGTTTCCCGAGACCCGAACTCTATCGAATAACCAAAAGAAGAGAGAAAATTCGCAGGAACGATGAGCTGATTGGATTGCGTAAAATTCGCTTGTGGTTTTGCATATTAAAAGGTATAACCACATCATTTGCACCTGAAAGCTATCAGTTAATTTATACACCAGCACGGAGCCTCGAGCTTTAAAACGTTCAGTGACATGGGGTCAACCACCCACTCAGGATTACTGACAGACGACTTCCAGTAATTTAACCCTTTTACGTCCAGGGGCTCCCGTACGAACACAAACTCTGTATTTTGTCCACGCCTTGTATTTTTGTTCCGCGTGATTCTCACAACAAGCAGGCACTCTTTCCCTATGCAGATTAAGTGACTGGTCTTTCTGATGGAGCAAACTGCGTCTCTGCTAGGTACTAAATTTTGATGTTTTGCTGACCTTGCATCTCGGTATAATCTTAGTAACTGACCCACTTAATGCACAAGTTCTTGTTTTATAATAAGTTTATTATATTCCTCTACGTGTTTCGAGCACAATAGTGCTGGAAACATGTACAGGAATACAATAAACATATTACAAAACAAGAATTTGTGCATTAAGATGGTCAGTTAGTAAGAGTAACTTTATCAGGGGCGACAGTGCTTGTCCGCAGACTTGCACTATCTGGTCTTAAGCCCCAACAGGGGCACAACACCTAGACGGACAGACGAAATGACCCTCAGTCATAAAATCAAACGAACAGACACAATCAACAATGGGTTAAAGTACTGTACATTAGGTTTACTAGGAGTAGGTCTGATTAGATAAACACGCATGGCGGATGGATATCACAAGATTTTCCCTTTCTTCTTACACTATGAATTTCTTATAAAGATGCATAATTTATTTAAAAAAAAACAACAAATGCGCTTTGTTTTATGGGTATAATTTTACTGCGTAGTGTTCACCAACAAGTTGGCGGCCACTCGTATGGCCATCTTCAGGATTTTTGGAACAATAATACAAATATACTTAAAAATGATATGGTCTGTGTAGTGAATTGTATCATATATTTGAAGGACACTATTTCAGTGTTCATTACAACACAGTGTAGTCGGAGGCAAATTTGGCGCCACATGGAATATTATTTCACAGCTAGAATAAGCTACAATTAGGATTCAGTTTCCGTGCCACATCGAAACACACGTCCTGACCTCCTACATCCACTGTAAAAAATATGGAAGACAAAAATATAATGTGTACTCCGATAAGAATGCTTTTATTTAAAATAAGAACTTTGAAAGGTCCTAAAAATAACGACAATCCTAGAAATTTCCGAATGGTTCTCAAATGCCATTTTAGGAAGCCGAGACATTGGTCTAAGCTATGTTTTACTTCACCAAACTCAAGATAATGCGCTACAGGATTTTTACATCTTTTTCCAAAACAAAACTTTGTATTCTTAAAAATCCCCATTCGCATCGCTGGAAACAAGCACCCCAGTAATGCCTTCATTCACGGACAATTAGATCTCCTATGTAACTGAGCTTTAAAAGCGTTACGTAATGTTCCAAGGCTGTGGGACTTCACCATTAGATCCACGTCTGAAAGTTCCCTGTCACGCTCACACAAGAAATGGAGACAGCTTTGTATTTCCAACCCATTTTCCTTAAGATCTACTGGGTCATTTGTGACTTGTATTCAATTTAAAGTTAATTCGATATGATTTTGTTTATGGTTTCATTTTGAATTTAGAGGGGGTATGGAGGGCATCAGTGAAGACAAAGTTTTGTACTTATCATGCGGGCAATAATGGGGATGGGGAAAGAGAATATGAGAGACGTCTTCTATAATTAGACCGTTCGACGCCAGTAAAATAAATAGATGTCTGTATGTCTCTTTTGTCTCCATTATACGAAGAAGGATGTGCACGTCGTTGAGCTTTTTAAAGTTGACGATTCAAATGGTAGCCTTCAATGCGCCTTATTACACAGATAACAACGACGTGAACGAGAATGGAAGCAGGGTGACTCCGTGTGTGGTGTCGAGATTGCTTGTAATTGCGCGGGAGACAGGCAATAAAAATGCTTCATATGCACTACTCGAGAGAGAAAAATGTACATGCTTGATCATTCCAAATTACTTGAGCGACCCCGAGACTTCCGTTTGTTCTCTACCGTCCTCCTAAAACACAGCTTTTACTTGTGATGACGCTTACTCAAATTTAATGGCGCCAAAGAGCAACTTTACAGATATCTTAATAACAATACTACGGATGTCTTTGCCAATGGTCTGAGGTATTAAAAAGGGTTTCAGAAGTAGAGCTAATTACCGAAACGTCGTACACACAAAATATTACTTAGATAATTAAAAATGGTCAATGTAAGACGTACAATAAATCTGTCAGTGCCACAAACCTTTAGATAATCGCCATTTACATCCTCGTGTGCAGGCGCGTTTCATGTCAGGTTTCATTTCCAGAATGCATAGTAATATCTTGTGAAAACAATTCATATTAAGACAGAATGACCCGGCATTTAGCCGGGAATGGCCAGTTAGGAATGGCACATAACCCGATGTAAACAAAAGGATGTATCTCTCAACCTGTAGTAAATATCCAAATCAAAATGTTACTTACAAGAAACACGCGATCTTGCAGCTTTATATGGGCCTGAAGGCAGGGTACGACAGATTATCAAAGACTACAACTTTTTTTATTATTATTTATTTATTAGCCATCAGATTGTAGAGGTATAAACAATCTATAATCTAATTTGCTATCTTGTTGTGTTTACATGGTAGGGTGCCCATCCAGCGATGACACCTCAGTCATGAAGGTCGGAGGTCCAACGTTTTTTAGCCTTCTATTTCTCATTGGTTGTGTTAGTGTTGTCACTATTGGGTTGGGATGGGATACTAGTTTGTTGAGGTGTTTGTCAATTCTTTCATTGATGACCTCACTAACATAGGGGATGTTGAGGTCTGTATGGAGTGTGTGATTTGATACAAACCATGGAGAATTTGCTATGGTTCTGAGTATTTTTGATTGTGATCTCTGTATAATTGCTGCATTGGATTTGCTGGCGCATCCCCACAGTTCTATTCCGTATGTCCATACGGGTTTGATCACTGCTTTGTAAACTAACAATTTATTTCCTAATGACAGGTTTGAGTAAAGACTACAACTTACAAAAAAATTTTCATGCACTTTAACTGTTCCTACAGTGAACCGTAATTACTTCTTCCGGAAATATCTATATTGATCCCATGTTTACGCCCCAACATTAAAAAATCGTACTTTTTCTGCCCCTTCCTGTTGGAGTGGCTTTTGTATTGAGCGAATTCAGTTCCCGAAAACAACATAATATGGAGCATCAGTTAACTAGTTACAAGGCAATTTTATAAACTTTTATATCGTCCGCACCAAAACTTCTGACGTGGTATACTGAACTTATTCAAGCAAAGAAACAGTCTAAATTACAAAGTTAATGCGCTCTTATGTACGTCTGGTCTGTTCCTGAAACCTGTATCCCACATAATTTCGAACACGGTAGGATATATAGGTATAACGTACAACTTTTGCAGCTGAAAGAGAACAATATAATCCGTGTCTGTTGTTGCGCTACATTTCAGTGTCAAGTATATAAAAATATTGAGTATTTCACAACAATGCTTTTATGACGAATTTATGTCGCCGGCAGCAATAAAATGGGCGTAGGTTTTCATGTAAAGTGCCCGATGCTGCATTGCAACAAAAAGAAATGTTCGTATTCTCATTGCCTTCTTTAGACACATAGTTGGCTGAACAGATCATAATGACAGGGTAAGACGTTGCGTAGCGTCTCACTGTTGCCGTAAGACTTTTTACAAGATCAAACGGAATTAATCACTTATGAAGAAATAAGTTTAAGTACGAGTATTACAAGTGACTGAGTGCTTTCGTGCCTACTTATCTGGCATGAAAAACGTTCGAACCATATTTTATTGTCATCTGTGGTCTGTCTAGTTCTACCATATATTTCCACCTTATTCCATAAACGGTACGATTTTCGGGGAAAAAGAAAAACATAGCAATACTTCTATCATATCTTAAGATGATGATTTCCTGCGTGAATGCGTACATACTAAACAGACACAGGGGCATTATTAGCCTCTAGTCAGGAGACTAGTCTATAAGCAAATCCTGAGACAAATTTTCATGTCTCGCGAACAGGATATATGACAAAATCGCAACATAAAAACAGGAACTAAATCCTTCGAAAATGAGGCAAAACTTTTATATTTGGGAACAACCCTAACAAAGCAAATTGCATTCATGAAGAAATTAAGAGCGGAGTCAACACAGGGAATGCCTGCTACAGTGAAATTGCTAAACTTTTTTCCTCATTCAACATTAATCAAGTGATCAAATAAAAAAAAATTAATGTACGGGATATGTAGCAGGTATAGGGAGAGGTTCATACGTGGTTTAGGTTTGGGAAGCCTGAAAGAGGGAGACCACTTTGAAGACCTAGGCGTAGATTGCAGGATAATGTTAAAATGGATCAAGAAATTGAATGGCAGGAGTTTGGGACTGAATTGGTCTGGTTCAGGAGAAAACAGGTGCTCGGACTGTTGTGAAAGGCGGACTGTGCTCCATACAGTCGTTTGGTGACCTAGCCAGTAAGTTGTGACCTTAATTTTGGACACGCAGGCCTTGAAACGATTTTCGAATTCATGAAATACGAAATGAGTTAAATTAAGGTGACTCATGCGGTCACGAGAAGCGGCAGGGATAATCTGGCCTTGTAAATCAAAAGTACTTCTGTAAAATTCGCCAGAACATGTAATAACCTCAGCACACCAAAGTAATAAAAATCCAAAACCGCACAACGCACAAGAATACTAATGGGCCCACACATGCCATGGGGGAGGTGACAAGACAACTGTTTATTTGAAATGAGTTGCAAAAACTACTGCAGGAAATAAGGCTATTCTCCTGAGTATTTTCTAACCCTCTGTCGACTCACTTCTCTCTCCACTCCACCACATCCCATCTTCATCTGTCTACATAGGATGTACTAAGCGATCTTATGACCTCTTCGTAAAAATAAACTTACTTAGGCACAATGCTTTTAAAAAACTGTGAGAAGCGCTATATAAATACAAGCTTGTGTGTTTTTTCTTGCTTCGGGTCGTTGTCAACGTATACGGTAGCATACATACAGATGTTGTAAGTTTAGTAAATGACCCTTGACCTAAGCCACGTGGCTGTGACGTCATTCAGTTGAGTCTCCGTCTGATTTATTTAGCAGCTAACAGCAAGTCTTCATGTTTTATATGTACAAGCAGAGGGTATTACGAAGTCTGAAATGAAGAGTGTCATAAGAACCTTAATTTGAATTAAACTTGGGCATGTGGAACAATTCGTATTAATTACGACACTCAGTTTCAGCAGTTCAGTAAGTAGTTTATGGCAAAAAAAAAACCCTAGAAAGGTCATGGCCATTTGACTTACGAGACGTCGGCAAATGCTTGCTAGCGATAGACAAGCAAAGTCATGTGATACATCATGCACATAGTTGGTATCGACCAATATCACTTCGAATTCAAAAGTTGCAAACGAAGCCGGCACAGCGTCTGAAGTACTGTAAAAGTAATAAATCTATGGACCTACATAGCATCAAAGTCCACTACTGTACGTATAAAAATACCCGTTTATTCAGAACTCAGATATGCTGCGGTTAATATGTAAACCATGATCAGTAAGGCGTGCAGGACAGTACAGCTTACCCCGCAGGGTGCAAGACGTACATTGCTTGAAATGATAACAAGACAGGCAGTGTACTATAAACGTAACACTGAGGCACGTTCGCGTAACCATTGTTGCAATTGAAAAGCAATAAGCATTACATATTACATATTCTGTATGTGTGTGTGTGTGTGTTTGTGGCCTTAAGTATCCAACATGCAATACGCATGCACCATGTTTTCATCTGTGGTCTTTCCGGCTGTACCGTAGTTTTCCACGCTTTCTCATAAACGGCACGATTGTCGAAAAAGCGTTGCTGAACATAAAATATGTGTTTTTATTTTCTCTACAACATTTCTCATTCTAGGCAGGACTGGGCGAGATACTATCATAAATGTACACAGGTCTTCATGTAGTGCACCTTTCATCTTGTCAGATTTTATGCAGATTTGAATTCTCTTGACAGATTTTCGAAAGATAATCAAATACCAAATGTCATGAAAATCCGTCAAGTGATAGCCGAGTTCCATGCGGACGGACGGAGAGACAGACCGACATGACGAAGCTAACAGTCGCTTTTCGCAATTTTGCGAAAGTGCCTAAACCCTGGCACACTCTATGCGAGCGAGCCTATAAACTTGCACGCTCTAATGTGTGTGCCCTTGCCCTTGTGTAAAATACGTATTTGCAGGATATGTCTAACTTATTGAGTATAGAATAACTATTTCGTACTCCATAATAACTCAGATGGACAATACTGCTTCTGTAGTACAGTTTTTATTATATCTGCATTCCCAAAGTAGAACCTGGACAAATACAAACACAGAATCCCAGAAACTTAAACTGAGTTCCTTAGACACTGCAGAATATGTATGTAAAGAGAGAGAAGACAGGCAATGTATGTATAAACATAACACTGAGGCGCGTTCGCGTAACCATTGTTGCTGCGGAAAAGCAATAAATATTGAATATTCTGAGTGTGTGCCTGTAGCCTCAGTTATCCAGCATGAAATGCGCGTGCGCCTTTTATATTGTCATGTGTGACCTGTCTGGCTATACCACATTTTTCCACATGGTTTCATAAACTGCAAGATTTTCGGGGAAAAGATATGGAGGGTTAAATGTGTGTTTTGATTTTCTCTAAAACTTTTATCTGAAACGTTTCTCGTTCTAAGAAGAACTGGGCGAGATATGACCCAGATTTTCGAAAAAATACTCAAATTTCATGAAAATCCGTCTAGTGTGAGCCGAGCTGTTCCATGCGGATGGACAGACAGATATTACGAAACTAATAGTCTTTTTCGCAAATTTGTTAACGCGTCTAAAAGCGGAAAGAAAACAACGAAGAACTGAGGACCGGATATGCTTTGGCCAAATCTGTGAGCTGGGTTTGCCATGTTGACAAAATGCAGAAAGTAACAAGAAAGTGACGAGGCTACGGTGGGCCACCCTCTACAGGGCAATTCGACGGCATGTTAATTTTGTTGTGACTACAAGCAGTGCAATCCTTCTGCAGAAGCTAGTAGTCACTCACCTGGTGACCAAATTCTCTGCCAAATGTTGATCCTGAACGGTCATTGCTTGATTGTAAGATCCCACCACTGGTGTTAATAACTCTTGGACTAAGAGTCCTTCTTGAAAACCTTTTCTTCAGATAGTTATAAAATTCCGCGTATTTTATGGAAACGTTCATTGCCGTGATCACAAGAACCCCATCCCCATCCTCATTCAGATCATTCAAGTCTACGCCTTCTTGAGGATGCATTTTAATATCATCTTCCCATCCACGCCTAAGTTTTTAAAGTGGACTCTTTCCTTCAGGTTTCCCCGCCAAAAGCCTGCGCGTATTCTTCTTCTCTCTCACACAAACGCCCATCTTTTTCTCCTGGATTTGATAAACCGAATATCTATCATAGTGAGGAGGCCAAATCATGAAGCTCCTCGTTATATAATTTTCTCCAGTTTCCTGTTAGGTCCTCTCTCTTAGGCTTAAATATCTTCCTCAGCACCCTATTACCGAACACCAACAGCCTATTTTTTCCCCCTTAATGTGAGAAACCAAGTTTCACAACCATACGGAACAAAAAACAAACATTATTCACAACTTATAAGGAGGCAAAATTATAAATAATTCTGTATATTTTAATCTTCACATTTTTCGGGAGCAAAATGGAAGACACAAGATTCCGGAATTTTATTCCAAGGTAAAATTATAACTACCACTACTACTACCATTACATACTACTTATGCTGCTATCGCCGCCACCACTTCTACTACTACTACTACTACTACTATTACTACAGACGCTGTTACTGAAATAAAGTTTACTGTGAATTATTTAAATTCGAATAATTATGCCCGGCAGTCCATTTAGCACATGATAAATCTTAGATTAAAGCAACACTACTCAGTCACATGTCAACTGTGGCCGGTATCTGCAGCAGGGTGGTCGTTGATAGGACCACCAGGCAGGCCGACGGAGAGTTGTGACATATGTCATTTTTACTGTGGAAGACGGTCTGACCGAGCCGGTCCGGCGCCACTACTTGTTAGGGCCATTTGAAAATAAAGTGACAGTGGAGATGACGGTCCTTGCGGACTCTGATTTCGTCACGTAATTCTCAACCAGTGACTCCTGTGCATACACGAATACACGGCCGTGTCGGCAGCAGTATCACTGCTGTTGAAACCAGAAATTTTGTGTCCGGACCTACTCTCAGGAAGAATAACAGCAGCAGCAGCAGCAGTCGCTATGACTGTGGTAATGCAAATCTACCCACGAACGGTCATTCTTTTGGTAGTGTTTGTATTTCCGTTGTATTTGTCGCTGGGACTGATGCTAGAGGTTGTGTAGTATAGCTCATGAAATCCGTACTCCAGCATTAATTTACCCTTAAAACTATGATATCAGTATGATATAATTATCATCAGAAAAGATGACAAAATTTTCGGATAGTCAAATTTCATGACTGATTTCCGAGCCGAGTTTCCGTGTATAAAATCGGTTTACATTCATTACAAACGTTCGTATTCGGCGAATAAACGTTCAAGGAGTAAACACGGACGCAAATTCTCGTACAAAGAATAGAATCTGCTGTTCTTTTGTTAAAAAGTTTTGCCGTATCTAAATTCCACTCTCAAGCATTTATCAACCGTAAATCAAAAACGTCGTTGAAAAACCACTCAACCATCCCAAGTCGAAAATTTTATATACAGGCATGTGACTAAAAAATTACTTTAATTTTCTGCTCTACCTTACGATCGACGCGCGTAAATATTAACAGTACAAAGAGGCCCAAAACCTGTAGTTAAAAATGACGAAACGTAGACCATGACATTGTACGTGCGTAGGCGCGCGCTTGGTGTGTGTGTGTGTGTGTGTGTGTGTGTGGCGTTGTGAGGAAGAAAACAGGAAATGTAACTCAGTTATTTCTTTCATGGGAAATGCCTACAGAAAGTTTTAAAGATTTCCACATCTTTTTTTTATTATTATTAGTTTCCTTAGATGGGGCTACTTTTGTCTTGCTGGACTCCTTTCTGTTCTGATCTTCAATCATATTCCTGACCTTTCTTTACACTTCTCTATCCCCCAAGAACACAAAATCGTCTTTTGTCACCATTAACCCGTCTTCTCCCCACCATGCCACAGGAACCGGAACGCAGTGTTTCTTATTTGCTCCGGTTCTCTCGTCCGCAATCCTTCCTCGCTTTGTCTGCACGGAGTGCACTCCCCTCTTTCAACAGCGATTCAGCCCTCACTTCTTACCGCCACTTTGCGCCACTCGTTCCAGTAGACATCGAGTGACTTACACCGAGAGTAGGATTTTGCACACCACTTCAGAAGCTGTGACGCGAATGTGTAAAGTTGATCCCTCCGGTCTTCATCTCACATCCCAGCGTCGGGATGTACAGTAACAGTGATTCCAGTTAATAGAAGAAACTATTTAGCATCAGAAAAAATAAATTAAAAGCGACATTGCAGCTTTATCGATCAAATTGCAGTAGTTGTAATGAATATCATATTTAATTTGGAACACAGAAACATTACAATAATAATAAAATTACACATATCCGTCCTTTGGTTTAAAATTATTTAGTTCCACCGATAGACCTTAATACATTTTACACGGTCATTGTCCATCTTTCCATCCATGATAAATTATATGGATACCTGTTCCATTACTGGTGAAATGGCCCGTTCACAGTCCCGGGTTTTCTTAAAATTAATGGTGAAGTAAGGCTGTCCATGTGCGAGCCATGAAAGCAGGCCTACCGTACAGCTCAACCCAGTACTAACTGCGAGTAACTAGAAGCACTGTGCCATGGTGACAGAGACTAACTGGACTTACGTACCGATTTTGCCCTGGTATGAAATTTCACACTACAGTTTCGGAATCTGCTGTCTGAGCCAATATTTTCTTAATTTTGATGATGCGGCTGTGACGAATATCCAAAACTCTTGGCCGATACCTCGGTACATTTGCTAATTAATAAACGGAAATTCATTTATAACCTACTCACGATACAGGACAAAACAGTCCAAAAATAGAAAAGCACTTTTATTTTAAGTAGGTTTATTATTGCTGTTTTTACTTTGGATGTCGGACTGCTGGCTAGACGTCAGTATTCGGAAGCTCCTGCGACCGGTCACCTCGACACAGGTTTTTCTTGGTTTCACTGTGTTCCCAAGATTCCAAGTTGCCACTACAAGTTTCTCATGTAGCCCTCCCGATTTAAATTTATTAGTAAGCAATTTCATATTGTGTATACATGTAAAATAACCACTGCCACCGGATGACAACCCAATTGCAGTGAATTATTATTATTATTAAGGAAAACTTCATTATTTTTCCAAGTAAAGTATAATATAAAACAGAAGTCACCTTCTTCAAATATTTCGGGTTTCTGTAAAACTATTTCTTCTACCGCGGTCCACAGTTTACGAAACACTGGTCTAGGCGTTACTGACAGCCCATCGCTAGGACCAGACCTCTCACAATATGCGAAAGAGGAGTTACAAAAAATCCACAGTAAAACTGGACAACTGTCGTCTCTTTTTATTTAATTAACACGTTCTCTGACGTGGCTGCTGTGTTAGGCATGCTGCAGTGTATCGGACAAGTGCCGTGGTTATGAAATGTGCCTCGAGGTGACCACAACTGTCACCGCTGCACGAAGAGGGAGAAGGAACTGATAAAACAGATCAGGGAGCACAGTCAACCAGCCAGCCAGTACCATTGATTTTTTGTATGTAAAGCTCAGCAGAGATTTGGGATAAAGAGAGGGTGGGTACTGGAGGGGTGAAGGGTGTTAGTGCCCCACTCAGTATATGTGTGCCACAATTGTGTTACGACCACCCCTCCTTCTGCCTCTCATATATATACATATATAATATATACACCCCCGAAATGAGATAACGTTGCTAGGAGGTGGTGAACAGAAGGGGCATTGAGGGTAACCACACCGCAGACGGAGGATGAGGGACGGTTCAACACACTTCCCTTCACTTGCGTGCCCTCTCACTTCCCCGTTCTATGAAACATAATACACTTCGTTACCCTCATCAAAAATTTGCACAGTGCAAGTTTTTTTTGTTGTTGTGTACGTGTGTCGGAGGAGGCATATGTAGAGGGATGCACAAAAGAAGGGGGACCGGGCGGGTATGGTGCACAGCAGGCCTATGTGGAGTATTAAAATTCGAAATTTAAAAGATTATTATTATCATCATCATCATCGTCGTCATCATCATCATCATCATCCTAATACTACAACTTAAATTCCAACGAATATATCAACAAACTTTATCAGCACACTCAGTTTCATTTGAGGTTCTCACAGTGGTGGCGGTGATGATGCAACGAAATGCTGTTTCCTATCCTGATCTCCAATTGCGTGTTTAGGTCGGGACAGTACACAGTAGAGTGGGGACCGCGGTTGTACAGTGGTTAAGGTGCTGTGCTACAAATCGGAAGGTCGCTGGTTCGATCCCAGCTGGTGTCATTGACATAAAATCCTTCCGATCGCACTATGGCCCTGGGGTCGACTCAGCATCTAACAAGAACGAGTACCAGGAGCATTTCTTGGGGGTAAAGGCGACCGGTGCGTAAGGCTGACAACCTTACCACCATCCTGTGCCGTTGTCATGAAATCTGGGAACCTTAACTTACTGGAACCCTCTGGGCCACTCGAGGCCTGTAACAGGACTGCTTTACCTTTACGTTTTACACGGTAGAGTACTGTGATGTCCCGGTGTAATTTTGGCATGTGAAAATATTCCAGCAACACAATGTTGTAAATAAAGCACTCCCATATGTCGTCTCTATGCATGACATAGCTTTTCAATTGAAAAAGCAACAGTCCACGTAACAGCTACAAGTTCCAATGTCAGCGCATTACATAAAACTTGATCAGCAACCAATGCACAGCAGGGTAATTAACATTAATTTCCCACCGGTTGGAAGAAAACTATGCATTAAACGTGGCTGAAAATTATAATGCCTTTTTCTCTAGTCACTAACCATCAATGAGGGGGAAATCACTCGTCACCTGATAAAAAAAAGATTAAATTTTTTTAAACATCTTATCCGTTTCCGTGTTGGGGAATGTAATCTGATCCTACTGACAAGTTAGGAAATTACGTACGGCCTAACAAATCTGGAGTTGTCATTTATTTTTTGTTAACTGTCTTTTAAAAACCGTTAAGAATGGCGGAAATATATTGGATATGAAATGTATCCCCGCACCTTCTGCTTGAAACGTCTTCTGCTCCTGTAAACATTTAGTGACGTATGTTTCAAGACATGCACAAAAATCATGAAATGCGTCCATCACTTTTTTTTATTAAACCGGAAGTGGAATGTTCCGACAAATTTTGATAAATTCCTCATGTCAAATTTCATGAAAATCCGTTCATTGTCGAGAGGCTTAATGCATGCGGACACAAGAGTGGTTTTTAATAAGCGCTTACCTGGGACATGTGAACGTACGAAAAGTGCGAGACTGAGGGCCAGTTGGTTAGTGGAGGGAACATTTAGTGGGTTGGTCATGTGATTCTAAATGAAGCAAATGTCCGACAGGATCAGCTTACAGAGACCAAGTACAAACCCACCACTGCCAGCTTCCGGGCGAGTTTTCACGGAACAGCGAATAAAGCCCATTAATCTCACTTCGCATGACCAGCTAACCTCAAGACTTACCGAGAGTGTGGCAGATATATTGAGCCGTAATGGGCTGTCCGACTTAGCACTGTTTGATTGAGTCATCTCAGGTACTCTGTCTGTACGTGTGAAGTAACGGAGAAGAGAGTATCGTGCTGAACAGCTTATTGCTAGTGTTGTGGGGACAGATAGCCCAGCGGAGGGGGTGCTGTAGAAGGGGGAGGTCATCTCTCCTACATTCCGTCATGCATATTCAATTGAGCGTGGCTGCTGTGGCTGTAAGGCAGCTTGCTGGTGGTGGCTCAGAGCTGAGCCACAGTACACACTGCGCCAGAAAGTGCACCTCTCAACAGGAATGCGTGACTCGGGGACAGACACACGCTTGTTGCAGAAGACATTTACGTGCACTCTGCTCAGTAAGAGATGAACAGTTCCTAAGTCCGAAACCGGAAGTGATGTAAGCGTGTAGCTGGCGTAATAATGCCAATCATTCGTAATTTCCATATATTCATTGCTGTCTCTCTTTTGTCTACCTTCCTGCCATTATGATTTCACAGGATATAGGGCCCACCATATACTGTAAACGTTGATTTGTGCTCCACGTGCGGGCAGTATTAAACTTTTACATTTTCGCAGGTACAAAATTTAACGTTTTTTTTCCGATGAACTCTGAACTTTACATAGATTCAAATATTAATCACGTTTTTGCATAACATTTCTGTCACATTTTTACAATAACGGAACAAAGACTTGTTCAGTAACAGCACACGGGCAAGAACCAAAAAGTAAAATGTACGCGAGGAAGGAAAAACTTAACTTTTTTCACAGTTATCGCAACGTCCAGAATGAGTTTAAACACGATGAACTACGTGGATACTGAAGTAAATTTTAAAAAAAGGTAAAATAACAGTGGGGTACGGCACTTTTCATTTTACAGCAACCACACTTATGCGGTTCGTTGTCTGCGCAAGGTCTTCAGGTCAGGGAGTATAAAACCCAAGATCGCAAGGGCCTTTTGATGGGTCGTGAAATCCCCCCCCCCCCCCAAAAAAAAATTAAACGAAATTTTTTCCTTTTTAAAACTATCAAAATAAACTACGAAAAAAATAAAACCCAAA
>Ga0131853_10005206_pt1 | contig 23448 bp, 21 predicted proteins | sample TergutLab28metaG_FD_92764 | JGI IMG/M metagenome (GOLD analysis project Ga0131853, IMG submission 92764) | Labiotermes labralis P1 segment gut microbial communities from Petit-Saut dam, French Guiana - Lab288 P1 (version 2) (version 2) | ecosystem: Host-associated > Arthropoda: Insects >...
CGGCACCGGCCCGGGCGTAAGTATTTCGCGAGGAATAAATTCATGTCATCGTGACCATTTGCGGGGGGACATTGTTTACCTCGCGGTCTTAGCCTGTTCGGCGCGAGATGGAATTAGAGGCGCGGGACGGGACGAGCTGTTTGCATAAATGGATTTCGATATCGGGGCGCCGGGGGCTATGAATCAGGATCTCCGGTGGCTGGGGAGGGTCGGTCCGGGGTCGGCGGTAGCGGGATACCGGGTTGAGTCGCAACTGGGCGTCGGAGGCATGGCCGTGGTCTTCCGCGCGACAGACGAACGGCTGGGCCGGATGGTGGCCCTGAAACTGATGGCGCCGCAGTGGGCGGAGGACCCGCAGTTCCAGCGCCGGTTCATCGCCGAGTCCCGGGCCGCCGCGATGGTGGACGATCCGCACATCATCCCGATCTACGAGGCGGGCGAGGCGGACGGACTGCTGTTCATGGCCATGCGCCTGGTGAACGGTTCTGACCTGGAAGGAGTCCTTCGCAGGGAAGGGGCCATGCGGCCGCCGCGGGCGGTGGAACTGCTGTCCCCGGTCGCGTCCGCTCTCGATGCGGCGCACTGGGCCGGGCTGGTCCACCGTGACGTCAAGCCCGCGAACATTCTCGTCCATCAGCGGCCCGGACGCCCCGATCACGTGTACCTGACTGACTTCGGGCTGAGCAAGAGCGCGGCCTCCTCCGGCACGAGCATGACGGGCGCGGGCCAGTACCTGGGCACGCCGAACTATTCCGCGCCGGAACAGATACGCGGGAACCCGGTGGACGGCCGGGCGGACCAGTACTCCCTGGCCTGCGTCGCCTACGAACTGCTGACCGGGCACGTTCCGTTCGAGCGGAAGGACGGGCTGGCCGTTCTCGATGCCCATGTCCATGAGCGTCCCCCCTCGCTGGCGGCCTGGCGGCCCGATCTGCCGGCCACGGCGGACTCAGTGCTGGCCAAGGCCCTGGCGAAGGCGCCCGGCGACCGCTATCCCGCCTGCCAGGACTTCACCGAGGCGCTGCGTGGCGCGTTCGGCGTCGCCGCGTACGGGGTCCCGGCTCAGGCGGGGCTGCCGCGGGCGGTTCCGCCCGCCCCTCCGGCTCAGCGCCCTCCCGTCCCGCGGCGCTTCCGCGAAGAGCGCGAAGAGACGGACACCGGCAGCGCCCTTCGCGCCCTCCGCGCGGCCAGAACCGCCGCGCCGTCCGCTGTCGCCGATCCGCCTCCCGTGCCCGAGCCCTCGTGGCTGACAGAAGAAGACGCGGAGTCGCCGGGGGAGAAGCGAAGGCTCAAGCGCGGGCCGGTTCTCGCGATCGGCGGAGTCATCGTCGCGGCGGCCGTCGCCATCCCTCTCGCGATCACGCAGGCATCCTCGTCGGCGTCCAAATCCGGGCTGTCGGCCTACGACAACTTCATCGCCCCGTCCGGTCTCGGCGTGGTGTCGGCCGCGATCTCACCTGATGGCCGGACCATCGCCATGTCGGACACCGAAGGCTCGGTCAAATTCCTCGACCGAGACACGCACGAGCGCACAGGGATCATCCCCCTCAGCGATGTCACCGAAGGTCCCAGCACCATCGTCTACTCGCCTGACGGCCGTACGATCGTCGAGGCTCAGGCGAACGGGCCGACCTATCTCTGGGACGTCGCTACCCGCAGGAAACTCGCCACCCTGACCGGTCCGGACGGCGCCGGGTCCGGGATGGGCGACATCTCCTTCTCCCCGGACGGCAGCACCATCGGAGCCGTGGGCACCAGCACGGGACACGCCTACCTCTGGAACGCGGCCACCGGCCAGTTCCGGGCCGCCCTCACCGACCCCAACGACGGGACCGTGAAGAGCATCGCTCTGTCGCGTGACAGCCGTACGGTCGCGCTGGCGGACCTGGCCGGCGGAGTTTATGTCGGCCAGGCCGGCACCAGCACCGATGTCGGCACCGGCACCTGGGTCACTCTTGCCCGGCCGGGCGACACCGGGATTGAAAGCGTCGCGTTCTCGCCCGACGGCCGGACCGTCGCCGCGGGGAGCGCCAGCGGGAACACCTACCTCTGGGACGCCGCCAGCCGCCGGAAGGTCGCCGTCCTGCCCGGGGGCCAGGGAAACCAGGTGAACGACGTCGTGTTCTCCCCGGATGGCCGCGCTATCGCCACCCTGGTCGACGGCACCACGGGTTTCGCGAAATCCCACGTCTACCTGTGGAACGCCAGAACTCACAAGAGGTCCGCGGCGCTGAACACGTCCGGGCTGGCCAGCGTCGCGTTCTCGCCCGACAGCCGCACCATCGTCACGACCGAGGACAACTACGACATCTCCCTGTGGCACGTGCCCGGCTCCTGAGCCCAGGGTGTGACGGCGGGGGCGGGGCCGGGGTCGCGGCGGCGCTGGAGGCGGAGGGCGGTGGCGGCGAGGGCGACCATGGCCAGGACGAAGGCCGTGTAGCCGGCCGTCGTGCCGCGCAGGCCCCACGTGTCGGCGGCCAGGCCGCCGATCAGGGCCGGGACGCTGTAGGCGAGGTAGGAGATGGTGAACATCGCCGCGAACATCCGGCCCCGCTGGGCGGCCGGGGCGTGCGCGACCGAGGCCAGGACGCCCGCGTAGGCGGTGCTGAACCCGGCGCCCGCCACGGCCAGGCCCGCCATGTAGACCGCGGCCGAGCCGGTGAGCGCCCCGGCCAGCTGCAGGATCAGGCCGGCGCCCAGCAGGGAGTAGGCGAGCGGCAGCCGGACCGGCCAGCGGGACGAGCCCGCCCGGGGCGCGGCGATCGCGGCGGCGAAGAAGAAGCCGGCCAGCAGGGTCCCGCCCGCGGCGACGTTGCCGATGCCCAGGTCGCGGGAGACGATCGAGGAGCCCAGGGACAGGTCCAGGCCGGCGAGCGACCAGGTCGCGATCAGCGCGGGAACCCCGGCGAGGAACGGCGTCCGGACCTCGGCGGGGATGGAGATCTTCGGGGTGAGGACCCGGGCCACGTGCGCCCGGGAGGTGAAACCGGTCCGGGGCGACGTCTCGGGCACCACGATGATGACCGCGACCGCGAGCAGGATCAGGGCGGCGGCGATGGCCTCGTAGACCAGGAAGCGGGGGTCCGGGGCGTACTGGACGAGCACCGCGCTGATCACGACCCCGGCGCCGAGACCCCCGCTCTGCGTTATGGTCTGCGTCAGCGACCCGGTCCGGCGGCTGGGCTGCAGGTCGGCCAGCGCGGCGCTGAGCGTGCCCTGCGCCAGGCCGGTGCCCGCGCCCTGGACGACCCGGGCGGCCAGCAGCATCCCGGTGCCGTTGGCGACGATGAACATGAGCATCGAGACCGCCAGCATCAGCACCGCGGTCACGGCCACGGGCTTCCGGCCCACGTGATCGGAGAGGGCGCCGACGGTGAGGAGGCTGAGCAGCAGGCCTCCGACGTAGACGGCGAACACCACGGTCAGCATCGCCGAGGAGAATCCCCAGAGCCGCTGGTAGACCGGGTACAGCGGCGACGGCGCCGCCGCGCTGATCATCACGATCGCGATGGTGGCGGCGACCGTGGAGAACCGGACCCGCTGCATGCTGCCTCCCGGGCTTATAGCAACTCTCTTGGCTTTAGGAAGGTAGCACGGGCCGATCGTCAAAAGCAAAGGCAGTTGCTTTTGCTACAGTGAGGCATGGCCGTTTCCGCTTCTTCTCACGCCACCGCCCAGGCGCGGCGGCCGGGCGGGCGCAGCGCGCGGGTCCGGGACGCCGTCTACACCGCGGTCGGCGAACTCGTCGGCGAAGGGCACCGCGACACGATGACCATCCCGCAGGTGGCCGAACGGGCGGGCGTCAACCCGACCAGCGTGTACCGGCGCTGGGGCAGCGTCGAGGCGCTCCTGTCGGAAGTCGCCGTCGCCGCCCTCACCGGGGACGACTCGCTGCCCGACACCGGGACGTTCGCGGGAGACCTGAAGGCGTGGGCTTCGGCTATCGCGGAGGACATCTTCCGGCCGGAGCGGGGGATCTACCTGCGGGCGCTGGCGTCCCGGGGCGGGCTGGACGGAAGCTGCCCCTGCTGGGAGCACCGGCTCCGGCAGGCGGAGAAGATGGCCGAACGGGGCCGGGAGCGGGGCGAGCGGACGCCGACGCCGCGGCAGATCGTGGATCACGTGGTGGCGCCGCTGTATCACCACGCCGTGTTCGGGCTGCCCGGGGGAGCTGCGTACGCGGAGGCACTGGTCGCCGACGTGTTCGCCCTGGCCCAGTAGGGCCGGACGCCGTTTACCGCCGGAGGGGGGCGGTGCCCGCCGGTTCCCGGCTTTTTACGGGCTTCGGCGGACTTCGGGGCTATTGCGCTATTTCACTTATTGAAGTCATTTGGTAGCGTTACGTGCAACTGGTGGATGGACCAGGGAGGTCAGGACATGCCTGGAACCGCGATGCTCGCTGCCTTTTCCCGGGACTGGATTGGCGGGGATATCCGGGAGTTGCGGGAGGTAGCCGAGAGGCTGTACTCCTACCTGCCACAGCTTCAGGACCTGGTCGACAGGCTGTCGATGACGTCGGAGAACCTCACTCACGGCCGGCCCGGCGGATGGCAGGGGCCCGCGGCGGACGAGTTCGCCGGAACGTGGAACCGTCAGGCCGCCGCCGCCCGCGTCCTGGAGGAGTACGTCAGTACGGCGGCCAGGACGATCGAGTGGCTGGCGGTGGAGCTTTCGCGGATCGAGTCGGCCCTGGAGAACGAGGCCTCCCTGGTCGCCAGGGACGGCGTCCACATCGGCGGCGACGGGACCGTGATCGGGTACGCGGGACCGGTCGGGCTGCTGACGGCGTTCGAGTACCGGACGCTGTTCCAGCGGGCGCAGGACGACGCCGAACAGGCGAGGACCGTGGCGGCGGAACAGCTCAGCCGGCTGTTCCAGCGGGTGCTGCGTCCCAGCCCGGCCCGGTGCTGAGCCAGCCCTCTGAACGGGCCGGAATAGACGGGTGACGCGGGGCGGTTGTCGGCGGCATGAGCGACACCACGGAGAAGCAAGAGCCGGCACTGAGAATCGGAGCGGTCTTCCCCCAGACGGAACTCGGCGGCGACACCGGGGCGATCCGTACCTGGGCGACGGAAGTCGAACGAGCGGGCTACCAGCACGCGCTGATCTACGACCACGTGGTGGGCGCAGACCCGGCGGTCCACGGCCCGTGGGACCGGCCGTATGACGTGAAGACCACGTTCCGCGAGCCGTTCGTGCTGTTCGGCTACCTGGCGGCGCTGACCCGGCTGGAGCTTGTGACCGGAGTGATCATCCTGCCGCAGCGGCAGACCGCGCTGGTGGCCAAGCAGGCCGCCGAGGTCGACCTGCTCACCGGCGGGCGGTTCCGGCTCGGGGTCGGGATCGGCTGGAACCACGTCGAGTACGAGGCGCTCGGAAAGAACTTCCGCGACCGGGGCCGTCGCAGCGAGGAGCAGATCGAACTGCTCCGCCGGCTGTGGACCGAGCCGAGCCTCACCTTCGACGGCAAGCACGAGCAGGTCACCGGGGCCGGAATCAGCCCCCTTCCCGTGCAGCGGCCGATACCGCTCTGGATCGGCGGTCAGTCCCCGCGCGCCTACGAGCGCATCGGGCGGCTGGCGGACGGGTGGTTCCCCCAGTTCGGGCCCGGCCCCGAACTGGACGAGGCCCGCGGCATCGTCGAGGCGGCCGCGCGGGACGCGGGCCGCGACCCCGCCGCGCTCGGACTGGAAGGCCGGGTGACCTACACCGGGGACACCGGCTCCGTCGTCTCGGCCATCGAGGCCTGGCGCGCCGCCGGCGCCACCCACATCTCCGTCAACACGATGGGCGCTGGCCTGTCGGCGGACGCCCACGCGGGCGTTCTCGGCGAGATCGCGAGCGCCGCCGGGCTGTCTCGGTAGAGTGGCCGTGAGACAGGTTGACCTCGCGCAACGCCCTTCACCGGGTGTTGCGCGAGGTCGTTTTCGTTATCGGCGTTTACCTGGCGGCGTTCAGGGCGGCCTGGACGAAACGCCGCAGGAGAGGTTCGCGGACACCCGGGCGGAAGGCGAGCGACACCCGGCTGCGCGGCGCGTTCCGCAGCGGGATGAACCGGACGCCGGGATGGATGCTGCGCCGTTGCGCCACGTCGGGGACCACGCCGATGCCGCGGCCCGCCGCGACCGATTCCAGCCACTCGTCGAAGTTGGCCGTCGGCACGATCCGGCCCGGCCCCTGGCCGTCAGGCCACGACCACGGGCCGGTGGTGCCGCTGATGGTGTTGACGACGAGGGTCCAGCCGGGAGCGTCGTTCCAGTCGAGTTCGCCGGCACCAAGGTCGTAGCCGGCCGCGCAGACGGCGATCCGGGTCTCCTCGTAGAGATGAACGACGCGGACGCCCTGTGTGCCGGGGACGTCCCCGCGGACGAGCGCGATGTCGATCCGGCCTTCGCCGATGGCGGCTAGCGGATCGTCGCAGCGGATCAGGCTGACCGAATCCCCGGTGGCTTCCTCGAAGTCGGTGACGGCGTCCTGGGCCCACGGATCGGGCAGCAGCCAGCTGAACCCCAGGCGGACGGTGGCGTGCTCGCGGACCGCGGCCATGCCCAGCTCGAGATGGTTGAGGATCCGCGACGCGTACGGGAGGAACTCCTCGCCGGCGGGTGTCAGGGAGACCGGATGGGTGGTGCGGTCGACGAGGTCCGTCCCCAGCAGCGACTCAAGCTGCCTGACGGTACGGGTCAGGGTCGGCTGGGTAATGAAAAGCCGCTCGGCGGCCCGGCTGAACGACCGTGACTCCGCCACGGCGGTGAACACGCGCAGGTGCCGCAGTTCTATGTCCATGGGCGCCCGTTCAGATCGCGCTGGCCAGGTCGCGCAGCACGTCGGCGGCGGGGCCGGGCGCCGCCTGCCGGTAGCCGGTGCCGGCCCACAGGTGCACGGCTTCGGGGTCGCCCGCGGCGGCCGCGGCCTTGCGGATCGGGCTGGTCAGGTGGTGCAGGGCCGGGTACCCCGCCGGGGCCGCCAGGGCATGATCGACGATGAACTGGTTCTCCAGGGCCCGCGCGGGCCGCCCGGTGAAGCACCTGGTCATGATGGTCTCGCCGCGGGAATGGTCGGCGATGGCGGCCTGATGCACCGCGGAAGCGCCGCTCTCCTGCGTACGCAGCAGCGGCGTGCCGGCCATCACGGCCCGCGCTCCGGAGTGGATCACGGCCGCGGCCTGCTGCGGGGTGGCGAGCCCGCCCGCCGCGATGACCGGGAGCCGGGTGGCGTCGCCGACCATGGCGAGCAGCACCGCGAGCGGGATCTGCTCGGGCAGCCGCTCCGGGGTCAGCGTCGCCGAGTGCCCGCCCGCCGCGCAGCCCTGCACGACGAGCATGTCGGCCCCCGCGTCGGTCGCGGCACGGGCCTCGGCCGCGCTCGTGACCGTCTGGACGACGACGGTGCCCCGGGCCCGCAGGCCGCTGATGACGCGGCCCGGCGGGATGCCGAACGTGAAGCTCGCGACGGGGACCGGGTCGGACAGCAGCAGGCCGATTTTCGCGTCCCAGTGATCGTCGTCCTCGACGGGGTTCTCCGGGAGTTCGGCGCCGTAGCGGCGGGCCAGCGGCCGCAGCGCGTCGGCGTAGCGCCGGTACTCCGCGCGGTCGACCGGGACCGGGTTGGGGACGAACAGGTTGACACCGAAACCCCCGATTCCATCCGAACGGACCTGCGCAATCTGTTCAGCCAGCTGGGCAGCGCTCTTGTATCCGCCGGCCAGGAAGCCCAGGCCGCCGGCCCGCTCGGCGGCCCGCACGAGCGCGACAGTGGTGGGGCCGCCCGCCATCGGGGCGGCCAGGACCGGCGCCGTGACGCCGAGACTGTCCAGCGGCGATGTGGTCATGACTCCCTCGTTTCCCGGAACGACGCGGTCCGCGACGGCTCGACCATAGCGCCGACGCGGTGCGGGAACCGGATACGCAGCGCCGCGGCGGCGACCGCGGCCGCCAGGACGATGAAGGCGCCGACCAGCAGTGCCCCGTGGTACCCGCTGCCCAGGAGCGGCTTGACGGCCAGCGGCCCGAGGATCTGCCCGACGCTGTACCCGGCGGTCAGGATCGCGACCGACCGGGGGAACTGCAGGTGCGTCCCGATCGCGACCGCGGTCGAGGAGATGGCGACGAACGTGTTGCCGAAGAGCACTGCGGAGACCAGCGCGGGCGCGATGCCCCCGGCCAGGCTCGGCAGGGCGATCCCGGCGGCCTGGAGGGCCAGGGCGCACAGCAGCAGCGTGGACCGGGGACGCCGCTGGGCGAGGTAGGCCCACATCGCGGAGGCGGGCAGCGCGGCCAGGCCCACCACGACCCAGGAGCCGCCGCCCAGCCAGCCGGGTGAGTTCTGGCTGATCGCCGCGACCAGGAATGTCCCGGCGATGATGTAGCCGACGCCCTCCAGGCTGTAGCTGGCCAGGAGGGCCGCGAACCACCGGTGCGTTCGGGGCAGGTCGCCGTGCCGCTGCAGTACGGTCGCCTCGCCCGGCGGCTCCGGACGCAGGGCCCAGCCGGCCGCGCTCAGCGCGGCGGCCAGGACCGCCGAGCTCCACCACGCGGTACGCCACGACGAGGCCGACGCGGACTGGACGGCGAGAACCAGGACACCGGACAGGGCGATGCCCAGCCCGACTCCGCCGAACCCCCAGCCGACGAGGTGCTGCGCGCCGCGGTGCAGGCGGGCCAGCATGGCACTGGAGGAGATCACGAACAGCAGGGCGCTGGCCACGCCGGCGATCAGGCGCAGGGCCAGCCAGAGGCCAGGGATCTCAGTGACGGGCATGAGCGCCAGGGTGGCGACGATGAGCAGCAGCGATGCTCGCAGCGCCAGCCGGGAACGCGCGATGCCCGGGATGAAGATGCCGAGCAGGGCGCCCGCAAGGTACCCGGCGTAGTTCGCCGTCGCCAGGTCCGATCCCATCGACGCGGACATTCCCGCCTGGTGCTCCATGAGCGGCAGGATCGGCGTGTAGGCGAACCGTCCGACGCCCATTCCGACTGCCAGCGCCGCCGCGCCCTGGACGACGACACGCCATGGAGAGCCGTCCGCCGCCGTGACGGGCCGGACGCCGGCGGGGGAAGAAACTTCGGTCATGGCTGTGACGCTACGCGGGCCGAACGCAGATTTGAAATGCCTGTCCTGCCCGCGCGATACGTGCCGCGTATACCCGCAGGGACAGAGGGGAGGCGAAGACCGGCTCCGGATAACGGGTTTTGGTGGTTGGCGGGAAGTGAGGGGGCCGTTAGCATGGCCGGGCTCACGTTCTTGGCTGGCCGGGAGAGGTGCATGACGGAGCTGTTCGAAGTGGAGCCCACCGAGGTCTCGGGAGACCGGTGGGGGCTCGTGGTCGCCATCGCGGGAGGGGTGTCGCTGATCGCGGCGTTCTGCTTCCCGCCGGCCGGGGTCGTCGCGTTCATGGGGACGACCATGCTGGCGATTCGCCGGTTCCGGCAGATGCCGGTCACCGTCATCGTGGTGGCCGCGGCGGCGCTGCTCACGGCCCTGGCGACACCCGCGTCGTTCCTGTCCGGGCCGGCGACGGGCACCAGCGGCCAGCATGGTGCTTCGCTGGTGCCGTCGCCAAAGCCGTCCCGGTAACAAAGCCGTCCCGGTAGCCGGACGGCAGGCCGCGCCGGCCCGCCTAGAAGGAGACCGGAAGGTGGGGCGGCAGGTAGGGGATGCTGGCCATCAGGCCGACGAGGAACGCGGTCAGGCAGATCGGCGGCCTGCGGAAAGTCGAGTCCGTCGTCTCCCGGTGGTATGACATCTCGCCCTTGCGGACCGGTGACAGCACCGTGACCCGCTCGGCGACGCGGCTGCCGAAGCCGGAACCGGGCATGTAGAACTCGATGACGCGGCCCTTGCGCGCCGAGGCCCACTCCGTGATGGCGTCCGCCTGGGGCTGGACCCTGGTCGGCTCGTAGCTGTAGGCCGGGCCGCTCCACGACGTGGGGTTGGGCTTGACCTGCTCCAGGAGCACCGCGCGATTCCCGAAGTCGTCCGAGGCCCCGTACAGACGGTCGGAACGCGGCTCGGCGCCGGCCTTGTCCCGGGTCACCATGATGAACGACGGGTTGGCCCGCGCGGAGAGGACCAGGTCAAGCGGCACGGTCGCGTGGCGGGTGGCCGGGTCGTACAGCTGACGGCGGGCCAGTTCCGAATAGGCCATCTGCGTCAGGTTCTTCTGGTCGTCCTGCGAGGCCCACCAGTCCAGCGCCGTCTTGTCGAGCACAGGGTGCGTCAGCGCGTTCAGCGCGCACAGTTCGGCGGATGACATAACCGGAAGGTTCGTCATCTGGCCCGCGGCGGCCTGGACGATCGAGGACCGGACGCCGGTGAGTTCTTGAAGCATGGGCATGGCTGCGTTCCTTACGTTCGCGGCTATGCCCCCCGGACTTCCTAATCTAAGGAATTGGTCGCGGGCGCGGGAAGGTTATTCGCTTTCCCGGATGAACGATTATTTCAGCCTGTTCACAGGGATAACAAAGGCCACTCTGGATGGCTGGACCGACTCTCCTCCCCGCTAGGCGGCCAGGCGGAAGACGGCGATCTCGCCCAGATGCTCGCGGACCTTGCTCACGGGAGCGTCGGCCGGGAAGGGCCACATCGAGCTGGGGCGCCGGAGCTGACCGAGATAGGTGGCGACCGCCTGGGCGGCGTTGTCGTCTTCGGTCAGCACGGCCGACTGCCGCTCGGGAGAGTCGCCTTCCACCAGACACCAGCCGGACGAGAGCAGGTTGCGCACCCAGTCCCTGTTCCGGTTGGGGCCGCAGATGTAGCGCTGCCCCTTCAGCTGGACGACGGCAATCGGCCAGGATCGGCACTCGCCGCTGACCCGGCCGGGGGTACTGAGCACGCGCAGCACATAGCCGCCCTCGGCGTACGGAGCCAGGTCCCCGGACCGGATCCGGGCGGCCATGGCCTGATTGCGCTCGCGCGGCGTCATCTCATCGGAAGAACTCACCTGGTCAACTATAGGATTCCGCCCGGTTAGTCAGGGGCGGTGGCGAGGCCGAGCACTTCAGAGGTCGATGCGGCGGAGCTGGATGGTGTCGGAGGCCGGCTTTCGCGCCTGGGGGCCGTAGCGGATCATGGCGCACCAGGGGAGGCGCCGCGAGGGACCGTCACCCGACGGCCCGTCACCAGACGTCGTCGTGCTGGGCGAGCCCGGGCTGGTGAGCTGGGCCCGGACATGGTCGGCGCCGGGGTGCTGGATCTCGTTGAAGATGGCGAGCGCCTGGGACCACGGACCCCACGCCCGGGACGGGTCACCGTGGGCGTGATACGCGTCCCCCAGGTGGGCGAGCATGTCGGCCTCGTGGACGCGGTCGCCGGCTTCCCGGGCGGCGCCGAGGGCCTGCCGGAAGCCGTCGGCGGCCTGAACGAAGTCCCGGAGAGCCTGGTCGGCGAACGCGATGCCGTGCCAGGCGCGAGCCTCGATGTACGGGTTGCCGAGCTCGGCGGCCAGTGCCAGGGCCCGGCGGCAGAGTTCCTGGGCCTGGCGCATCTCACCGCGGCCACCGTGGGCACCGCCCATGCTGATGAGAGTCTGGGCCTCTCCCGCCTTGTGGCCGAGTTCCCGCTGAATCCGTAGCACGTAGTCGAAGTAGCCGAGCGCGTCGGCATAACGGCCCTTGCGTCCGGCGATGTTGGCGATGCCCTGCCAGGCCTTCGCCTCGCCGACGCGATTGCCGGCCTGCTGGTACAGCCGGGCGCTGGCCTCGTAGTGCCCCAGGGCCTGGTCGTGCTCGTCGAGATCGGCGTAGGCGGTGGCCAGGAGCCGGTTCGATATCGCCTGCCCGGCGAGGTCCTCAAGCCGGGTAGCGGAGGCGAGCGCGGTGCGCAGCAGGGACACCCGCTCGTTCCAGTAGCCGCGGCGGGCGAGGTGCGCGGACAGGAACCAGGGAAGCTGCCAGGCATGGCGATCGAATCCGGCTTCGGCGGCGCGGGCGACGCTGGCGATCAGGTTGGGGCGCTCGGCCTCAAGCCAGGCCAGGGCCCGGTCCCTGTCCATGACCGGGATTTCTCCGGGATCCTGCCGGGCGAAGGCGACCATTTCCCGGGACGGGTACAGGAGAACGGCGGCGGTCCGGGCGTCCCGGACGTAATGGTCGAGGACACGGCCCAGGGCGGCGGTGAGTTCGGAAGCCTCCTCGACGTCGCGGCCCTGACGGGAGGCGTAGGCGCGCAGCAGGTCGTGAAAGACGTACCGGGCGGGCTGGTGCTCGGTGATCAGGCAGTCGCGAGTGAGCTCGCGGAGCTGATCCCGGGTATCGGCCGGGCTGGTGTCGGCGAGGACGGCGGCGGCAGCGGCGGAGATGTCCGGGCCGGGATGCAGGCCCATGAGGCGGAACATCCGGGCCGCTCCCGGGGAGAGCTGCCGGCAGGACCAGGAGAACACGGCCTGGACGCTGGCCTGTGGGTCGCCGGAATCCAGGGCGTCCAGAAGGCCGGCCGTGTCCCGCAGTTCGGCGGCCAGCGCGGAGAGGGGAAAGCGGGGACGGGCGGCGACGCGGGCCCCGGCGACCGACAGCGCCAGGGGCAGGCCCGCGCACAGCCGGGAGATCTCGCTGACCGGCCCGGGCTCCTTGGCGGCCCGGTCCGCGCCGACGCGGGAGGCGAGCATCCGCACGGCTTCGCCGGGGGCGAGCGTGTCGAGGGGGATGACGCGGGCACCTTCGGAGACGGCGAGACCGGTGAGCTGGTTGCGGCTGGTGATGAGGACCAGGGAGCCGGAACTCGCGGGCAGCAGCGGCCGGACCTGCTGTTCGTCGCGGGCGTTGTCCAGGACGATCAGCATCCGCTTGTCGGCGAGCAGTCCGCGATACAAGCCGGTCTGAGCGTCGGCGCCGCGGGGAACGCTCTCGGGCGGTACGCCGAGGGTGTCGATGAAACCGCGGACCGCGTCGGCCGGAGGCACGGGGACGCCCGAGGGATCGAATCCCCGCAGGTTCACGTGCAGCTGGCCGTCGGGAAAACGGTACGAGACCTGATGGGCCCAGCGGAGGGCGAGCGCGGTCTTGCCGACGCCGGCGGTGCCGCTGATCGCGGCGATGACCAGGGAGCCCGGTGCCGTGCTGGCGCTCGCGTCGTCGAGAATCCGGGTCAGGACGTCCAGCGTGCCGGCGCGCCCGGTGAAATCCGGGACCCCGGGCGGGAGCTGACGGGGAACGTCCAGGTAACCGCCGGGGGACTTGAGCACGCGGGTCGCCCGGGTGCCGGTCCCCGGCGTGTCCGGGCTGTCCTGCGTGGACTCATCTGACATGGCGAGAGACCCCATTGCTTGCCATCGGCTTCGCAGCTGTGTGGCCATACCATCACGAATCGCTTAGGGCCGCACGGGGATGAGGGCCGGCGAAGATCCGTTCGGTGCGCGCGGGGTGGGCTTGCGGCCCGGACCGCGCTGGCGGGGCGATGACGGGTGGAGTGCCGGGACGGCCACGGGGGATGTTCTGGGATGCGGGCTTAACGGGCGAGACGGCGGGGTGGGTGGCGTTATGAAGGTTGAGGTGCTGTCCGAGCACCCGGCGGACATGGTCACGGATGCCGAGGGAGAGCGGCGGCATACCGTGCAGACGCAGCTAGCCGTGGTGACGAAACTGCGGGCCGAGCGGCGGCGGGTACTGCTGGAAGGACGGCTCCTGACGTGGGTGCGGATGGGCTCGGCCCTGCGCGACGCCAAGCGTTCCGCGGTCCGGGTCCAGCTGTCTTCGGCGCTGCCCAGGTCGGGAGAACAGGCGGCGAAAGCGGGACAGAACGCCGAGCGCAGGGTCGCCGGCCAGCTGGGCGCCGTCCTGGATGACTCGTGGACCCTGTTCCGCGGGTACTGCACCGCCCGCGGAGAACTCGACGCGCTGCTGGTCGGGCCGCTCGGAGCGTTCGCGATCGAGGAGAAGTACTGGAGCGTCCGGCTCTGGATCCAGGGCGACACGTGGACGGCGCAGAAGGTCAGCCGCCAGGGGGAGGCTCACGGTGCTCGTTTCCCCTTCCAGGACGGGGGCGGGCGCTCGCCGGCCAGGCAGGTGTCGGAACCCGCTTCGGCGGTGGCGGGATGGCTGCGGCGGAACGGGCAGGAGATCCGGGTGACGCCGGTGGTCCTGCTGTCGCATCCCAGCGCGCGGATCGTCTCGCTGGAGCGGCCGACGGTGCGGGTGGAAAGGTCGGTGTCCCGGCTGGTGGCGTTCATCGAGGACTCGGGGTCGCCGCTGGATCCCTCTCAGGCCGCGGAAGCCGAGCGGCTGGTGAGACGGGATCACGCGTTCAACGCCGGGAAGAAGGCGAGCCACGCCTGATGACGCGGCCGCCATAACCGCGCTCACAGAGGGCAGGGGGTTGGCGTGGCCAGTCTCCTGGTGCCTACTGGGGAGATCGGCACGTACGCGATGAAAGGGGAAGTGATGACCGAGAACGTCTACTCCGTGAGCGAGATCGTCGGCTCGTCCGCCGAGAGCATCGACGACGCGGTCAAGACCGCCGTCGAGCGGGCCTCGAAGACCCTGCACAACCTCGACTGGTTCGAGGTCAACGGGATCCGCGGCCGGATCGAGGACGGCTCGCGCGTCACGTTCCAGGTGACGCTGAAGGTCGGGTTCCGGCTCGACGAGGATTGACATGATCCGGGCCCTGCCGTGAACTGAAGATGTGCGTATTCCGTATCTACATATGTACGGATAGTGACATCGGAGGGTTCGGATGAGTGACGGGTACCAGGTGACGATGTCGGACCTGCTGGCGGCGGCGAACACGTTCCGCTCGGAGGGGCAGGCCTTCGGCGCGCTCATGCCGCAGGCCGGGCTGGCGCCCGCGGACGGCGGCAGCCCGGCGGTCAACGACGCCCTGCGGCAGGTGCTGGAGTCGATCGGGCTCCTGCACGCCGAACTCGCCGGGAACATCGGCGACGACGCGGCCAGCCTGGCCGCCACCCACCGCGAGTACCAGTGGGCCGAGGACAAGAGCACCACCGTGGCCCGGGGAGTGACGGTGGACCCGTCGACCATCCGCCCTTAGCCGGTGACCTTGATGGCGTCGATCGCGATGCCGGTGCCGGCGGACAGCGGGTTCTTCGTGCCGGCGGGCTTGATAGTCAGGATGTGCCGGCCGGGGGCGAGGCCCTGGGCCTGGTAGAGGTCCTGCTGGAAGAGCTTGGTCACGGGGTCGTAGGTGTCGACCGTGGCGACCTGCTTGCCGTCGAGGTAGACGTCGGCGATCCCGCTGTTGGCGCCGCGGGGACCGACCCACTCGACTCCGGTGCCGTGGAAGGCGAGGGAGACGCTGGCGTTCGGCCGGTCGCTGTTGGCTTCGGTCTGCTGGTAATCGCCGTGGGTGTAATGGAGCGATGCCCCGGCGTGCGTCCACGGGCCGGAGTAGTCCAGCGACCGGTCGTCGTAGGTGTATCCGCGCAGGTCGGTGATGTTCACCGCGTCGGCCATGGCCTGGTAGCCGAGGCTGTTCGGGTGGAGGCCGTCGGTATTGGCGTCGTAGGCCGGGTTGAGCTCAGCGGAGTCAACCGGGTCGGCGACGGCGGACGCGAAGTCGAAGACACCGTCGTACGCGCCGCTGGAGGTGATCCAGCGGTTGACGGCCAGCCGGGTCTGGTTCTCCGCCGCCGAGAACTCCCTGGACGGGGGAATGGTGCCGCCGAAGATCCTCAGCCCCCGGGCGTGGACCCGGCTGATGAGCTGCCGCAGGCCGTCGATGACTTCGGCCGAGCCGGCGTGGTGAGCGCCGAGGATGTCGTTCGTGCCCAGCAGGGCGATCACGTCCCTGACGCCCGACTGGTCGAGCGCGTCGGTGTCGAGGCGGGACAGGGCGCTCGGGCTGGCGCCGCAGCAGGCCGAGGTCCGCAGGAGTTCGTTGCCGCCGATGCCGGCGTCGAGAACCGACAAGCCGGCGTACTGCCCGCCCGCGGACTGGAGACGGTCATACAGCCAGTTCGGATACCGGGTGTCGGTGTTGTCGGTGGAGTAGACGCCGTCGGTAAGGGAGTCGCCCAGGGCCACCACCGCGGAGGTGCCCGGAGCGTCCACATCGACCCCGTCCAGGAAGAACCAGGAGTTCGTCGTCTTCGTGTACTGGAGCCCCGCGTCCTCGGTCTGGTTGCCGGACGCGGAGATGTAGGAGGTCTGGCTGGAGTCGCCGCCGTTCGCGTGCTCCGTCGGCGCGCCCGTGGCGGTGGGCAGGTACAGACTGACCGCCAGGTTGGAGTTGGGCGGGATCGTTCCCGCTACGCCGTCGCTCAGGATCTGGGAACCGGGGGCGATCGTGGCGCCGGGCTGGCCGCCGTGGAAGGTAAGCGGGTGAAGGGTTCCCGGTACGACGGCGGCCCCCGCGGCGGCCAGGCCCACGCTGGCGGCGCCGATGCGCAGAGGCCGGGTGCCGAACTCGTTGGACAGGCGGATCCGGGCGGCGTTGCCGCCGATCGTGGTGTGGACGATCAGCCGGAGCGTGACGTTGGCGAACCCCGGCCGTTCCGGCTTCTGCGGGCTGGCAGCCCAGGTCCCCGTCCACTGGGCCGCCGTTGCCTGAGCCGAGCCGGCGCTGGCCGGGGCCGCGCTGGCCGGATGGCCCGATGAAGCCGCGACGGCCAGGATCGCGACGGTCGGCAACGTGGCGGCCACTCCGGAGATTCGCCGCCAGGTGCCCGGAATCCGTGCCGATATCATGTTTTCACCCCGTAAATAATCAACAACGCTGACATCCCCGCGCCAACCTGCCTGATCTTAGGCAAGACTGTTGGCGATTGGTATAGGTATTTGTGCGGATACCTCGCCTTGGCGCGCGTGCGGCACCGGCGGCCATGTCGCGGACCGGTGGCGGTGCGGGTTCGGGGCAATTGCGCAGTTCAGGGGTTGCTGGGATGTACCTGAAATGGCGGCAAAGTTAACGGGAGTCCGGTTAGATAGGGGCATGGCAGTGAGAGAGCTGGGCGCCGGTCCTGGAGTTCAGGTACAGGTTGAGCAGCCGCGCCAGCGCTCGTACCGGGTACTCGTGAGCGCGGGATCGGCTCAGGAGCTTCATTCGTACCTGCGGGAACACGGGGGCCTCGACCGCGCCCGCACCACCGAAGGCAGGCGGATTCCGTGCCAGAGTCCCTCAGCCCCCGCCACGTCCTCCTCGCGCCTGTAACCCGCTCGACCGGGGGAGCAGCGCGCGGAGATTGACCGCGCCCGCCATGGCCTGGTACCCGCTGTCGTTCGGGTGCAGGTGGTCGCCGCTGTCGTAGGCCGGGTTGATCGCGGCCGGATCGCCGGGGTCGGCGATGGCGGAGGCGAAGTCGATGACGCCGTCGTAGGCGCCGCTGGTAGTGATCCACTGGTTGACGGTCTCGCGCTCGGTCTCCTCGGCCGCGGTGAACTGGCCGGACGGGGTGATGGTGCCGCCGAAGACCCGCAGGCCCCGCGCGTGGATCCGGCTGATGAGCTGACGCAGGCCGCTGATGACCTCGTCCGCGGTGGCCTGGTGGGCGCCGAGGAGGTCGTTGGTTCCCAGCAGGACGATCACGTCCCTGGCGCCGGGCTGGTCGAGCACGTCGGTGTTGAGCCGGTCCAGGGCGGACGGGCTGGCGCCGCAGCAGGCCGAGGTCTGCAGGAGTTCGTTGCCGCCGATTCCGGCGTTGAGGACCGACAGCCGGGAGTACGCGCCGCCGGCGGACTGGAGACGGCCGGCCAGCCAGTCGGGGTACCGGTGGTTGGTGTTGTCGGTGGAGTGGGTTCCGTCGGTGATGGAGTCCCCGAGGGCCACGACCGCGGCCGTTCCCGGGGCCCGGACGTCGACGCCGGACAGGTAGAACCACGAGGTCGTCGTGATCGGGTACTGGCCGGAGTCCTGATCGCCGACGTGATTCCCGCCTCCGGAGATGTACGAGGTCTGGTGGGCCTCGCCGAAGTCGGCGTGCTCGGTGGGCGGGCCCGTGTCGCCGGGCAGGTACAGGCTGACGGCCAGGTCCGACTGGGCCGGGACGTTCTCGGCGACGCCGTCGCTGGTCAGCTGGTCGCCGGCCGGAATGGTGGCCGAGCCCTGCTTGCCGTTGAAGGTGAGCGTCCTGAGGGTGCCGGGCTCGACCGAGGCGCCGCTGGACCGGACGCCGACGGTGGCGGCGCCGATCTGGAGCGGGGTGGTGCCGAACTCGTTGGACAGCCGGATGCGGGTCGCGCCGCCGCCGATCGTGGTGTGGACGATCAGGCGGAGGGAGACGTCGTCGAAGCCGCCCTGCGCGGGTTTCTGCGGGCTGGCGGCCCAGGTGGCGGTCCAGTTCCTGGCCGCGCCGGCGGTGGTTCGCGCGGCGGCCCTGGCGGGATGCGCGGCGCCGGGGCCGGCCAGAGTGATCAACGCGGCGGCCAGCAGGGTGGCGACTGCGGCGGTCAGGGCCCGCCTGGTAGCCGTCAACGTCATCATTCGCTCCCGTTAAGGGCTAATGACACAGAATGTGTCGACTTCCCTGAACGTAGATCGGGGAGCGACACGTGTAAATAGATCGCTTACGAGCGGTTACCGAGGAGTCCCGGGAGGTAGACCGCGTTGGCCATGGCGCGGTAGCCCGCGTCGTCCGGGTGGAGATGGCCGCCGCTGTCGTAACGCGGCCGCAGCCGGGCCGGGTCGCGCGGGTCGGCGACGGCCCGGGAGAAGTCTTCGACGCCGTCGAAGGCGCGGCTGGTCCGGATCCAGTGGTTGACCTCCTCGCGGACCTGGTTGATCGACGGGGAGAACAGCGACGACGGAGGGATGGTGCCTCCGAAGACCCGCAGGTGGCGGGCGTGGATCCGGGTGATCAGCTTCTTCAGGCCCGCGATTACCGCAGACGCGGTGGCGTGGTGGGCCCGGAAGATGTCGTTCGTGCCCAGCAGGACGATGACGTCCTTGACGCCGGGCTGGTCGAGCACGTCGGTGTTGAGCCGGTCCAGGGCCGACGGGCTGGCGCCGCAGCAGATCGACGTGCGCAGGAGTTCATTGCCGCCCAGTCCCTCGTTGAGGACCGACAGCTTCGCGTAGGGCCCGCCCGCGGCCCGGAGACGGTCGGCCAGCCAGTCGGGGTACCGGTGATCGGCGTTGTTGGTGGAAGCCGTGCCGTCGGTGATGGAGTCGCCCAGGGTCACCACCGCGGACGCTCCGGGAGCGTCGACGTCCACTCCGTCCAGGTAATACCACTGGTCCACGGGCAGCGGGTACTCGAGGGCGCCCGGGGCGTCGGCGTGGTCGCCGGGAGCGGAGATGTAGGAGGTCTGGTGGGACCTTCCCGCGTCCGCGTGCTTGGTCGCCGGGCCCGTGTACGCCGGCAGGTAGAGGCTGACCGCCAGGTTGGCGCCGGCCGGGACCTTCTCGGGGACGCCGTCGCTGGTGGCCTGGGCTCCGGGCCGGACGGTGTCACCGGTCCAGCCGCCGTTGAAGGTGAGTCTCCTGAGGGTGCCCGGCCTGACCGCCGCGCCCCGGGCCTGGACGCCGACGGTGGCGGCGCCGATCTGGAGCGGGACCGTGCCGAACTCGTTGGACAGCCGGATGCGGGCCGCGCCGCCGCCGATCGTGACATGCACGATCAGGCGGAGCGTGACGTTACGGAAGCTCCCCAGCAGCACAGGCCGCTGAGGGCTGGCGGCCCACGTTCCGGTCCACCGGGCCCTGGTAACGCCGGGGTCAACGGCGGTGTGTTTCGGAGGCGGCCCCGGGGGCGGAGCCTGCGACGCTCGCTGGCCCACGACCGTTCCGTGGCGCAGGACGCTCACCCCGGTCCGGGCGGGGTGAGCGGCGTCCGGGCCGCCCCCGCCCCCCGTGAGGATGGGCAGCGTCACCGCCAGCGCCGTGGAGACCATGATCACCAGGGCGCCCGGAAACCGCTTCCTCACTTTCACCTGCCTGCCCGTTATTTGCGCATGTGTCAGCTATTTACACATGTGTAAGCAAAACTCGCTTGGCGTCACGAAATTATAGGAGCGCCGCGTGAGTGAGAGGCCGGTCTAGGGGACAAGTGATGTCGATCTGAAGGACAAGTTAGGAAGGCTGAACGCCAGGCCGGAAGGTTACTGGGCGGGGACGGAGACCGCCGCCTTGCCGCCGATCGGCTGGGCCGCTTTGCCGCCGATGGCGGCGACCGGCTTGTCCTGGCCGACGGCCGGCTTGCGCCGCGCGGGAACCGCCTTGCCGCCGATTCCGGTCGTCCCGGCGGCCGCGGGCCGCGCGGCCGGCGTCGCCTGGCAGGTGGCGTCGATGCCGGATTCCGGCGTGACCACCCGGAGGGACGCCTGGACCAGACAGGACCGGGCGCCGGAGTCGCTGGCGGCGTCGGCGACCTCGGTGCTGCCGGCCTGGCCGAGCAGGTCGGCGAGGTTCACGGCGTCGGCGATCGCGTGGTAGCCGGTGTCGTCGGGGTGCAGGTGGTCACGGCTGCTGTAGGAGGGCCGCATCTCGGCCGGGTCGGCCGGGTCGGCGACCGCGGCGGCGAAGTCGAACACGCCGTCAAAGGCACCGCTGGTGGTGATCCACCGGTTGACCGCCAGGCGCGTCTCGTTCCCGGCCAGCGTGTAGTGGGCCGACGGGATGATCGTGGCGCCGAAGATCCGCACTCCCCTCGCGTGGGCCCTTGTGATGAGTTCCTTCAGGCCCGCGATGACCTCGGGCGCGGTCGCCTGGTGAGCGCCGAGGATGTCGTTCGTGCCCAGCATGACCACGATGTCCTTCACACCCGGCTGGTCGAGCACGTCGGTGTTGAACCGGTCCAGGGCGGACGGGCTGGCGTGGCAGCAGGCCGAGGTCCGCAGGAGTTCGTTGCCGCCGATCCCGGCGTTGAGGACCGCGAGCCGGGAGTACGGTCCGCCGGCGGCCTCGAGCCGGTCGGCGAGCCAGTTGGGGTACCGGTGGTTGGTGTCGGTGGTGGAGTGGGTCCCGTCGGTGATGGAGTCGCCCAGGGTCACCACGGCGGACGTGCCCGGGTTGTCGACGTCGACGCCGGACAGGAAGTACCACGTCTGCATCCGCGACGGGAACCAGGCCGAGGTCGGGTCCCCGGTGTGGTCGCCGGGCGCGGAGATGTAGGAGACCTGGTGGGAGCTGTTGTCGGCGTGCTCCGTCGCCGGCCCGGTGTAGACCGGGAGATAGAGGCTGACGGCCAGGTTGGCGTCGGCGGGGACGTCCTCGGGGACGCCGTCGCTGGTCAGCTGGCCACCCGGCTGCATGGTGGCGCCGTCCTGGCCGTTGCCGAAGGTGAGGGGGCGCAGGGTTCCCGGCTCGACGGCCGCGCCGTCCGCCTCGATGCCCACGCTGGCGGACCCGATCTGGACCGGCCTGGTGCCGAAGGCGTTGGACAGCCGGATGCGGGTCGCGCTGCCGCCGATGGTCGTGTGGATGATCAGGCGCAGCGTGACATCGCCGAAGCCCGTTCCGTGAGGCCTCTGGGGGCTGGCGGCCCACGTTCCCGTCCACTGGACGGCGTCCTTCTGGGCCGCGGCCTGGGCCGCGGAGACTTTCCCCCCGATGGGCAGGTGGCCGGACTGCGCCGCGGAGAGCACGAGCGCGAATGACAGTACTGCGGTCAGCGTGATCCCCAGGACTGGCGCAAAGCGCACTCTTCGCATTATTTCCCCCTATTAAGGTATATGTCCGCACAATCACGAACTGTCAGAGGGAAGTATATGAAGCATCAGAGGCGCCGATGGCGATCTATGTAACAATTTAGTCGGTATCACCCGTTGCGATAGCCGCGGCCTCGGTGGTAAGCCTCTCGATCTCGTCGAACCGGCCGCCATTGATGAGGGACACCGGCACCATCCAGCTTCCGCCGGCCGCCGGGACCGAAGGATGGGCCAGGTAATCCCGGACGTTGGCCGCGGAGACCCCGCCGGTGGGGATGAACTTCACCATTCCGAACGGCTGGGCCAGGGCCTTCAGCGTGGCCAGGCCGCCCAGGCGCTCAGCCGGGAAGAACTTCACCGTGTCGATCCCGGCGTCCAGGGCCATCATCAGCTCGGTGGACGTGGCGATGCCGGGGAAAACCGGGATGCCCCGGGCCTGGCAGTGCCGCACGACGCTCAGGCTGAACCCGGGCGTGACCACGAAACGAGCTCCCAGGTCGATGACCCGGCCGGCCTGCTTCTCGTTGAGCACGGTGCCCGCGCCCACCAGCAGGTCGTCGTTGGCGGCCAGGGCCTTGAGCGCGTCCTCGGCGGCCGGGGTCCGCAGCGTGATCTCCGCGCAGGGGAGGCCGCCCCGCCTGAGGGCCTCGCCCAGGGCCGGAGCCGCGGCTGCGTCCTCGATGGTGACGACCGGGAGTAGCCGGTTGGTGGCGATTTGACCGGGAATGGTGGATATTGGGTCTTCCGGTGAATGAGCTGCCATGGTAGTACATTAAAACATGACGACGCTGAACGCCGGAATGCCGGACTTGCGCACCCGGTCCCGGGAATCCTCGGTGCGCGGGCAGGTCTACCGCCTGCTCCTGAACGACATCGAGCGGTGCGTCAGCAAGCCGGGCCAGCAACTGTCGGAGAAGGAAGTCTCGGCCACCCTCGGCGTGAGCCGGACGCCCGTCCGGGAGGCGTTCCTGCAGCTGGCCGAGGAAGGCCTGGTCGTCATCGCCCCCCAGCGCGGGACGACCGTCGCCAAGATCAGCGCCTATCAGGTCCGCCAGGCGCAGTTCACCCGCGAGGTCCTGGAACGCTCGATCTTCGCCGTCGCCTGCCGGAACTCCGCAGACGGCCAGGTGCTCCGCGAGAACCTGGACGTGCAGCGGTCCGCCGTGGAACGCCAGGACATCGCCGGCTTCTACGAGGCCGACCGCGAATTCCACGGGGAACTGGCCCGGCTGTCCGGTTACGACGGAGCCGGACGACTGGCGGGAGGCGCCCGCGTCCACCTCAACCGGGTCCGCTGGCTCGGCCTCCCCGACCGAAGGAACCTCGAGATCGCCCTGGCCGAGCACATAGAGATCGCGGCCGCCCTCGCGGCGGGCGACGCGGCCCGGGGCGACACCGTGCTCACCCAGCACATGCGCGGGGTCCTCGGCACGCTGCCGGTGATCCGCGGGCAGTACGCCGGCTACTTCGAGACCGACGACGACAACGATCCGCCGGACACGTCCGGGCTAGCGATCGGCTGGAGCGCATCATGAAGATCCGTGACGCCCAGGTGATCGTCACCAGCCCGGGGCGGAACTTCGTCACGCTGAAGATCACCACCGACGAGGGCCTGACCGGCCTCGGCGACGCCACGCTCAACGGCCGGGAACTGGCCGTGGCCAGCTATCTGCGCGATCACGTCACTCCTCTGCTCAAGGGCCGGGACCCGCACCGGATCACCGACACCTGGCAGTACCTCTACAAGGGGGCCTACTGGCGGCGCGGCCCGGTGACCATGGCGGCGATCGCCGCGGTGGACATGGCCCTGTGGGACATCAAGGGCAAGGCCGCCGGGCTGCCGGTCTACCAGCTTCTCGGCGGCGCGTCCCGGGAAGGCGCCCTGGCCTACTGCCACGCCACCGGCAAGGAC
>Ga0131853_10005207_pt1 | contig 23448 bp, 12 predicted proteins | sample TergutLab28metaG_FD_92764 | JGI IMG/M metagenome (GOLD analysis project Ga0131853, IMG submission 92764) | Labiotermes labralis P1 segment gut microbial communities from Petit-Saut dam, French Guiana - Lab288 P1 (version 2) (version 2) | ecosystem: Host-associated > Arthropoda: Insects >...
GTGGCGCGTATGGGTGAGGAGAGGGGGGTGTATAGGGTCTTGGTGGGGAAGCCGGAGGGAAAGAGACCACTGGGGAGACCTAGGCGTAGATGGGTGGATAATATTAGGATGGATCTCCAGGAGTTGGGACTTGGGTATATGGACTGGATTGGGCTAGCCCAGGATAGAGACAGGTGGCGGACGCTTGTGAGTGCGGTTATGAACCTTCGGGTTCCGTGAAATGCAGGGAATTTCTTAACTAGCTGCAAACCAGTTAGCTTCTCAAGAAGGACTCTGCTGCACCATGGAGTAAGTAATGCTGCCTCCACTTTGGTATCATACGGACGCACGTAATTGCTAGTACTCCTGGCGTGTCATTTTACACCTTCGAACGTCGTTACATAGCCACAAGGCACGCTAAACATTGTGCCACTTTAATTTCTTTGCTAACATAAATCTCTTCTAAATTCCAAATGGAATTCATTGAGGACAAAAGACGAGTGCGTGGTCTAGACAACATCTGTGCAGGTACCACGTTTTTTTCCCCATGTAACACGCAATGCTGTCAGAAATTTCTAACTTTAACACCACATTTACATGTTTTTTGTTCTACATGATTACTGAGATGCTGAATCTATTCCAGTAAATCCCACTGCCGTTCATTGCTGTCATCTTCTGATACTATTTGAAAAACCATTAACTAAAACCGGCAAAATTTCAAACCTCTTTCCAACAAACCTTCTGCAGAATATTTCCTACTCCTTAAAAATGGTAAAAAATTACTACTGTACGAATTGTAGTGATTATAGTTCGCTTTTGATATAACATGAATCTATAGACATTTAGGTATTTCAGTTGTGTATTTTAGAATTAAAATATCTGGTATCTGTAAGCATTTAAAATTAAGTAAACTCACAACTTCTTCCAAGAAATTCTTATTTTTGCTCCGAAAACAAGCTAAAGGAGAAGTTCCTGAATTGTTAAACTTATTCAGGCTGATAATTCACATGAAGATATTTTGAAGTCACATCTAAGTTTAATACAAACTGCGTGCTTAAGCTTCATATTGCAGAAATGGAACGAGAGCGAGCTTAGCGTAGCTTAATTCACATACGTTGCAATTAGCGTTCCATTCATTAGTTCCTGGGAAAACCAGCCAGGATCCTAACTGGTACCGCAGTAATGTAAGTAAGATTACTGTGGTATTTGCACATACCCAGGAGAACTGTTTTGAACTTTACACCAACTTAACACAGAAGTATAACTGTCTAAATTTCAAGTAACAACCGCAACGCTTTATATAGCGATAGACGGTGCCCACAGGGAACTGTGGAAGAAGCCGTCATATTATCTAAAAATTGAGGAATTCATTTGACCACATTTGTAAGTATGACGTTATTACTGCCGTATCGAGGTTAGGGTTTTCTGTAATTTGGCATCGTGTAATTATATATATGGACAACGTTTCGGTGAAACTACTGTCTTTCATCTTCAGGCTTTATTTATCCTGAAGATGGAGGCAACAGATCGCTCCAAAATGTTGGCATCCATTTATAATAGTACGAGGCTTCAGATAACAGAGGGCCATAATCATTATCATAAGATCAACTGGGGCAAGGTTTCAAGTCGAGTTGGAAGTTCGAAACTTTGTGTGTGTCTGTGTGTGTGTGTGTGGTGTGTGCGTGTGTGTGTGTGTGTGTGTGTGGTGTGTATGTGTGTGTGTGCGTGTGGTGTGTGTGGGTGTGTGTGTGTGTGTATGTGTGTGTCCTGTAGATTAGTACGTAAGCAAAAGCAGCGAATTCATTCTCGCCGAGAATGTGTTAAAAAACGTACACATGGAAAGTGTTTTTAGAGAATTCAGTGTTGAAGGTAAAGAGAAGAGGAGAGGATATCGGAAAGCCGTTGTTCTTTTGTTTCTGTTCTCGGACGCCCTCGATATCATTAGTATCGCGAGCAAAAACGTCGTATAAACTGCTGTTTTCTGGAGAAGGAAGGACAAATTGTTTGTTTTTGCTTGGACATTCGTCTTCGTCTTCATCAGTCTCATAGATTTACCGACGCCTAGCTTTCCCCGTGTCGTAACAGAACAACATATAAGATGAATGAATACAAAAGTTCTGTTACTCTAACCTGTTCTACATGCAGGCCTATACTCGTATGTTCTGACCTGTTTATCCTGCTGTAATAGAAGGAGCTGCAATTTCACCGCGCAGTATATTAGTTTTCCGCATGATATTCATAATCAACACCACGTAATTTCCTAAACAGTATTAATAAAATTGTCTTATAGTTAAAACGTGGGGTGTGGTCTGTGTTAGTTGGGACTGAATTTTCTTTAAACAGTTGATCACGATGAGACAGTATACAGTTATCACCGGATGGCAGATATCTACATAGCTCGCAGCTCGTCTTGGATTGCTGGTGGAGAGAAAAGCCGCTGTCCGACAGGACTGAACTCTAGTCAAGTGTTAGACTGTGATATCCCTGGTCGCATACTTGTTGCGGGGATGAGTTTTTTTTCGGACAGCGGGCTTCTGGATTTTGATATCGTGTTGAAGTTAAAGTGGATACAAACTTTCGGAGGAACTTGCTACATCCATCTTCAGTGATGAAGAATTTTATTCACTTTTGGTAATGAACTGATTATGGTAGGATGGTTTGAGGTTATGTAGGATGGTTGCGTAGCCGACTAACCCCCTGGTAACATGAGATTTCTTAGGCGCCTTGTAATTTAGTGTTTTATTTATATATCACCTTGTTTTTTGTAATTACAGCTGCTTTAGTGATAGCACTTTTTTTTACAATCACACACCAAGTCTTGGCACTGCTTGCTTCTTTATCTTCTGCAACAATACTTACTTTCTCCCAAGTCGTACAACCTGTCCTTCTACCTTCACTCCACAGGGCAATACCCGCAACACCCTTCCCTATAGTTATTAGTTGGACTACGAAAATGTTGTATTTTCGTTGGCTGCCCAATTAAAAAATTCTCGAATAAACTTAAATTTCCGTAGAAAAAAACTCCCCCAACATAACAGAAAATCGATAATTCTTCACCGAAATAAACCACAAACTTTGTAAACACAATGACAAACAGAATTTCCAAATATCGAATCCCCCTCACAGTTTTGAAATGGTCACATCCGGAGGGACATGGGTAAAAGAGAGAGGGTTGAAGGACAGGGATCCCTTCACAAAGCGGTTGGTCCAACAGGCTACTTATGTTCGGCTGCAGTTGGATTTAATGTGGCAATGTAGATGGTGTAGGCCGTCCCGTATCCTCACCCTGATCACTTCGGTGTAAGAACTGAACTTAATCCTTGATCATGCTTCTCCTAAACATCAGTAGTCACAAATCTACACGGTGCCTAAAATCATAAACTTGCAATCCGAATCCCTCATCCTAAATATTGATTCAAAAAGTGGAGCAGGTGTGATGTCGCTACACAAGATGTGACACCCCTTGCCAGAACTATCTTTATTGAGTTTTGTTTAACCTCATCAGTTATGTCAATTGCAGGCATCTCCTACTTGATCGAAGGGATTACTAGATTGCGAGTTCTGAATTTAAAGGGATGGATTAAATATTGGGTTTTAATACCCAAGTTATACGTTAATTTTAAGCATGAGATCAAACACGTAACTTGTTCCAGCTGCGTTTTAGAAGGGAGAAGAGTACAAAAGAAAAACAAATGTCTTAAATATTGTAATATGACCCAAACCTATTTCGATACCCAAAAATACGATTTCACTTCATGTACAGTGTGTACAGTGGTTTTTAAATTCGGATATACATTGAACATTACATTTCTTCGAAATGTAGAAGGCTGCAAGCAAATCTGTTAAAGTATATTGGTTATTGTACACTAGCACCATCTGCTTTAATATTAAAGATCTGCATTTTTACAACAGAATTATTCATATAATTCTTTCCATAAAGAGGAATTACTTGCTTAAACAACATCAACACTTCGCCCTTATAATGGAGACTTGTTACGTTTTATGTGAGGAAGGAACTGCTTTGTTGTGTGATGTGTGCATAAATTTGACGCTTCAAAATTGCAAGTTCAGAGTTTCGCCATTTCTATTTCAACGATCAGTTTAACGTTAAAAATGTGTATTTTAAACCACTGTCCTCTGGTGTGGGGTGTCTTCAGTTTAGAAAAAGAGGCAGTATTTTCCTCCGAAACACTGATCCTTGTCTAGCAAACTCTTTCTGCTCACATTCAAGCAGACAAATGTTGATACAGTCAAGATTCTCAAATCCCATCCGAATTCTAAGTTGTCTTCAGAAAGAGCAAGTCAAACAAGTAAGTATGAAGGTAAAGTTCTCATACTTGCTATGAAGACATGACGGAGTACAGGAGCTTCCTTACTCTTAACTTCAGCTCTAAATAGGTGTGTGTGGCATCTTCACACCCTGCCGCTGTACCCTCGCGGAAAGTGCTACCGCAACCCTCTGAATAAGAGACTGGGGCCCGAGAGAATCTCGACATTTTCTTTTGAGAAGAGAAAACCTCTTTTCCCTGCGTAGAGTCAAGCCGCGATAACTCGTTTGACCAGACCATAGCTTACCTACAGAGGTATCCTGGTTCCCTGACCTGTTCGTGATCACTTCGTTAGGGAGCAAAGGTCCTTAGCCCATTAATCTTTTGACGCCTAATGTCAACTACAGTGGACGTACCGCACCGTTAACCTCTAAAGTCGCATTTTATATATTTATTCAACAAATATAGGTACTGAATATTTTAAACATGGTATATACTCTCCGTTTTTTTCTCTACAAAATGCAGTTTGTTTCATAATTCTAACGTATTTGGTTCCTGTATTATTCACATTTTATATACAGGGTGTGCTAAAATTTAAAAAATAATTCCGGTGCCAAAAGGTTAATAGGGCTGTCAAATGGTAACAGAGGCTGCGGGATTTTATAGGAGGTAGCGAGACACGCGGTACATCTCTATCTTACTGGCAGTGCAGTTACCGCAAGGGGTTTTAGACAACCACTAAACTGTACGTGATAACTATCGCCTAGTCTTTGGTGGGTAGGAAGTTCTAGGAAACGGGGTAGGCTTGTATAGTGATATACGGCCTACGTGTTATGCCTTGGACTGTCGTATCACATCAGGGTATGCAAGGAATCTGCGGAGTCTGCATACATTACACGTCTGGTCACTGTGCTACGCTCTTGAATTCAGACGTGTACAGAGAGCAGAGCGATGCTGCTTTTATTGCGATGCTGCCCAAGTTAATATCCAAGCGAACAATAAATGTAAAAGCGTAAACAAAATATGTTCTGAAACTTTCAGTGCCGTGACACCGCTACCTTTTTGGATAGTTACTGTCATGTGACACGGCTAACCCTAGCGATACTTACTTTTATGTGACACCGCTAACCCTAGCGATAATTACTGTCATGTGACACCGCTAACCCTAGCGATCGTTACTGTTAGGTGACACCGCTAACCCTAGTGATCGTTAAAGATATTACGATCCGGTATTACCAATACGGTTACCAATGTCAGGGCCTTCATAGTGGTCTACCCAATTAGGGGGTCTACCCATTCGCGTTGGACTTATTCTATGCTACAAAATAATTCCAACAAGCATCGGCTGCTTTGATTTACCGGACAGAACTCTTAAGTTGATCAAAGTTGGCAGCTTCTTTATTTAGCACCTGATATCAAAACATTCTTGACGGCTGTTGCCAGTGACGAAATGAGAAAGTCTCCACGATCATCAGGTACTGACGTAAGTAGATGAGCTTTTCCAGGTGGCGTAGGCACAGATGTGATATCTTATCTGTCACCAGAAATACCAGTATGTTTTTAATAATATCTGAAGACAAAACATCTCTGACAATGTACTTAACCAAATGAAATAGTTTGTATTAAACTGAATCAAAACTGTGGGTTAATAAACTGAATTAAGTCTTGTTAATCACTTGACACAATTTTTTAGAAAAATTTGACAATTGATTTCACCGTAAATTTAATATGAATGTCTTCCTACTGTTGGTTGCCTTACAGCTGAATATTTTCAATCGACAAAAGAGGCCCCTTCAAAAAAGCGACCTCGTAAACCTTAGGAGGAGGATGATCAACACTTTTTCAAAAAATCATAATATGTCTACTGAAAACAATGTAATTTCGAACTAAAAAAATTGAAGACTTTCTTAAAAGGCACTACAGTCAAAAAATAACACGAAAACGTACCTCTGATGTCACAGTGGAATGAATACTCTCAGTTCTGCTGTATGACAGACCCAAGATTGTGATGGCACGTCGGTAATTCGGTGTTGCTGCGAAACAGGGTAATATGGAAAGAATGAAAAGTCTGAACAGAAGTAAGTATATAATTTGCATATGTAGATAGCACGAATTTTGATTTAGACGCTTTATGTCCACCTGGTGGGATAAAAAATACGAACTGTTACCTAGTCTTTGTTTATTCAGCGTTTACCAACATCTGGTACCAGTGTGTTTCTTATGAGGTAAGAAATAAATATTTAAATTTATTAGTAACCAATTTCATATTTTGTATACATGTAAAATAACCACTGCCACCGCGTGACAACCCAATTGCAGTTTATTATTATTATTATTATTATTATTATTATTCTCCCACAGGGATTGGGGAAAATTAAACAGTCAGTAAACCCAACCAAGGTGACCTGGAATCCCCAGCCGGGATAGTTCGTTAAATTCTGACTAGGGACAGGGCGGCTGAAGAATAAACTTACATTACAGAAAATTTTCTTCAACCCAAAGCCTTCACACCGACTCTGTAAGTTATGCACCCTTCTATCCGAAGGGTACCAGATGTTATTCTCTCGGCGGTGAGGTGACCATTCATCTATAGGTAGTGCCGAGAACAAATATTTTTGGAGTCATATCTCCACTCCTCCATACGTCTTCAGAGTCTGATGCTCAAAAGAGGCAATTCTACCTTTACTCCTCAACCGAATCAGAAATAAAAGTCAAAAGCATTAAGTCAGAAGAACCTTTCCGCTATAAATCTAAAAGACAAACTCTCCTGTCCGAAGGGACATTCTGCCTGTCATAATATTCTTTGCACCTCTGAGTACAGCGAAGAGTATGCGATTTGTGAGACGTCTGCTCGGCTGTATTCTGCGTTAACTCCATAATGGCTGTTGTTACAAAGTAAACAAACAAAATGCAAACACTTATTTAAAATCACAATAATGTTTTAATACACGAAAACTCCTACATGTTTCGGGCCTCCCTGGCCCATCATCAGGGAGAGCACAGTTGCATAAAACAATCGTTAAAACAGTACCTTGAACAAGCTCAAACTTACAGGCTGCTCCAATTACTGTGCACATATAAATCTCTATAATTCATACAGTGACACACGTACGACTGTTCTACATACTAGGGACGATAGAAAGGTTGGATAATTGTTGTATACAACTGTGCACTGCCTGACGATGGGCCAGTGAGAACCTAAACATCTAGGAGTATGCGTATATTACAGCGCTGTTATGGTTGTAACGAAGTGTGTTTATTTTGTTGGTTGACATAGTAACAATTGTATCATAATGCACGGAATCGAAATTGTAGAAGTCCATAATGGCTGTTTGTGACTGAAATAAAGTGAAACCATTTTCACGTTGAAAAGCACCCTGACACACGTAAAAAGCTCCCCGATAAAAACAAAAACAAAACAGACAAAACACCTGATACGTAGGCAATTCAGACGACATGTTTAGTTCATCAAATACACATATTCTGCTGGGTTGTTCTGAAGGTTTGAGAATGGATGGTGTCAATACGACAGACCTTCCTTTGCACTTACAAGCTGTCCGGCTATATGCCTCTGAAAAAGAGAGACTGCCGGGCTACTCGCTGTAAAGCGGAAGACATTTTTGCTGCATAGCGACCGATGATGCCGCCCGCTGTGTAGTGCTCAGCGCACCGATAAACAATACTATCTGTGTAATGTCCTGGTGTGATTAGGTAAGTCACGCTTCGTTTCTATGGCAACCGCCGGATGGGCACATTGAAATGAAAATCTGAGTTGCTGACGACTATAAATGTTCCTCTCATACGAAACAATTACACAGTGTTCTCGTGCTAACACCTCCCCGGCTCCCGCCTCAAGGGAAACTGGACTTGCGACATCAAACACAAACCACGTTGTGCCGTGCCCATGGCAACCCAGGTCTGACTCAGTTACAACCCAAGATCCGTCGTCAGCATGGAATGAACTGCCTCCATCAATCAGACAGAAATCAAGCACGTTATAAACAAGGTACTGGGAGAAGGCACAACCAGATGACACAGGAAACAAAATGAAAGTCTGGTTTACTTATGGCAGTTACACCAGATGGCACCAGTGAATCGAAAGTTTGTATTACTTACGACAACATAATCATGTCATAGCGGTTCGGGAACATAAATGACGCCAAAGACAACGGGAAACAGAAGAATTTCACGGCTGCGTGTAAATCTGACGCTAAGAAAGGGAGAAATCTCACTGTGTTGCGTAAAACTATGAAAGACACGTGGATTAGGTCATGACACCTGTGTGCTGAGTGAGTGAGTGACGTACGGACACCCCGAATGTCATATCACCAATGACGTCACGCATGGGTTTCCCTGGTTTCGGATTTCTATCTAAAACCACGCGTGTCACTGACTCACCATGGTTTACCATGGCTCCGCACACGAAACAATAATCGGGACGGTTTTTGAGTGACGTCACGACCTGGCATTTTTAAGTGTATGTAGAGGGGTATATCAGACGGTGAATATTACGTTATCTTGTCACATAACAGGACCGGATCCATTATGTATTTGTATCGACACACATACACATACATACAAACAAACATATACACGTCAATTCACCCCTGTGATGAATTCAGCATTAGGCCATACACTAATATAAGGCAATGGACGCCAGATCCACGCATTCACAACCTCGACACCAGAGGTAAGTGGAGAGCTTCACAGCCCGGCCTCTTTATACCAAGGGAAAGAGTCCCTTATTCGGAGTCGGTCCGGATCCAGATTAGAATAAATTTCTCCACCTGGCTTAAATGAGCCCCGATTCACCAGTGTACCAGTCCGCCGGTTTTTCAATACACTGACGGAGACATTCCATCAACTGATAAGTTCTGTAAGACCTCCGAAGTCCTTGTCTTTATGCTAATATGTCGTGGGTACACTGGCGATGCTGTTCGACATCTTGTACGACAACTGGGTCGCGTTTTACTTTTCCTTTGGTAACTTAATAAATTTATGGTCCAATTTCGTACATATGCAAAGGAAATTAAAACACGCGGAAATAAAGCGAAGCAATGTAACAAGACCAGGATATATAAAACGCCAGCCTGAATTTCATTTGTTCACACTTGTGCACAATGAGACATATAGCCACGTCCTAGCCACAGTACGCACTGAATTCTCACGCCGTGGCACTTGAACATAAGCAAACAGAAAACATTCGTGTCATCACGCACAACGGCATAGAAACTTTAGAGCAACCGACAAAATGTTCTGCATGTTGTCTGCAATCACAGACACACATACAATAAGTCCCTTCCTTTGCACTGTATCGTGTAGTGTCTGTAGGAGGTGTTTGATTTTAGTGAAACCTAAGAATGCTCCAAGTTAAGTCCATAATGTACAATAAGTAACGTTTGAAGCAAGAGGTATTTAGATAGACAAAGCAAGCAGGCAGGCAGGCAGGCAGGCAGATAAATGGACAGATAGACAGACAGACAGATAGATAGATAGATAGACAGACAGGCAGACAGACATAGATAGATAGATAGATAGGATAGATAGATAGACAGACAGACAGACAGACAGACAGACAGATAGATAGATAGATAAATAGATAGATATCCATATATATATATATATATATACATAGAGTACAGATACTGCAACCTCCCTACCTCACAAGGCGGCACTCCTCTTTATTCACTCTCCTCTACTACACTTATTTCCTTACTCCCAGTCACGCCAAGTATCTTCCATCTGTCCGTCCGTAACAAGTCGACTACCCTGCGCCATCCTATGTGTGTGTGTGTGTGTGTGTGTGTGTGTATATATATATATATATATAAATATATATATATGTGTGTGTGTGTGTGTGTGTGTATACAGGGTGTCCCAGGAGGAATGTGCCAGACTTCGGGAGAATGTTCCTTATGTTAAAGTATACCGATATAACCCAAAACACCTATATCCAAAGTTGAACGGTTACTGAGATAATGGCCAGAGAATAGTGGGGGCTTCTTGCGGTTCCAAATACTGCAACCTGCACAGCTGATGTGTCACGCGAGAGCGTTGATGACCTTGAGAGTGGAATGCAGTGTTAATCGTGCCTTCGTGACGTTTAGTTGCTTGCACGGGAGTTGTAAGCGCCATGTAAAGTGCTTGGAACCCTAAGGACGACTACGGCGTTAATGCGGGTGTTTATGTAGTTCAATTTAATGGCTTTATGTCACTCATACGTTAATTACATGTTAACTACAGATATTAACATTACAGAAACCACATATTCCTGCCAGTTTTAATATGTATTTGGTAATCAATAAGTGTGTAACAGCTGACAAAGTTTCAAACTTCTCTGGCCATTATCTCGGTAACCGTTCAACTTTGGATATAGGTGTTTTGGGTTATATCGGTATACTTTAACATAAGGAACACTCTCCCGAATTCTGGCACATTCCTCCTGGGACACCTGTATATTGTGCCTTGTCGATTTTCCGTTCCTTCATTACGTAACATGAGACGTCACCGCAACCGCAAATTTCGCCCTTCTTCCCTTAAAATTATATCTTGCCTTTTCATATTTACTGTACGCCAGGGACTCACCCTCTTTCCGCAAACGGCCCCTTACAGGGCCTGTTTAAATTCAGTCTCGGGGCCTCTCTGTCTAAAGTATAGTTTCGGCTTGGGGATAATTTGAACCAGTATCCTTGCTTGGGGTAATAAGGTAAGAAGTTGAGCCCTGTATTTTAAAAACTGCTACCGCCTACAAACTCATGTAAGTTTTTGTCATGCTTTCTTTGTTTTATAAGGCATGGAGATTCTGGAGGATGTCTCGAGCACGGAGGGTTTTGTGTAACTGTATGGAGTGTACGTAAATACGTACACAGTGATCAATGTGGCTTTTTTATTCACCGACTTGTCAATTCTTCTATTAAATCACTTGCAGTATTAAGTTAATCATTTGTCTTCCTTCGTTTTCGGAAAGAGAGCTTGTTAGACTATCGCCGCTCCACCTGCCTTCTCCTAATAAAGGCCTATGCTACAGTACCGACCGAAATACAGGTATACCACAACTGCTTCATACGGACAGAATTTTTGACAATTACTACCACCAGAATTACATATCCAGGCCATCAACACAAGAGGAATGAGATGGGCTGGGGCATGTAGCACTTATCCGGAGATGCGAGGTACATGCAGGTTTTTGGTGGGGAAGCCTGGGGAAAAGGGACTACTTGGAAGACCTGATCCTCGGTGAGTAGTTTGGGGGGGGGGCATGGATTTGATTGATCTGGCCCAAGACAAGGAGAAAGTGTTAATGAACCTCCAAGTTCCATACAATGCGGGTAATTTCTTGACTAGCTGAGGATTTGTTATATTCTCAAAAAGGAATTTTCTGCATGCAGTTACTTAGTTAATTAGCCAGTTATTTAGTAAGACTAACGTATCTATGAGTAAAAGAATAATTTGTCACACTGTACCGAATAATGACGTAACTGAAAACTCCTAGGCATATAAAGGCGCCACATATTTTTTTTACGGCGCCACAGCCCCTTAGCTATTATCACAGCTTGACGATCTCACTCAGACACATCACACTTGGTACGACTCATCTGAACGAGTGGTATGCCCGAAGCAGTGACTTCTACCTGATAACACACAGCCATGCCCCCGGCAGGATTCAAACCCGCATTCCCAACAAGCCAGCGGCCGCACACCCATACCTTAGACCGCGTGGCCACTGCAGTCGGCAAGATGACTAAAATACTAATTGAAAAATAAAGCGACTGCGATTTACTTTCCCTGTTTAATTAAATCGCCAATTACTATTTAAGGTTCATATGAACTGCTATACACGGCTTCTCAAGTGACGACGTTGAAATTTAAATGCCTTCATTTCGTTTGAAAACTTCACTTCTATTGGTGTAGCGACATTAGAATGTGGACTAAGTGAAGGCCTTGTATGTGACAGGCAGTCACTAAGGCTCAGCTGTGTCTTCTAGCAGACACTGTGACAGAAGATCCAGATTGTATTAGTGGCTTTTCTAGAGTGCGCAGAGAGAAGTAATTTGAAAGTAACACGAGGAAGAGACCAATAATAGAAGTAAAATGGTAAAGGTAAAGTGTTTCCTTCACAGGTCCGGTGTGGCCCAGACGGTGGGTAGAGGTATAGCTCTACTCTTCCATGACCGCGACACTAGAAGGGGGTGAGTGGTCAGCGGCACGCCCCGGCCGCACTTTACCCCCGGGAAAGACTCGGTACCCATTTTAGAGGAGGATGGGTGGGCCCCAGGGCCGGTCTGGACACGCGGAAAATCTCGGACCCACCGGGATTTTTTTAAAATTTTAAGTGCGTTTATACCAATATCCGTACAGCAAGTACAGAGTGCTACTGTACCAACCTACGTCTACAAGTGGAGGGAGTCTTCTCGGGTCAGAACAGTAGGCCAAGGGGACTGCAATGTGCGTTACATTCGGAAAATATGTCTAACCAGTTGCAGAAGGATATTCATTCATTCCAGTGACATCAGGTAGGGGCGTATAGGTACCTTGAGTTCATATTAGATGGCTCCGTAATATACCCGCGCACCTCTTATGGTGAGGTGCGTGCAATTCCTGGCGGTAGTACCTCTGTGATTACACGATGGTAATTTCCCACGCTCTCGTGCCACCGCGTCGCTTGTTGTAGTTTCCACTTCGATCTCCGTAGAAAGTCATAGTCGTGACAATTCAGCTTGTGCCGTTGCTGCAAACGGTACGCCAGCATCCATAATACTACGCGCCTTCGTTTGGGAGGCCATATGCTAACGGTAAGGCGTAGTAGCCAACCATCCCGTATGCTTCTCATATGAGCCCGTAGTATCATCGCAAGCCTTTCGCTTGTCCAATCCCACATAATTTGCCCCTCTCCGCACTCACTAAGGCGGTGTGGGAGGTTATCTTTCGCGTTACAGTGTCGGCAGAGGTTCGTGGCCGCCATGTTGATTTTGTTTAATCGGTCTTGTGTAGGGACTATGTCGTGTATGGCTCTATACCAATCCACCTTTACGTCCTCAGGTACCGGTGTCCCGTGTAGGTTGCGCCATACTGACGCCCAGTCCGAGGTAGCCCAAAGACGGGAGATCCGTATGACTGGGAGTTCAGACGTCTATTGTAAGAGTGTAACCATGGTGGCGTAAATACGACGCTTATATGCTTTGCTCGTTTCAGACCTCTGTTGCGGGGCAATGTAGGCTCCATCCATCGCGAACTGGCGCAGGTACTCAATGTTTGCCGGTATCCGTTGGATCTGGGGCGGGTTGTTGCCCGGTGTCTGAAGTTTCCACTTCCGAAACAAATTTTCCATAAATGTTCCTGGGACGGTACTTTGTGTTTGTAAGCGGAAGTGTAGTAATGCTCGACTTTTCGCACCGACATTGGTCAAGTCCCACCCTCCCTATAGCTTCCGCCGTTGGAGGGTGGATAGTGGTACCCGGAAAATGCCCTCTCTCCATAGGAACCATGTCATCGCTGTGTTGATTTGTCGTTCACAGGTTGGTGGTATCGGGAAGATCTGTGCGGTGAACCACGCCCGGGCTAACATATAGGTGCGGACAAATTGGATTCGTTTGTTGAGACTTAGTTCTCTGTAGTAGGCTTCGCGTGCTTGTGCACGTAACCCATCTGTCACTACAGACTAACTATTCAGTGCCGATTGATTGGTTGTGCTCGTGAAGTGGATGCCGAGAATTTTCATGTTTTCATGGTACGGTATCCCCATTATGTTCACTGTTGTGTCCCACATTCCCATTGCCATGGCTTTCGATTTCTGGATATTGATCTTTGCGCCAGATTCTTTCCCGTACTGGTCCAGTATGGCTTGTAGTTTGGGTATTTCAATCGGTGACGTTAGTAGTAACGTTACATCATCCGAATAAGCAATTACGACAGACTTGTGGCTATTGCTACTGACTCGGATTCCCATCAGGATGTACTCAAGAGCACACAATAGAGGGTCCATACATATCGCGAAGAGCTGCTAGCTTAGAGGGCATCCTTGCCGCACTGAGCAGTTAATGGAAAACTTCCCCGTCCTGTAAACATTGATATAGACTGACGATGTTGCGTTCCCATACATTTGACGGATATATCGCTGAAACTGCCTGCTAAACTTGTAGGACTCCAAAAGCTGGAAGAGGTAGCCGTGAGATATATTGTCGAATGCGTTTTTAAAGCCAAAAGATAATATACACATAGACGTTCTTGTGTATTCCGTACAAGCGATCGCCTCACGTACACTGGCTATAACCTAAAATATGCTATGACCATGTATCCCATAATGCTGACTTGGATGTAGGACTAATGTTAGCCATGGGCTTATGTGGTTGGCAAGGATCTGCGTCATCAATTTAAGGTCAGCATTGAACAAGGTCAGGTGTTGAAAGTCTTCTGGTCCGGTGGGCCTGAGTTTCTTAGGTACACATACTATCAGTCCGTGTTTTTGGTTGTCAGAGATCATACCGTCTATATACATCTGGTTTGCTATTTCAAGAAGGACATATTTAATTGTTTCCCACATATTTTTAAAGAAGTCTTGACTGATACCATTTTCACCAGGAGCTTTGTTGGATTTCCCTTTCTGTACAGCACATCGCAGTTCGTCCAGTGTTATCGGTGTGTCCAAGATCTTCGCCGCGTCTTGAGGGAGCGTCTTAGTTACATTCTGCATCAGGCGTCGAAGACTTTCACCGTCCACCGAAATTATGTCGAATTTCGTTTGCATATAGTCCTTGAAAGTGTGCTTTATGTCCGGCATCGTTGTGTGAATGACGCCAATGCGGTCTTGTATTGTCTGGACCGTTCTTGTCTCTTGCCGCTTCCGAGCCCTAATTGAGTGGTATAGAGACGGACTCTCATCATCTATTCTGTCACGATCAGCATTGTTGAGGAACAGACGTTTTTGCTCTTCATGGTGAAGTCGGGTGATCTTCGCTTTCATGTGTTTCAATGTTGTGGCTTTTGTCGCGTGGTCGGTTTGTGCCCGAATTAAGTTATATAACACCTCATAATAAAAATTCTCCATCGTCCGTCTGTCACGTCTGCGCGTGGTTCATTCCCAGGTGAACGTTTGTCGTAGCATGCGTTTGACGTACCTCTCCCACCACATCATCGTGGTGGGGTAGTATTTCCTGTGGGTCCGCCAGAAGTACCATTTATCCTGTAATAACTGTCGGAAGCCTGTCTCGTCTAAGAGGGTGGTGTTCATGCGCAAGAGTCCTCTCCCGCCCGCCGGTGCAGGGTCACTGGATTCCATTCTCATCACAACCGCGAGATGATCCGTGAACGCCGCTACTACCGTTTCTACCCGTTGTTTCTTTCGCTGTAGTGTAGGGCTAATGTAAATGCGGTTAAGGCGAGACGCACAGGGATTCGATCCCGGACCGTCCAGCCCGTAGTCAGCCGTTATATCGACTGAGCTACCCGGCCCACAATAATAGAAGTAAAAAAGGTAAAACGTAAAGTGATACCGTTACAGGCCCGGTGTGGCCCAGAGGGTGGGTAGAGGTATAGCTCTATTCTTCCTTGACGGCGGAACTAGAAGGGGGTGAGTGGTCAGCAGCATGCCCCGGCCGCACTTTACCCCCGGGAAAGACCCGGTACCCATTTACAGGAGGCTGGGTGGGCCCCAGGGCTGGTGTGGACGGGCGAAAAATCTCATACCCACCGGGATTCGATCCCGGACCGTCCAGACAATAATAGAAGTAAGAAGGTGAAATAAAGAAGAAGCAGATGAAAGAAACTAAAATGACGTCATAATATTTACACCCCGAAGCCTTTCTAAATAACAAACGTATCAGCTAAAACAAGGGAGGAGATGAAAGACGGATAAATAAAAACATAACAGTGATGCAACCTCACTTGTAAGCAATAATCACATATCGCACCTATAACGAGCTACTTACCGATTGACTGAATCATTGGAGCAGGAAACTACTGAAAATCCAATAGTTATGTAGAGTTTTCACACAAAATCATAAGGATTTTATGGAATCCAAACTTTCAGTACCATGTTCACTACAGCCTGCCATTCGTTGTTAAGCAAGCCATTGACACAATCGCTGAATAAACCATAAACAATGAATTAAATGTGTATGTATAAATGTATAATGAAATAGGACACGTTTCAGAAGTACCTTAAACACCCTCAGAGTGAAAAGAGACATAAGCCGAAAATAAATGCTTAATCCACGGTTAAGAACGCAGCGGTTACTCAAGTACAGACTCAACAAACAACACACACAGAGTTATCTCGCGCGGTCCCAGTTTTTAAATGTCATATTGCGTACCAAAAGCAATTACGAACATATAATGGTTATCTTAATGTTGGAGAACAAAATGTGAACCTAATTGAAATGTTGGTATTATGTGAAATGTTCTTTAATTATTGTTAATATTTAATACTTAACAGAATATCAACAGCCTTTCTGACGTAATAAACACCTAGCAGAGCGAAACACTAACCAGTCAGCACAGCTTGCAAAATTACCACTGCAGAACTTTACAATTCAGTTTTAAGATTGAAAAATGCGTGAAATATAGTGTGTTTTTCTGATTAACCGATAAGGGTTGGGCAGACGCTCCTTGCATCGCACGTCGCGTCTCGGAACGCTAAACAATCGATTAAGGTAGCGAGAAAAAAAAATATTCCCAGTGACAATAACCTTTATAAAGTCAAAAGGACCCGCCAGTGCTGCAGCAGATGCTTTATGATGCAGATTACGAAGTGCTCCTTTGAATAAGGAACTAGAAGCCGTAAATGTGGCGCAAATTTTCCGACTTTCGTGGAATTCTGCTAACTTCACATTTTAGCCTGAAGGTGGAGGCAATATGTATAATGAAAGATTAGCAATTTTATATTACACCAGAAGGCAACTTTCTTCAGGGTTCACGGCTCCTCCCCTAACTTTTTTTCAAACAAAAACACGATATGTGCTTTTGGTACAGTTTGTGAGGTAATTTTACCATTTGGCAATTAACTGAATTAAACGCGACATTAGGTATGACAGAATAGGGGTATGGCTCTAAGCATTCTTCATCTTTGCCTAATTGGTGTCGATTTGTTAGGTTCAACCCCCTTATTAAATCACGTCACTTATGCACTATATCTGTGTGGGCCCCAGAATCGTTCAGGAAGCAGCGGGCAAAATTCTCTTTCACTGCTGGGTATCGAACCTAATTATCTCCGCGTTTGAGACCGTAGTCTCTATACAGTCAATGGATTATCCATATTACACAGCTTTAATTGGTTTGTTGGGGGCCCGAAGTAAAATTGAGGTTCGAATTTGAACGTGACGAGAAATATTAGCCGAACTTGTGAAACAGGATTTGTATGTTAATGCAGAGCAGCGGTACTGGAAGATGAGACAATAAATTGTTCGTGGCTGGTAAACAAGAAAATAAGACTCCTTCTGATGTGACGCCACTAATACGAATTTACAGCTGCTTCAAATTGGAATAGAAGAAGAACGTACTGCGAGAGAAAGAATGCGTTCGTTCAGGGAATCACCGCACCTGCTCACCGTTGCAAGTGCGTTCACAAAACTTTAAGTCTAGCTGCTACAGTCACAGCGAAGACACGGAACATATTGGAAAAGCTACCACAAACTGTAAATCTAAAAACTTTCGTCGTTTATTCACGGTTCACAAAAGCGTCTTACGTGAGAAACAAGATAGGCAATGTACGTATAAACGTAATATTGGGGTGCGTTCGCGTAACCATTATTGCCCTGGAAAACAATTTGTATTATAAATTCTGAGTGTGTGTCTGCAGCCTCAGGCACCCAACATGCGCAGCGCTAGCGCCGTATTATATTGTCATCTATACCCTGTCCGGTTGTACCATATTATTCCACATCATTTTATAAAACGAAAGATTTTAGAGAAAAAAAATTATTGTACATAAAACGTGTGTTCTGATGTTTTCTACAACTTTTGTCTGAAGCATTTCGCATTCTACGAAGAACAACGCGAGGTATTATCATAAAAGTAAACAGCTTTTCATGTAAATTGCCTGTCATTCTTGCCAGGTTTTAATGAAATTTGTATTTCCTCGACAGATTTCCGAAAAAAATACTCAAGTATCAAATATCATGAAAATCGCATAAAGTGGGAGGCTAGTTGTTCCATGCGGACGGGCGAACAGAAATGACGAAGCTAATAGTCGCTTTTCGCAATTTTGCGAAAGCGCCTCACATTTCTACCATGTTTACAAGCAGCAGTATGTATGGAATATACAATTCCATTAGCAGTTCAGCCGTCCGTCTGGCCAAAATATCCCGTTTTGTGGAACGCCAAGGCTTTTACCAGTGTATAGAAAAAAACGCCATTGAGATCTTCATTAAGTCACTTGAATCCAGTTCACTTTCTGTTTGCGTATAAAGATACTTCCCTTGTGCCAATACTTACGGAGGGACACAGAGCTGCTCACATTTTAATTCGGCATCTGGTGAAATTTTCAGTAGTCAGCTTCCATGGCGACTTTGGCCCTCAAGGGATGAGAGGATGCCTATTTTACGTGGTGTTTGTTGACATTGTACCAAGAAGCTACTTACTCACATTTAGGTAACTTTCCTATTTTCATAACAGTTGCCTATTTTTTAGGCAAGTTAGCAAAATTACGAAAAGCGACTATTAGATTCGTCATGTCTGTCTATTTGTGTGTCCGTCCGTCCGTCCGTATGGAAGAATTTGGCTTCCACTTGACAGATTTTTAAGAAATTTGAAATATAAATATTTTTCGGAACTCTTACGAGAAAATTCAAGTTTCATAAAATCTGACAACAATAAATAATATTAATAATAATAACATTTATTTACTGTAATTCGGTTGTCACCCGGTGGCAGTGGTTATTTTACATGTATACAAAATATGAAATTGGTTACTAATAAATTTAAGTAGGGAGTGCTACATGAGAAGCATGTAGTGTCAACTTGGAATCTTGGGAACCATCTCAGCATTTGCTTATAGACACAGGGAAACCAAGAAGAACCTGTGTCGAGGTGGCCGGTCGCAGGACCTTCCGAATACTGACTTCTAGCCAGTAGTCCTGCATCTAAAGTAAAAACAGCAATACAAACACAGTACAACAAATACTATGGGGTACTGTACATGAAGACCCCTACATGTTTATGGCAGTATTTCGCCGAATTCTAATTAGAATGAGAAATGTTTTAGACAATTATTATACAGAAAGTCAAAATACACTTTAGGTTCAAGAGAATTTTGTTTTTCAGAAAATTGTGTTCTATATGAGCTAACGTGGCAAAACATGGCACATCCGGACACGGCACAGATGCTAATTAATACGACGTATGTGCCTTGCATGTTAGATAACTAAGGCAACAGATACGAAATCAGAATATGTAATACTTATTGCTGTCCCAAGACAACAATTGTTATCTGAATGCACCACGGCGTTATGCCGTACGAACTTTGCCTGCCTTGTTACCATTTATCAAGCTCCGCCCACGACAGATACACATATTGCGCTATGCGTACAAACTAAATTGATACCGACATGTAACTGAGATTTGATATTCTCCTCGTGGTATCGAAAGTACGGTATTCTGAGACATGACTCCATCTAATTTCGCAGACAGGTACACGTCTATCATATTAAACCGAGACGTATCACAAGCGACCCTCATTCAATGACAAGGAAGTTTTAAGGATGCTAAAAAGAAAGATCGGATTTTATTCGGTAAAGAAACTTCTATGCAGATCGCAGTTACCGTGAGGTCTAAGGCGTGGGTCTGCGGCAACTCAAATGCTGGGATTGTGGGTTCGAAACCCGCCGGGGGCACTATAGTCTGTCTCTTGTGAGTGTTGTGTGTTGTCAGGCAGTAGTCCCTGCGTCGGACCTGATCACCCATCCAGAAGAGTTCTATCGAGCGTGGGGTGTCTGAGTAGGTCTTCAAGCCTCGATTATGAGGAGGTCCTGGCCCAATAAGGGCTACTGCTCCATAAAAAAAAAAAGAATGAAACTCCCATAGAGAAATTTGTCTAGTCTGAATTACAGATCAAGAGTTTGTATCTGCAAAACTTGTCAAATGCATACTGAGTTAACATTGTTACACAATCCACGACGTCACTACGCCCAGGAAAAATCTGTATATGAAAAGCGGGCGATAATGCTTTGCTGGCACCTGACAGCTAACGCTGAGGTACGTAACATATTCACATAGATGGCAGCACCACAATGACGGCGATCATGTGCACATAATCATCTGACAATAGTCAGTGATGTCAGGAACAGTGCTTGAATCTCTGTATAAACGGAGACAGGAGAACTGGCATTATATTTATGTAATGCCCTACTGGTCACGTCCTCTGCTGCGTCACCAAAGCCAACGGTAAAGAATTCTACAATCAATTTAAGCAGAAAATCGAGGAATTAAGTTACATATTTATTTTCGATATAGTAAATTTCTGGATCTAATATCGAGAAAGAGATAAATGACCAACAGGACCCAAAACAGCACCGTCTAATCGATATGGCGTATTGGGGTTCCATGGACTCATTCCCAACATTATCCTAACTCGCAGTATCATTTATAGTGGACATATTTACAAATAAGAAAATTACTTAATTTTAGGTGTATTAAATTAATACAAACTTTTAATTACAAAACACCCATTTCCCATCAGTAATAAAAAAATGAGAATAAAAACACGGAAAAATTCACGTTTCACTGAGCATTATCTACTCAAATCGTGAGTCCCTTCGGTACAATTCGAGATTGCGCGGCTTGCGTCATAGAGTCTTACATTGTTCTAGGGCCCCAAAACCTGATAGGAGTTTGCACATGTTTTAATTCCACTCCCTAAAATGATTATATTGGGTACCCGGTGGCGCAGTTGGTCGAGGCACTGCACTACAGGCGGGAAGGTCGCGAGTTTGATTCCTGATGGGGGTCATTAGGAATTTTCATTGACGTAATCCCTTCGGCTGCACTATGGTCCTGGGGTCTACTCAACCTCTAACAGAAATGAATACCAGGGCTATCTCCTGGGAGTAAAGGCAGCTGACAACCTTACAACCGTCATGTGCCAATTGTCTAGAAATTTTGGGAACCTCAAACTCCTGGAGACTTAAGAGCCTGTCCAGGCTGAAAGAGATTATATTCAGAGAAAATAACTTTTTAAATTCAATTGTTATTGAACAACTCGCGCGGATATTTCTTGAAACGTTGAACTTACCAAATGAAGGGTCTGAAAAAATAGACCTTGTTAAAATCTGAAGAAAATGTAAAGGAAATGGAGCCTAATGACAATATCAGCTTGGGAAAGGGCAATGTTCTTGAACGAAAACTTTTTTCACTGTAAGTAAATGCTGTATTCCCCCTGTCATTTATAGTACGGGTTCGTTTGCTTATTATTAATAGTTAAGGAACTTTTTATTGGTAGCTAATAGAAGAAGACAACTGGAACACTGCAGGGGCTTCATGCAAATCTTATTTCAGTCCACCGTCCTAATGACGTGGCTGTTAAAAGAAGTCTTCCCTAGCTCCCAGAGAGCTGCAGGATCGATGCCTCAAGAAGGAGGGAGTCGCATAAGGAACAACACGGACACTGACTGTCCAAAGCCTAAAACAGAGGGCCATGTGTAACAGAAATTGGAGAAAGCAAATCCGTACGGTCCTGTGAGTTACGATTACGCAGTTTCTGGACTTGTTGAATCGTCTGGCGTTCCAAGAACGACACACCAGACGACACTTGGCGGAGTCAAGGTCTAAAGCTGTGTGTGTGTGCGTGTGTACGCGTGTAAAGACAGCAGAACAATCAGGTTACGTCTCATGGGTTTCACCAGTGTGAAGTTCTGCTCTTGTCTCATGAGTTTTGCCTCTCCAACTGCAGGTTAAATTTTCAGTGGCAGGTGGCCGACGGCAAGTGTTTTTCAATGACGTGAGTAATATGGATTATCCGGAAAGCAGCGAGACAGAATAAACAAAAATAAAAACCGAGAGGGGAATGCACAAAACCGGGAAAGAATCAGCAAAAGTGAAAGAAGAGGCACAGAAAAACGAGCAAGGAAGATTCAGAAAAAAAAAATTACATGGACAATACACAAAGGAACAAGAACCAAATCAGAAGAATATTTTGGGTGTAACGCTGAGTGGCGTTTATTCCTGCTTCGTACTACTCCTGGGTTAGATTCTGCACTATACACGCACAGCAGGCCCAAATGACTTCATCAAAGCTTCCTGGTTACGTACTTCGTGATGTAATGGATACCCCTCCGGCTTCGTATTCGGAAAGTCCCCGGTTCACATCTGGGCAGGAAGGTCAGTTAACATGACAGAAGTGCCTTCTTCAGTAACTGCACGTACATTTATGCAGACTAATTCAAATCAGTCCACGACCGCTTCCTTTCACGTTGTTTTCAATAAATCATTCGTATATAATCCTGCCATTCGAAGCTGTTGGGTGTGTAATAATATCGGTACACAGAATACTGGGTTTTGTGCATGACAAATGGGTACTTGACACCATGACATGGCGCTTCCTCAGCTTTCGGATGGTGAAAACTGAAAACATGAAGGTTAGCCGCGAATTCCGCCGCAACGGAAAAAGGGTGTTCCTACATCTCGAAGTTCGGTCGAGGGATTAAAAATTCCTCAAATTTAAACAAACAATATATAAAGAAATGTTACACAGGGTTTCGGACTTCCACGGGTCCTATTTAGCAAACGTAACCAACAGAAACCATATATCATACTTGGAAATTAAAATGCAAGGTTGACAAGCCATTGTTAGTGAACAGAGTTGCAAGAGAACTGGCGGAATGTGGGTTACTTTTGTTGTGTGCGCAGAAATCCAGACGGGAACAAGATGGACGGCACTAGGCCTGCATAGATTTATACTTTTTTTAATGGAGAAGTGGACGAAAAACATTATCGACGGAAATAATTTTTTGTGTATAAAAGAAATTTGTCAGCAGTTAAGACAGTAGTATTTGTTGGTGGTAAGATGTAATATGTAATGCTAAGAGGTCGCTGCTGCTCTAATAGTATTGTTTTGAATGCTCGCTTCCGAATTAATACCCCAGTTAAGGATATGAGGACCGCCTCTGTGGTCTAGTGGTCAGAGTTTCTGGCTACAGATACAGAGGTCCCGGGTTCGATCCCCGGCGCTACCAGATTTTCTGAGTAGTAGTGGGTCTGGAACGGGGTCCACTCA
>Ga0131853_10005208_pt1 | contig 23447 bp, 18 predicted proteins | sample TergutLab28metaG_FD_92764 | JGI IMG/M metagenome (GOLD analysis project Ga0131853, IMG submission 92764) | Labiotermes labralis P1 segment gut microbial communities from Petit-Saut dam, French Guiana - Lab288 P1 (version 2) (version 2) | ecosystem: Host-associated > Arthropoda: Insects >...
AACAACAACAACAACAACAACAACAACAACAACAACAATAATAATAATAATAATAATTGAAGTGAGAAACAGCATTGTCTTCACATGCAGATTACATGCTTTGTGGATTAACTGTGGAAATTCAATACCCATTACTTATTGACTCTAGCTACATGGTACATCTTTTGCAGTATTATGTTTCAGCAATGCCGTACAGTGATTTGCTATAGGAACTATGTGATCTCAATTTGTTGCAATGTGGTGTTCAGTTACTTCATTGCTAGTCACTCTGGTCACCTACCTTTGAAAAAGGGTTCTTCTGTTTTCTTCTCTCTTACTGTTCTGTAAAAGCCCAAGCAATAGACTGTACAGCCTACAGTGCATGACTGCTTCTAACTGCACACAAATTTTGTACCCTACTTAATTTGTCTCCTACAGAATATCCAAACTTACTATGGGGCCAACCTGTCTTCCTGTTCAGTGGGTACTGGGTTTGTTTTCCAAGGGTGAAATGGCTGGGGCCTCAAGTTGACCACTCATCTCCATCTAGTGCCAAGATTAAGAATGAAACGGGCTGTCCTTTACTCCCCACAAATGCCTTTTTTGCTGTGGACAGGGACAGTGCTTTGCTTTACTTAGGACATGTTTAAACAAGATTGTTGCAGGCATTGTATTTTATTTCAGGTTCAACGCTGTATTGTACTGTAGCCCTTCACATTTAATTTAGATTTATTTGGCGTGGTTTTTCATTGTGTTATTGTTTAACCTTCCTGTAAATTGTGTACAGCTGTGAGACCTACCAATCCTCTTGTCTAATGGACATCAGCATTTTTGTCTGAATGTTGCACATCTTGGCATCAGTGAAGGAAACATGGTTACACAGCAGCAAGCACCCTAGATGGTTGAAGAGGTGCAAGGATACCAACAACATTCTAAATGATAGAAGGATACCAACAAGATTTGAAAAGATACCAGCAGAACTTGAAAAAGAATTTGGACAGAGACAGCCTTTCACACTTTGTGTACTCTTACTGACCAAGGGGACAGCGATAGATACAAGACCATTTTAGAATTCATAAGAATGGGCCTTAACAACCGAACACAACAATGTTTAGAAAATGTATATTTCAGTTGTGTTTGTGGTGCTTTGTTCAGTTTAACAAGCCACAAGCATTGTCATCCAAGGCAGGTTTGGTGATGACAAGGGTGGTGGTGGTGGTGGTGATGATGATGGTGAGTTCTGCTTGGAACTGCTTGTTGCAGTGTACGTGTATAAACTATGAGGTATATGCCTGAACCCTTTCTTGCAAAGTTACTTTATATCATCCTTTATGTGGGCTGTATGTAAGCTCGTTTTATGATATATATAAACACTGAAAATTTGAGCAAGTGTTTCAGAAACTTCAGTATGGCCAGTTACTTGTGATGTCAACACCAACAGTTTTTCCTTTGTTATGGGTTTTAATCTATTTGTGCTTTTGACAGTCACTTATATCCACTTATTTATTGCAGGATGTGCACCATGGCAATGGAACTCAGCAGATGTTCTATGATGATCCTAGAGTGTTGTATCTCTCTATTCATCGTCACGATGATGGTAACTTTTTTCCAGGCACTGGAGGGCCAACTGAGGTAACTTTAGCTTATCATTTAGAAGCTTGGAAAATATGTGGCTTTGATAAGGTTATTGATTTTGTGGAATGTACAATAACAACATGTAGCATTTGGATTAATGATGACACTTCATGTACCGTTGAAGGTGCACTTGTGATTTGGAACAGTTGTAGACTATAAGTATACCAGCACATTATATGGCAAAACCTCAATCGGTTTTGAAGGCACTGTGGAGAGAAAAATAGTAAATGCAGGCAAATTACAGTTGCAAGAAAAGCATCAAGTGTGTCAGAAATGCAAGAAAATAAAGAATGAAAATTTAACATTTTGTGCTCAGGCATCCAAAAATAATAATCAAATAAAAACATAATGTGACAGCATGGAAATACCTTTTCCCCAAAGAAGTCTGCATGTAACAACTGTTTAGTTTGAAACCTTACATACATATATATATATATATATATATATATATTACCATCTAAAACACAACATATGGACATCAACACAGTGATGAAATATCAGTTACATCAGGACTTCATGTTTCGGCTGTAAAACATCCATCATCAGGCCAATACAGAACATATACAAGGTACAGTATAAGTGTACATTCTATGGGATCCCATATAATGCACAATAAAAGTTAAAATAATAATGAGCATCCAATTATACAATGAATAATCTATGTGACAATTAATTTTAAATTTTAACTTGATTTTCTTTTCACTGTACAATTGGATGCTCAGTTATTTTAACTTTTACTGTAAATGATATGGGATCCCATAGATTGCATGCTTATATTGTACCTTGTATATATTCTGCATTGGCCTGATGATGGCTGTTTTACAGCTGAAACATGTAGCCCTGATGTAATTGATATTTCTTCACTGTGTTGATTGACATATGTTGTGTTTTAGATGGTAATATACATATATTTACTACTACACAATGGTCTGGTCCCTATGAAAAAAATTGAAACCTTACATTTCAGGTGATACACCACCAATACCAAGTTCAAAATATTATGTTTGTCATGCCTGCTGGTGCTGTGTAATTTAAATTATGATTTAACAGTTTTGTAAGCAACAGGAACTTTGGCAAAACTTTTTCTTCCCCATTGCTGTTGGCACCATCACAATCATCACAGAAGTCACTAATGGTAGAAATGCCTTGTGTAGCAGTCTGATTTCCTACATGTGTTTAAGCACTGAAGTCAGCATCCAGGCATATTTCAGTCCTGTTGGAAGGCAACACACCTGTGCAGTTTGGTGGATAATACACAAATTTTACTTTCCATGGAAATGGAATATCTTTCAGATGAGCGGCATAATTGTCTGCAAACAACAAAATGTTGTACCTTACACATTGATGGTGGTGTCTAATGCTACTAAAAAAAAACTTCACAAAATGGGTGTAGTTATCCATACTTTTTTTAATTTGTGTAGTGTTTCTCATTTTTAAAAGAACATGGTTTCAGTGATTTTCCAACCATGATCAGCAGCAGTAATGCTGAACCAGACAACTTTTTAATTGCCCAACTCAAGTAAAAGCAAACAGAATGATGCAGAACAGTACTACACTGACAACTGTAGAACATAGTTCATAGGTTTGCCACCTTACAGCTAAGCCTTCCCATCATCTCCGCTATCACTGACCCTTGATCTATGCATGGTGGTATTTTGCAAGTTAATCATAATTACCCACAGAGGCCACTGCCACTACAGAACCCAAAAATATCACATTACGTTTGCTTTCTTTTTGTCAGGAATAATTATTCTTGGAATATAGTAGGTCAGGACTAAGAACTCTGAACAACTGATGCAGTAAAAGAGGACTTGAAGCAGCAATATGTCTTTTATAATGGCACCTCCTTTATGTAGACAGTTTTTTGGAATCAGGAGAAGGAATTACACTTGTGGCAAAAATATGCATGTGGGAACAATGGATGGAGATTTAAATGTACATGTATGAGGCATGTACAGGAAGTTCTTCAACACACACCCCTCCCTTTAAAATAATTGACAGCAACATGATGATTGGGTGTGATTTAGTAGACTGTCCGGGTGGTGGTGCCATTTTTTATTTAGTCCTAACATATCCTTTTTTAGGGTAAACACAATTAGCTGATGTAGCTAAATTTATTGTCTTGAGTGACCATATGCCCCTCTCTAAAATTTACTGGCGAATAGCCTAGTGAGCCATATGATGCATTTCAGAAGTATAAATGCTCATGCTAAGCCATTTAAATTAAGTGGTTAAAGGTTCAAGGTTAAAGAAAATTTGCATAGGCAGTTTTTTAAACATTGCATTTATGTGAAATTTTCTTACAAAGTTGGAGGTGAGAGTAAAAATGTTTATGACAGAATTTTATGTTTGTGTGTGTGTGTGTGATGCTATGTATTGATGTAGGTACTGGCTATGCAGTAATACCTCAACATGTTCACCATAGACACATCCTTGTGGAGGGTGATTTGTCCAAGATATCAAGTCATTCTTGATGCACTTTTTCACACTATCATAAATTTTCTCACCTTGCAGATATTGAATGATCTTCATCCAAGTACGAAGTGTGTGTTTGTAACATGGTATACACAGTAACCCCTTGCCTGATACAGTTTGTCCAGGCCTGGGTTTGACTGTGTGTGAATGAAAATAAAGTACATTAGACCCTTGATTAAAGGTTTCTTGATTTAAGATTTTTGTGCATATTAGGTTTAGTTTCTTGGTCCCTGCGGAAACCCCATACATCATGTGTAGTGTTTCCCATTTTACGGTCTCTTGACTTTAGTTTTTTCCCCACATTTAAGGCTTGAAAATTTGGTCTGTGCACCATTTTGGAGCCTTAGTTTAGGGTTTGTGTTTACAACTTAGGAGTTTGGGTTGCATAATAGTGCCTTGATTACGGACAGTGGAAGTGGAGTGATGGAATGAGTTGCAAAATATTGCAGCTGTATACATTCAATTCTTAGGAGTTAGCATGTGTGTGACTGGTCAAAAAGTCCATGGCAGGAACCATTTACATGTAAGCACATTTCTAACCCAGCACTCTTGTTGCTTAATCATGACTTATTGATGTAAGCTACCTTGTGATTGGTTGTCATACACAATGCTAACAGAAGAATGGACTTGGCAGGGATATCTTGATTTTACTGAAGTAATCTTTGGACTTCGTCCATCATATAACTTTCTGTGTAGTACTACATTTTGGAAGGCAGCTCTGCTTCCGTCTTCTGGTAAAGTAAAGCGCCTGTTCTGATGGACCTCTTAAAGAGAGCTATTCTCAGTCACTGGACACCATACTTCTGTCAGCTGGTTCAGATATTCACCCAAGACCTGAGCTGGCTTTGGAAACCTAGTACTGCATTAAAAGTTAGATGATGGCCAAAGTCTGAAGGAAGAATATCACTGCAGTAATTAATATACCATTGCCAGAGCCATATAGAGTAAAATTCTAATTTTAGTTAATTTTTTAAATGTTTTCTTTATGTCCCATAAAATAAATATAAAAATATTAATATAAAATGGATTGAAAGAAAACACAATTGGGTATGAAATGTTGAATATGTAATAAATATAGTATGTTTGTAACAATAGAAGTAATGTTCTCTTTGATTTTGTCACAACTCCAATTTCTTTGTACTTTAAATTTAGAAAATTCATGGTTTAAAGTAAAAATAGCATGTGATTCTGTTGTGTGTGGTTGGAAATAAAATTTGCTGAATGCTGAAAAAGTAACTATGCATGGATAAATGTGGGCAGTTACACAATCAGCCACCACATAAGTGCACTCTGTAAGTGTTGAATGTCCAAAGTGTGTGTATTTTTGTGGTGGGGCGTCCATAAGGGTCCTCATTCTTTTAACCCCCATTTTTTCCATAAGAAGTTTGCATAGTGTGGTTTTGCCCAGCACACTGTGATCACACCCCCTAACATGGGACAAGTGATTACTGTACTTTGAAATGTCTCCACAAGCAAGGAATTACCTTTATAAGAAAACTTAATCATCATGAAACTTTGCATCCAATACAAATCTCTACATACTTCTTGCACCCCAAAATATCTGTCTATCTCACTCTCACATGACCATTATAATTTATGATACCACAAGAAAATAATATTAGGAGACTAATCTTATAGTGGCAAGCTAGGATATTACTGTGGTGTGAGATATATCAAGTGTAGTGGAGAAATATAATGTGTGTAATTTTGTTCATTGAAGAGACATGCTTGCATTTTGTGTTCTGTACATTAATTGTTGATAGTATGATGTATAACATTACGTGCTACTTTTCCTATGTGCTCCTCTCTTGAGGTATATTATTTGTATTTTCAGTATCAAAAATGTTGCTGTTTCACATGAAGCATGTTTAGCTGAAATGTTAATTCTATGATTTTAAACAGTGCGGTACTAATACTTTTGGTTTTCCTGTTGTTGCAGTGTGGTGTGGGAGAAGGGGTTGGTTTTACTGTAAATCTAGCATGGTCTGGTGGCCTTTCTCCACCTATGGGGGATGCAGAATACCTGGCAGCTTTCAGGACCATTGTTCTGCCTATTGCAAAAGTAAGGATAAGCCTGCAAAATTTGTGCATGATGATGTACACAGGAAAGTGCATAAGCATTCCACCTTTAGAAGTTCAGGTTTAGAGATTTTAGGACAGTACATGCTTTATTCCAGCATATTTTGGAATATTGAAAAGGTGGAAGATTCTGTAACACTTTGAAACAGGGTGCATTTTTACTTTTTTAATGTACTGTGTAAATTACTCCGAAAAGCCTATCCAGTGCATTTATAAAAGTCATTCCTAGTTTTGCTGGTATGTTTGCACTTGTTCATAGTGCAACCTTCCTGTTAATATCTGAGAGCACATGGAGATACAGTACGGTATCATACAATAAAACACAGTAAGTGTCATACATAAGGAAAAGTATGTATGAAGCATATCATTTTGGCAAATTCTTCCACCTTTTCATCTTCCTTGTATTAAATTCAAAAATGTTATTTTTTGCCCATTTGGATTATTAAGATGTTTGTTGAAACACATAAAAACTGTAGTAGAAATCCCCAAATCTAAAATGGCTGATACTAAGGATACCACTTAGCACAGTCCAGAGCCAGCTTTGAACACCCTCAGAATGTTTCCCAAAGATCCATCCTAATTCTGCCCTCCTGCTATCTTGCTGTCACAACCAAAACAATGTAATCATTCCCTGCAACATCTGAGCCACTTTACAGAAATGTAAAAACATTAATTAAATGTAATATAATTGATTTGTTGGTGAATGTAGTTAAAACATGCCACAAGAGAGTTACCACCATTTATTGTAGCATATTTTGATACTACCAGACCATCTAAATTTCATTCCTTCCCGTCTGTTCATGTACCTTGTACGTGCTCAACTTGACAAAACAAATTTAATTTTGCCATGTTGTACTGTCGTGGGCACAATAGAGGGTTAAAATGTGGCCATTCTTGAAAGCAGGGTTCCCAGTGCATAGTGTTCTAATTATTGTGTAACAAAATTATGCCAGTGTGTTATATTTTGCAGGAATTTGCACCAGACATTGTTCTGGTATCGGCTGGTTTTGATGCAGCTGCAGGCCATGCTGCTCCACTTGGAGGTTATAAGGTATCTCCTGCATGTTTTGGACAAATGACACAACAACTCCTCAAGTTGTCGGATGGAAAGGTGATCTTATCACTAGAAGGCGGGTATGATCTTACATCCATCTGCGATTCGGCTCAAGAATGTGTCCGTGCTTTACTGGGAGATGACCCCAGTCCTTTGCGGGAAGAAGAATTGAGGCGATTGCCATGTCAGAATGCCATTGACACATTGCAAAAAACAATTGCCATTCAAGTAAGTTTCAAACATCTATGAAGTTATTTTGGATGCTTTAGTTACGCTCTGATTCATTGGATATAGTGTTGAAAATTGCAGGTGTTTTTCTGCCCATCTTTATTCCCCATTACTGCTGTTAATACACTTTCCATTGAAGTGTGTTATATAGCTGAACTTGGTTTGTGTTCTAGAATTTTAGTATTAGAATTCACAGCAGAAGTAAAAGGGTTTGCTGTAAAATCTTCCTTCCAAATCTAAGAGTATGGGTCTGTTGTGATACACTGATAGTAACTCCTGATGATCAGTATGTTGAATCTTACAAAGGTTTTAGGCATCTGGCTGTGGTACAGTCACTGTATATGCCAGTACTTCTTTTCCAGTGACATTAAAAAAAATTAAAATAGTGTGGGTATTCTGTATATTGTAATGTACCCCCATAGTAAGGGTCTCATTTGATAGTTAGTGAGGTGGTCAAGAAATTCCCTGCTTGTATGGAGCTTTATGTTCGCAAAAGTTTACGACTGGGGCAGGGAACATTATTGGGTCCCGAATTACATCATGATATTACACAACAGGATTACTCCTAATTTTTACCTGAGTATTTAAAACTGATTTTCAAAAGCCATTGGAGTTTATTTGGACTGCATTTCACTGTGTAAGGTGGGCCCAGCCATACAGACCGTATTATTTATCACCAGACCAGCCATAGAGTGTATGACACCATTGGTGCACATCTGTGGGTGATGCTGCCCACCCTGCAATGCTTGGTTCCATGATTAAAAATACCATACTATCAGAAGTTATTTGTGTGGGCCCATGCTGTCAGTCTTGCATAAGAGGGATATATTTTATTTAACATCCTGTCATTGTTAGTAGGTGAGCTGATTTCTTTACTTTCCTGCAGCCAGGAAAGTTGATGAACAGCATAAATGAAGATAGTTTATGTCAGACTTGAACATACAGTGCTGAAAATAGATGGCAGGCTTGCACATAGGTAGGTGACAAATTTGTAGTGTGCATGCACATGTTCACTGTACCTATGGTTGCTGTGTTCGAAGCTCCCACATTGGCCATGCATCAAGCGCACTGCACACACAGCTGTCTGCTCAGCTATGGAGGCTCTGCAAAAGGAGAAGGATGAGACCGAAACAGTTACTGCAATGGCTAGTCTATCAATGCAGCAACAAAGCAACAAGTTACAGTAAGTGGAACATCAGTATTCAAATATTGTCCTTTCCAAAGCCCCCCCCCCCTCCTCCTGCCATTCCTGATTTGTTTTCCATTTGGTACATACAGAGTACAGATCACTGGGGATTAAAAGATATTTGAGTTCCCTTACTTAGTCTTGTGTTTGGTATAAGGACATCAGTTTTCAAGTTCGTGTAATTGATATGGAGATGTAATTCCAAACAGAATTCTAATGAACACAATTATGAGAAGGAGGGCAATCATATATTATGTAACTTTTTTCTGTTTCCTTCTTTCAACAGGACAGCCGAGCATTCCCGAGACTCATCAGAAGAGCCAATGGAACAGGATGATGCTAAGTGAAACTGCTGGCGTAAGGTTACACATTTGTCGCTGAGGATTGGACTAAGGTACCATATCACAGGAATATCAGCAGGTTTTGATTCTGTTGTTGGCAGAAGTTGGTTTTCTTCTTTTGCGGTGCCTAGGTGCTAGATACTGTGTGTTCCTCAGAAAGTGATGGGCATTGATATCTGTGATTTTTCTGCATTCAGATGAACTGTTGAACACACCAAGATAATGAAGGTTCTTGCTTCTACTTTCATAGTGGATAGCATTCATATTTCCTCAGTGACAGATACTTCGTTATTTCAAGAAATAAAGCTAACAGTTTGTAATGAGGCTGTGTCAAGATTGTTGTGTTGGAAGTACCGATGAACTGCCAAAGTTTTTGTTCATTAAAATTCCCAAAGAAGACCTGGTAAGTGGCGTTACAGTAATTTGTGAATGCTTTGCGAATGAGGAATAAATCTTGGATCAACTTTAGTAGCTGACATAGTTGAATTACTTTTCCTGGCAGAATGGATACATGAGAAAGACCAACAAGATGCACACTTTTCTTAATATTTTATTTCACTTAAATTTTCCTTGTGTGTTTCAAACAAGTAATTGTTCATTACCAGGAGGAGTTCTGTACAGAAAGCTTATAGTATTTCACCCTGCATCTTAAGAGGAGTCTAGTTGCTGACACAATACGAATTTGTATCGTGTCAGCAACGGTCAGTGACTAGACTCCTCTTAGGATGCATGGTGAAATACTGAAAGCTTCTTGTACAGAACTCCTCCTAGTCAAATACTTGTTTGAAACATGTCAAGGAAAATTGAAGTGAAATAAATTATTAAGAAAAGTGTACATCTTGTTGGTCTTTCTCATGTGTGTGTATCATGATGCACAGTTCAGAGAATGTAAAGTTTGGCAGAATGGAATTTACTATGTTAACGAAGATGCACATTGCACTGTAATGCCAAGTGTGGGTTTGCTGACCAATCAGTTCATTTGGAGATTGGGTTGCTCAATTTCTTGAGAATTTTTCTGTCTTTTTATCTTTTAATTGTTGGTGTTTGTTAGTGTTTTGCTGTACACTGCTGACTGGAGACAGCAGGGAAGCTGGTTGGTCATGAACGGTGCTTTGAAGTTTTTAGAATGAAAAGGTCAAAATGTATTTCATGAGTGTCCTTACAAAGGCAACGAAATACTAAAACTTGTTGGACCAATTGGATCAGAGAGTGCCTCAGGTCATACAAAATTGTTTTATTAGTGTCAAGAAAAGACAGTAGTGTTAGTGAGCTGAAGCTGAACACTTGAACATAGTGTAGGTTCATTCATATAATAGCTTATCATTAGATGAAATATGACTGTCATTGTATTTATAGAATATCATTCATATGTCAGAAATATTTAAGACAAAGTGCGGGACACTTCTTTATAGAATTTTCTAAGATCCTTGGAGCAAAGTTTTCCATTTGTTATAAAAATTGTGGCATTGCAAAACAATCGAATTCAAACATTCTGTATGGAATGTTCCTAACATAGTTGAATAATCATTAGGGCTGAATTGATTTATTAATATACCATTTTTATCAGATGCTGAGGTGATAGAAGTACAGTGCAGTTGTTAATTTTGGTATTCATGTACCATGTATCTGTAAAACCAGCTACATTGTTTTGTATGTTTGAAAAACAAAAATGACAAAAATAATGTGTGATAACTGTGCATACAAAAAGAAGAGCATTTATTTTTATGTGAAGCATTTTAAATTTGAAATGTGTTGTAATAGATAACATTTTTTAAGGTACCATAAATAGAATATGGAAAATTATGGATGAACCTGTTTTAAATGTAAACAGTTCTGTTTCAAGGTTTGTGGTTAAGGCAAACAGATCTAATACAAATGTAGAAGTCTTGCTGTCCATGCCTCTGTTGAAAGTGTGAGAGATTTATTGTAAAGCTTCAGATGAAGTTTGCCTAATATTGTTAATTGTTCAGAATATTTTATCCATATGGTTAATTTTTAAAGAATAACAAGTGACAGTAGATAAAATGCAGAGGGTTGTGACTGGATGTATATTGGTGTACTTGAAATCACTAGTTTTATATAGATATTGTCTTACATTCCTTGTGTGGAGTAACATAACTTGGGTTGAACATGTTTTCCATACTTATTTTAAGTTCATTCATCAGAGGGAGTGATGTTTGCCTGTGCAATTTTGTGTGCACGACTTCCACTGCTCGGAATCTTAGTTCAAGATAAAGTTGGTGTTTTATCTATAAGTGACTAAAAATCTTTCATACTTAAGTTTCATACAGGTACAGTATTAATACCGACATATGTTTATAACTAATTAGTTTTGGTTGGAAAGCAAGTTAGTGTTTTAATTTTGTTGGCTGTAAAATCCCAGTGTCATTAGGTATTTTGCTAGGAGTAAATGGACCTGCGGACATAACATATGTAATATACAGTTGAATAATATTAATTAATTAAATTATGATGATAGTATCAGTCGTCATCATCATTTGTTATGAAACTGGATCTTTAAGATCTGGATAATTTCTGCTATATAATGGCAAGGTCATGCTCGGAGCAGACAACTTAGGAGCTCAGCTCGTAACAGTTCATACAAAAAAAAAGAAGAAAATTTTAGATTTTTTAAATGTAATACATAATGAAGCAGATGTAATGGATTGTTAATTTGTAAAGTGTATGTTGTTTCACCATAATTTTAAAGGCAGAAATTGTGATATTTAACTCTCGTGTATGTGTACGTATACATAGTAAAACCCTATGGCAGTTGTACGATATGGTATTCACGTGTGCAGAAATTGCTAGAGCCACCCAATGTGAGTTGATATTCCCTATGTGCTCTTTGATATGTGCTGCTAACAAATATTTCTTGGTGTGGGGAGATGGGATCCTTTGAATCAATTTCCCATTACAGATGTTTTACATAAACATAAAACAAAGAACTATCCAGAAAAATTTTAATCCTGAAGTGATGTTGGTAATAATAACAAATACCAACTGCAATAGACATTATGCAAAACATGTGGCTCTGATAAGGAAACCACACATATTATGTTAGGTTGAATCATCTTAACTTAAATGGGATACAAAACCAAGCACAATAAGACAGCTGAACATATACTTCAGGAAATCTTGCTGAAACATAACTTAATAAGAATTTCATTCACATGCTATGAATGTACATAATTTACTGGGACTGAGCACTGATAAGTGACATGAAAATACAGCTCAACAGACCTGATACTACAATGGTTGAAAGTGTAAGATAAACTTTGTAATTTCTAGCGCTGTCCCTAATACCAAAAAATATTGAAATGATACGTAACATAAAATCCATAAATTGTGTGAAATTAGTGTAGGGAATTAAAAAGTAATGGCATGTGGAACAGGTGACTGTAGTGACAGTAGTGGTGTCAGCAACTAGTCTATTTCCAAAGACCATGCACAATGGTTGAAATTTCTAAACAAAGGCATCTCCAACATGCAGAGGGCAGCAGGGTTTGAAACACGCCCCATTGTTTGCAAATTTCTCGGTCATTAGTAAGAATTTATTAAAATAATTGTAATTTCTGTGGTAGAATCTGTGATTATATGAGTAAAGAGCGTTTACCGATGTAACACCTGGGGGAGGTCAGATGTGACAGTAATGATAACTATGATGAGATGATGGAGACAACATTGAGGACAACAACTGTAATGTTAAGTGCTAAGAGTGAAGCAGTCACCACAACTAATTCACGAAACACAGTAGTATGTCCGCAAGATTGACGATAATTTATTAAAAATGTAGCATAATGTGATGGTTTCTCTTGTGCTGCAGAGTAAATCTACAGGGTAAATATTAAACACAGATGCATTTAACTCCATGTATACCATGACAGAAATATTTATATTCTACTAAGATAAAGGACTTTTAGACAAAGGGTTCCGTAAGTTAATAATGGTAATACCACTTATGCAAAACTGTTGTGGAGTCAAGTGTACCTGCTTTTCTTAAGGTGTGTGTATGAGTTGCGTGAACAACCAGTGTGGGGCCCATTTGAAATTAATGGAATTTTGAATTGTGGTTGCATTTAAAAATGTTTATATTTTGTGGCCTGTGTCTTGTATTGTAGAACTGAAATTTGTTCTTTGCAGATTGCCAGGACACTAGCCCGTGTCACTTAAATCAAACATTTCAGTTTACATTTTGTGACATACAACCAAGGAAATTTTTTTTTTTTTTTTGTATTTTTAGTAAAAATGATGAGTCAAAAACTCATTTTTCATGTGGAAAACATTCATCATCATGTTACATTATCTATAAAAAAGCTTGTGAGTTGGTTGGTATACATTTCATTTGTTTCTAAAATGAAAACAAATTAGAATTAGATATGTTAAATTCCTTGGATCATAGAATTATCAGTAATTAACTGCTGTATTCATGTCATATTGTCTTCCATTCCTGTTAACTTTTCTGGTATAGGAAGATACCATATTTACCTGGATATAGAACAAGGATTGTTTCCTAATTTATCAGCTAAGAAATTTGGGGTTGCCTTATAATCATGTAGAGAGTTAATGAGAGTTGAACATGTTCTGTGTAGGTACATATTTTCGTGAAATTGGAGATGGTGAAGGGAGGTCATCTTATACTGGGGTAAATACAGTACTATCTCAAAATTATTTGCAGTATGCCAGCTATAGCTTTTCATTACATGCACTTATATAGGCTAGACAGATGTATTTCAACTTAACATAAGTCATCTTGTGTACATTGCATCCATGCCAGAGTTTGTAGGCAGAAGTAAAATTAGTATAAAAATTCTTACATTATATTCCTGCCCCTGATTTGTGATGAATGTAATATAAATAGCTATTACACTGGATATCCAGGTGGGAAGATGTGTTAGTAACATGTATTTTAATATTTTTTTATTTTGTTTTTTAGTTATAGATGTATGTATATTAATCTTATTGGAACATTGAAATTGCCTATGGCTATTGGCATGGATGCAGTGTAAGAGGAAATTTTAAGCCAAAACACATTGGTGTGGCATATTTAACCTATGAAAGAACTGCATTCACATATGCAAATGCCCGTAGGAAAACACCCATAGATATTTTTTTTTATATATTGAGGTAACAAGGAAATTTACTGCATTTTTGGGACATGCTGCATAATATCTGTTTTATTTTTTGCAAATTCCATTTATTTCCTAATTTTACCTCTTTCTATTCAAATAATACTTGTGTTTTTCTTAAACTTTGTTGTAAATTTAAATACGCACGCTGGTACAATAAAGGTTAAGAGTATGTAATAAAAAGTTGTAGTTGGTATATTGTGAATTATTATATCAGAGCCTCATGGAATGTACAGTTACAAAATATTCTCTCTCTTAAAACAGTCGAATGATTTTAGTTCACCATAATGCTTTCTGATCTTGCATGTGGAGTTCTGTCTTTGTTGTTAACAGACTATGACATCTTGTAAAACAATCCTAAATAACTTGTGCTTTGGATCCTGTTCTTCATGTGACACTTCACAAGCATCTGTGTGTTGCTCCAATTCACATGTTCAGGGGTGCACAAATCCCAGATGACTGAAGTTTTATATGGTGGCGCCTAATATGTGTGGATCTGGAGTATGGATCTAGCTTCATGTGACCTGTCTGGTGCCTAGATTTTTGAGGTGGCTCCTACATTTTTGGAAAATTTATGCACCCGTGAATGTGTTCAGCTTTAGGCATTGTGTCCACCACTCTGCTCTGCTTCCACAAGACACAGTATGGTTCTAATGTTGTAGTTTTTCTGACCTCATGTAAAGTTGCATGTGTCACATTACTTGTGAAAGTCACTATTTTTATACATTGTCTTTGATAAAATCAAATTCTTCTCGTAGGATGGTTCTTTGTTTAGCAGATGATGTATGCAGGATTAATTGCATGTAGTTTTTTTAAAATATTTGAAAAATTGTACATGAAATTGTGATTACCTTGACATTCTTAGTGGATAATTATAAAATGTATGTACATTTTGCTTTATATGTTGCATACATTTAGTGTCTCAGCCATTACTGTACTTGTAAATTCTTTCTTGGTACATTATTGACATAACTGATCCTCATCCCAAGCTGCTGGCAAGCGGTAAGGAGAGAGGGGAGAATGATGTGCCCTGGGTATTGTCTAACTACTGTCCATTGAATATGGACTGGCTGGCCAGTCCTTTTTAAAAGATATGTCTTATTGATTGTAGTAAAGAATAATATTTGCTTGTAATATATGGACACCTTCATTGTGATTTTACTGTCTAGTACCATTGTTTGAGTATATTTGTATTGTACATAAATTAGGTCACTCATGTAATGTTTGTTTTCTGCCTGTGCTCAGACATGGAATTTTGTGAAACAATGAGGCAGAACTTACCTGAAGCTTGTGCAACACTTGTCTGTAATTTATACTGTAATTTCTTATATTTGTGAGTTAAGGACATTTTTAAAATGTTGGATATGTGTTATTGGAATACAGACTGGCAAGAAATGTAATACAGCTGCTCTGATTTCATTTTTGTGCAATTTACTAATGCTGTGCAAGAATGCGCCTAACCCTTGTAAGTCTATTGTCACGTTAAACTCAATGGCGCTTTCATATCAACACGTTGATATATGATGTTTTATGCAGATTTTTCCTAAGATTCTTCAATCTAATGGCTGCTGGTAAACTTTGGTGATTAGAGACTTTTCTGGAAAAGTAATTTGGACCACACTGTTAAAATTCACAGAAACATTTTTAATTTGGACCAAACTGTTAAAATTCACAGAAACATTTTTAACTGCAGACGGTTAAAAAACATTGTTTCCAGACTTAAAGTTTCTTGGTATTTGCCATAAGTACCATATGTGACATAAATAATTGAAAATAATATTTATGTCATTTCCAATAGTTTTGTACGCATCTGACTGAGCAAGTCATATCAAGCAATAGCACCTCTGACTTTAACTGTGGAGGTACCTAGTTTGAAACTCTGCTAGATACCAGCTGTTATGACTTAAAATTTTTTGTGTTGCCACCCAGTTCCTCCAATTCAATGTCAAATTAGGCCAAAATAACTTTTGTTCACATTATTTGCAATTTATTATTCACAAATCATCCTGCACTACTATATTCTGAGCTGCTGATAGCACTGTTAAATAAGCTACAGAGTAATAGGAAATATCCATGCACATGTCATAAAGGCATATGAACAAGTGCACATGTAGCTTCACTCCTTAATCTCATCATTAGATGAAATGAGTGGTCAGTACCCATTAGATTGGAGAATGGTTGGGCTTCAGAGGTGGTATTGATGCTTTGGGGAAGAGAAAAATCTCTTACCCTTGCTGGAAGAAAGAATGTCTTACCCCTGCTTGGAGTGAAACTATGATTCCTTGGTTGTCCAGCCCATATCATAGTCACTTTACTGAGCTATCCTGGCTCCTGAATTAACTATCATTAAAATGGTTCTTCTCATCTGTAATGAAAATGTACATTTATCTGTATGTTCATAGGTGACTGAGTGGTATTATCATACATCAGCAGTATACAAGATAATTCACTTTCAACAGAGTCTCAAAATTTTCTTGTCAGTATTTTTACTGAATATCTGCTTCTGTCTTATATGTTGGTAGTATGCAAGTGCAAACCAGTCTGTTTTAATGAACTATAAAAAGTGTAATGGTGAGCTGAAAAAGTTTTAATTTTCTTCTGTATGTTTCTAGCTGTTAGCCTTCATCCATACATGTGCTTTATCTGCAAAGAATCCCTGTATTTATTTGGCTACATGACTCTCTATTTTGTTTTGTTAATTGCACCAAAAACAAGTAGCATTTTGTGCATAACGTAACATTGTGATGTGTTGGCATAACCATTGTTGCCATGAAAACGCAACAGTGTGTTCCCTTTGTAGGGTTGGCATATATGTCACTGTCATCATTGTTATAAATACTGAAAGTATTGCCATAGTAGCACAATAGTGCATTCTGTGTATTGTTGCGGTACATTATGTCACTTCCAACGATGTGACACACAGTTTGGTCTTCACGTAAAGTGCCTGATATTTTCGTCCAATTTTAACCAAATTTATAGTTTCTCAACAGATTTTCGTAAAAGTTTCCAATGTAAAATTTCATAAAAATACATCCGGCGGAGCCACGCTGATGCACGTGGAGAGACAGGCAGACAGACAGACACATGTAACAAAGTTAATGGTTGCTTATCTCTGTTTATTATGATGTGCCTAAAAATTGGTCCAGTGTTTAGACAGCTTAAATCTAGAAAAACTGATTAAACATTTAAATTGCTTTGTAACATAACATACCTCAGACATGATCAACAGTAGTATTTAACAAAAATATAAAACTTTTTCCCCATTATGGCTGTCTTTGTCACTCAAACACAAAAACACTAAATTCTTCTCATTTTGTATGTTACCAATCGGTTTCTGAAAGACTTTATTTTTGCGTGCTGAGTGAGTTATCTTTATCCATGCTTAGCCATACAGGAGACATAAATGTGCACAGCACATTTCATTAGTGTGTGCACTCATAGGATTTTATTTTTGGGTTTTTTAAAGGCAAACATTTATTGAATACTCAGCCATAAATTATATTTTTATTCACCAAACAGACTAAAGAAACTAAAACAACTAAATTTGTTTAAAGGTAACATCTAAATTTCCTGTTAATATACAGATTTAAAAAAATGTGGCACAAAAGAGCCAAATTTTGAGACATAGTGTGTGTGTCTGGACAAACCCAATACACATTGTGTGCGCACCGGTGACTGAAGATACAGTATGTTTGCTGTTGTCAGTAACAGGAAAGACAATAAATTATTAAAAATTTTTGTGTAACATAAATGGATATTAAGTCAAATTTCCACTTTACAGGTATTTTAATTGCTGTCTTTGTGTGAAGTCCGTATCGCTCTTACAGTTGGTGTGTATGTGTTACGGCAGGAAGAAACACTTTAATGATTTGCACTTGTCAAGAACTTCATGGTATCTGAATTTTTTATTTTAAAATGTGTGTGCCACTTTACTCTATATAGGCATTAACCATATAGCTTAACTTTGATTTAAATTTTGCTACTTCATCAATTCTACTTTCATACCAGAATGCTGTAATTATGGTTTTTTCCCATTTCTTTTTTTCTTTTTTGTGCTAATGGCTGGCAACCATATCGGATGTTTCAGCATTGTGAGACCCGTATGAACATCTTAATTTCTTAGATGTAGAAACCAAGATACATACAACTAAAATATGAAAAGTCATTGAATGTATTTGACAGAAAAGCTTTGTAAATAGTGTTTGTAATTGTGATGGGGGCATGAGTAAATACATGAACATCCTTTTGTCATAACTGCTTGTCATCATTGCCTCAACTTCTCATTTCTTATGTACGTCATTCATATGAAGGGCTTCAGTAGTTGCCTGAACATGAATGGCATTTTTTGAAATGAGTGTAACTGTGTTTTGTGTGGTTATCCACTTGTATTGGGCAGGTGGTCTGCAGTAATTTGTACCTTGTGTGTGAATGTTAGTTAATGTTTGGATGACATTCGAATGAAAGATATTTTACATCATGTAATTGTATATTTTTGTCTGTACACCAGAATGGTACAACTTAACATAAAGTATATTATATGAGAAAAATGTGATGTATATATAATTATCTTCATGTTGTTTTCATTGTCTTCTGTTTATGTTGGTCAAGAGATATATCAGTGATTATAAACATGTGAAGTTACGTCAGAATGCAGAAATAAGGGTGGATTGTATTTGATAATACATAAGATTCTTAAAACATTTCTTGTTATTTTATTGTTACAAATGTGTTTACCCTGTGCTCATGATTACAATAGCCCTGTGTTAGTTTAGCATTTATTATTGCTTTATTTTCGAAGAATGTGTATAGTGTTATCCCAACCTTTTGTGTACTGTATATCAGCAATCCATAAAAATATTCTTATATTTTACATGTTATGTTCACTTAACTGTTAACACCCACTACTACAGTTACTGTCCCAGGTAAAGAATATCTTGATTGCATTGATCATATTGGAAATTGGAAAATAAACGTGAGTTATTTCTGTCTGCCAGAGTTGAATATTTTATGACTACCATATTATCAGCCCCACACCCTGCTGTATGCGGGTTGTTAAATATCATCCTCTTAAACAATGTGTGTTACACTTCAGGTTTACAAAACGTATGACTTGTTTTAATCACCAACAGTATGTAGTCATTGTATATACAGTGGATAGAATAAATTAAATTTGACTAAATGTCATGCTGAGTGTTTCTTTACTTGCAGCATACAGTTTAAAACATACTGAAGTTGGAAAACATGCCAACGTAGAAATGGAACAGCCTCAGAATGTAATAACAGTACCTGTTTTAAGAGGCACATTAAAAAGGAAAATTTTTAATATTATTGGGCAGCTTCTGTAATATTTGTGGAAATAGAACAAGCAAGGTGCAGGATAAGATTGAGACCTACTGTGAGAATTCACTGAAAATGTTTGTGCATTAATGATAATGATGAGACATCATGCTAACACAAAAAGATGATAACGGATTGCCAGATGAATTCATAGTTGATGGATGAAAGCTAATGTTGAGGAGCTTAATGATCTGTTCCCCTTACCGAATATTATTCTGATGATCAAATTGAGAAGATTGAGATGGGTGAGGCATGTAGCACATATGGGGGAGAGGAGAGGTGCGTACAAGGTTTTGGTAGGGAAACCTGAGGGAAGGAGACCACATGGAAGACCCAGGTGAGGATGGGAGGATAATATTAAGATGGAGTCTCAGGAAGTGAGATGCGGGGCATGGTCCAGATTAATCTGGCTGAGGATAGGGACAGGTGGTGGGCTGTTGTAAACGCGGTAATGAACCTTCGAGTTCCATAAACTGTGGGGAATTTCTTGACTAACTGAGAACTGGTTAGCTTCTCAAAAACTCTGCTGCATAGTGTACTTAAGTCATTGTACCGTTCTCCACACCATCATGCGTGGAACACAGGCGGGCAGCAACTCTTCGTATTCCTGCGCGTAGGCTTCGCTCTGCAGTGTCAATGTGTTTTCCTCCACATTTCGTTATAGTTGACTTTTTTTTTATTTATTGCTAGGAATTCAACCCGTGTTTCACCAAGTGGTATACCACAGGGTATTTACAGTATTGTACAGCTTAGAATTTTTTTTAAATATATATATATATAATTGTAGGTGTGTTACTCTGTAGTACAGTTGTAGCATTGGTGGTTATGGAGTCTGGTTTGGTTGTGGTTGGTCTTGCAGCATTTGGAATATGGCAGTGATGAATCTGGTGACTTCCACTGTGTTTATGTGATATTTCATTATTGTAGGTAGGGGGAGGTTTTGTATTACAGTTGGACGTTCTTTACAAAGTAGGCTGCACTCTAGCATGAGATGTCTCACTGTTTGTTCGGATTCTTCTGGGCAAGAACAAAGTGGTGTGGGTACCTTTTTCATTTTATGGAGGTACGTGCGGAAGCAGCTGTGGTTTGTTAGCAGTTGTGTGAGGGAGTGGTTTGGCCAGAGGGATAGGGCCATTCTATGGGGGATGGAGGGAATGATTTGTTTGGTGTGGGAGGCTTTTGCGGAGTTAACATAAGAAGAGGCCCAGATTTTTGTATAGTATTCTTCCAATAGTTTCTTCCCTCTGGATATTGGTATTGCATCATAAGTTATGGTGGTGGTGTAGCTAGCTATTGTTCTGGCCAGGTAGTCTGTCCTCTCATTTCCTTCCTGCCCTGTGTGTCCCCATATCCAGTGGAATGTGACCGAAGTGACCTTAAATCGATTGTTTTCTTTCTGATGTTGACTGCTAGGGGGTGAGTGGCCAGTTTGTTTGCGATGGCGAGTAGGGCTGCTTTTGAGTCGGCATTTATCGCATATGACGGGGATTTTGTCCGTTGTTTCCCGATCCAGTTTACTGCCATGTCAATGCCGTGGAGTTCGGCTTGAAATACTGTGCAAGTTGTGTTTAGTCGCTGGGTATCTATATGAATTTCTCTGCAGTTTCTAACAGCCACCATGCCTGCCCCTACATGGTGGTCTGTTTTGGACCCATCTGTGAAGATGGAGACTTCTGCTGTGCCTTCCTTGTCTGTCAGTTCCACTTGTATGTAGCTGTCTATTGGGTGGTAGCCTCTCATTTTGGTGGGTGTTTCAATGTTCTTTAGTTTGGCTATAACTGCGTTCGTGGGTAGGCCTCTGGTGATTGCTGTTTTATCTGTATGTAGGTTTAGTGCTATATCTATTGGCATAATCCCTGCAATTGCCGAGAGTGCCTCTAGCGATACAGTTCTGTATGTTTTCGTTAAGAACAGGAGGAAGGATCTCTGTATTTGTTGCAATGTATGTTTTGCTCGTTTTGATATTTTGCTGTACCATGCCTCTGCAGCGTATGTAATAGTGGGAAGGATGGTTACTAAGTTGGCGTATGATACACCCCACGTGGCTTTGGAACAGCAGGCCAGGTTGTTGCGAATGTGTAGTAGTTTATTTTCCAGGTACTGTGTGTGGGGGAACCAGTCCATTTTGCTGTCTATCATGATTCCCAAGTATTTCATTTTTGTTGCAATCTTTAGTCCCCATGACTTTATGTCAGTGTGGTGTTTGTAGGTGTCATTGTTTCTCTTGTAAACATAGGCATTAATGTAGTTTTTTCTTTGGAAATTTCTAGCTTGTGACTTTTGCACCAAGCCTCTACGGTGCGGAGTGTGTCCGTCACCGTCGTTATGACGGCTGTGTGGGAGGGGCCCCGTGTCATCAGCAATATATCATCTGCAAAAGTTACAATTTCCAAGTTTGGTACCGTGGTTAGGACAGTAATTAGATCGCTGATGATAATGTTCCAGAGGGTTGGGCCCGAGACCGACCCTTGCGGGCAGTCTCTGGTGACTCGTTTGGATCTTGCAGCATCTCTTAATCTGATGTGAGCGGTCCGGTCGTTTAAAAAGTCCTTCACAATGCAGGAAATGTTTTTTTGGACATTTTATTTCCCAGAGTCTGGCTAGGATTCTGGGGTGCCAGGCGTTGTCGAAGGCTGCTTCGATGTCCAGCGCTAGTAAGCAACACTTGGATCCTAGTTGACGGCTGCGGCGTGCGAACTCCGTGACCGATTTTATGGCGTCCGTTGCGGACCTGCCGGCTGTAAAACCGTATTGTTGTGGGGGGATTTGCTCTTTGGTTTCCAAAACATGATTGAGCCTACCCATCACCAATTTTTCGACACATTTGCCGGGAATTGACAGCAGGCTGATGCCACGGTATCCTTGTACGGTGTGTAGTTTCCTCTTGTCCGTTTTCGGGATGGATATTATCCTAGCCTTTTTCCATACTTGGGGGTAGCGTCCTAGCTTAAAGCAGGTGGTAAATATTTTAAGCCACAGTGAGGGTAGAACTTTGTGTATTCCTTTTACAATAGATCCATCAATGCCGTCCGGCCCGGGGCATTTCTTATCCTGTAGCTGTTTTATGACTTCGTCTACTTCATAGCTCCTAAATTTCGGTTCTACCTGAGATGCGGGGGTTTCGGATCCTGCTCTTTGTGTCCTAATGATACATTGTTGTGTTCTGTCTTATGCTATCGGGTCGTCGGGGAGGAATTTCTGGAGGAGTGCCTTTGCAGTTTCTTCCGCTGATGTAGTTGTCGTCCCGTTTGGGAGGGTAAGAGAGGAGGGGGCCGATTTCCTTGCGAGGTTGACTTTCATAGCGGCTGTTTGCGTTCGGAGCGGGGAGCTTCTTATCACAGATATTAGCGAACCCGAGTGAACACACGCCGGTGGGGGTTTGGTCGTTAGGGAAATGCCGATATTCAACAGGAACAGTGGAGTTACTCTTGCAAAACCTCAAACAAAATGCATATCGGCGTATTCTTCATGGGAACACGACATGTTTCAACTACTCGCAGCACGAACTCAACTGCACTGCTTGCTGTCTCACGTATTACTGGCTTGAAATTACCTCCTGCACTAATGACCTTAAAGTCCTGGGACATTCTGTATATGGAGGAGAAAACTGAGAGATGTGGTACTTACCGCAAACGAGAAACAAAAAAATATAATGTGGGGTGAGCCATTTCGGTTAGGTTTTGCTCAAGACCGTCTCCAGGCGGAGGCCAGTACTCTAGAACTTTCTGTACCCGTCATCCCCATCCCAAGGTTACCACCGGCGATTGGCTGCCGAGAGAAGGTGGGTGGGGGGGGGGGTTAGTCACGTGATTCGTGGCTGAGGGCTGTGTGTGTGCCTAGTGGACTCTCTCTCTTGGACTCCAGCTTGGGTGGAAGCAAGGCGAGCTTACGGACAGCGATCTACCCTTGGTGCGCCATTAGCCCGCGGCGCGACGTATTGCCATGGCTACGAGTTAGAAGTTTGGTCCTGGTTGGTACATTTTCTAAATCGGATTTCTGGTCGT
>Ga0131853_10005209_pt1 | contig 23446 bp, 19 predicted proteins | sample TergutLab28metaG_FD_92764 | JGI IMG/M metagenome (GOLD analysis project Ga0131853, IMG submission 92764) | Labiotermes labralis P1 segment gut microbial communities from Petit-Saut dam, French Guiana - Lab288 P1 (version 2) (version 2) | ecosystem: Host-associated > Arthropoda: Insects >...
CTGTCATTGGAATAGAAAAAGGCCGTAATGTAAAAGAACGGGGAATACGTAATTCCGGATCCGCTCATCCTGAAGGATACCGTAAAGCTTTGCGGCAGATGAAACTGGCGGAAAAATTTAAGCGTCCGGTTATCTGTTTTGTGGATACTCCGGGAGCTTATTGCGGTGTAGGAGCCGAAGAGCGGGGCCAGGGCCAAGCCATTGCCGAAAATCTAATGGAGATGATGACATTAAAAACCCCTATTATCTCCGTTGTGATAGGCGAAGGCGGCAGCGGCGGCGCGTTGGCTTTAGCCGTAGCGGATGAAGTATGGATGCTGGAACATGCGGTGTATTCCGTTATATCTCCGGAGGGCTGCGCCAGTATCCTTTGGAAGGATGCGGGACGCGCCAAAGAAGCCAGCGAATGTTTAAGATTGACGGCAGCGGATTTGTATAAGTTGGATGTGATCGAAAAGATTATTCTCGAAAACGATCAAAAATTTGCCCGGATTAAGCAGGAGCTGGGACGGACCTTGATTAAAAACAAGGCACTGACCCCCGATGCGCTTACGCAAAATCGTTATGATCGGTTTAGGAGGATGGGAATCAATTAAATTGGAAATTGTGTGATAAGGTGTTTTCGCACTATCAATACAGGTTTAATTTTGGGAAAATTTGAGATGGGATACGATGATGCTTTACGGTTGACAGTGACTAATCTTCCATGAAATAATAGCGAAAACAGCATATCCATGGAGGTCCACTATGAAAAAACCCAATTTTCTCATTTTTATGACTGATCATCAACGTGGAGATATGCAGCCTCCATTTGGAAAAATTCACACTCCAAATATGGAGAGGCTCTTTAAAAATGGCGTGAGTTTTACCAATGCTTTTTGCCCTTCCCCCCATTGTTGCCCCAGCCGGGCTACATTTTTCTCCGGATTATATCCCAGCGAACATGGCGTGTGGAACAATGTCAATGTGTCCAATGCCCTATCCAGAGGGCTGTTTGACAATGTGCGGCTATTTTCGGAAGATTTAAAAGACGCAGGATATCAACTGTATTTCAGTGGAAAATGGCATGTAAGCAATTGTGAAGGCCCGGAAAACCGGGGCTTTGAAAATATATATCCAGACTCTACCGCTTACCGCCCGGAGACCAACCTCCCTGATGACCGGGAGTGGAACACATATAAATCCAATAACGGTAGCGGCGGATATAGGTGCCGGCAGACAGACCTTCCCCGCAGAGAAGGGGAAATTATTCGTCCGGGATATCCCGAATATATACAGTACGGGGTTCATGACGATCTGTTCAATGATATTCCCGTGGTCGACGCCGCCGTAACCCAAATTAATGCATTGCCGGAGGACAGTCACGATCCTTTCCTTATGTATGTAGGAACCCTGGGCCCTCATGACCCATACTTTGCACCTCAGGAATATCTGGATATGTATGATATCAATGATATTCAACTTCCCGAAAGCTTTGGGGACGACATGGAGGACAAACCGGCCCTATATCGCCGCATACGAGATCAATTTGCCCAATTATCAGCAGAGGAACATAGGGAATCTATCCGGCGGTATTACGCGTATTGTACCTTTGAAGATGCCTTGTTTGGCAGGTTGCTGGATGCTTTAGAAAGTAAAGGCCTGTTAGAAAATACGGTTGTGATATATACATCGGACCATGGAGATTATGTGGGTGCGCACCGGTTATGGGCCAAAGGGCTCCCGTGTTTCCGGGAGGCTTATCATGTTACCTCTATGATCGGCTATGGCGGTATTCCGTGGGAAAATAAAATTTATGATGATTTTATTTCTTTGGCCGATTACGCCCCAATGATTTTGGATATGGCCGGTGTGGAAACAGACCGGCGCTTTGCGGGCAAATCGATTGCGGATTTTCTCAGAGGTGGAAAACCGGAAAAATTGCATCGTGAGATGTACACTCAGTCCAATGGAAACGAAGTGTATGGGATCCAGCGGGCTGTTTTTGATGAGAAATTTAAATATGTGTTTAATGCATTTGATTATGATGAGCTGTATGATCTGGAAGCGGATCCTCATGAAATGAATAATTTGATTAACGACCCCGGGTATGCGACTGTGGTTAAGGATATGTGCATGAAAATGTGGCGCTTTGCTTATGAAAACCGGGATAATATTGTTAACCCTTACATTATGACCGCTTTAGCGCCGTATGGGCCGGGTATTATTTTTGAGTCGGAAGCATCCTGTTGAGTAGGTGGCCTATGTCTTATATTGATGTAGAATTAAATATCAACGGCTTGGGTATACAGGCCCGTTACTTCCGGGAAGATGTAGACGGATTGTTTCTGCCCTTGCTTAAAACCCTTTCTAACATGAAAATGAAGAAACAGGGAAGGCTTATTGTGTTTTTGGCAGCCCCGCCGGGAGCAGGGAAAACCACCCTGTCTCTCTTTTTGGCGCAGTTGTCGGAGACGGTAAAAGATGTGGTTAAAGTTCAATCTGTCGGGATGGATGGCTTTCATTTTTCCCAGGCGTATATAGAAAAGCATAGTGTTATTGCCGGTGGTCAGTCGGTACCTATGCGCAATGTAAAAGGCAGCCCCGAGACCTATGATCTGCAGAAGCTAACGGACAGCATTAAACGGCTGCGGGATAACGATGTGCATGTACGCTGGCCGGTATATGACCGCAAATTACACGATGTTGTACAGGACGCGGTTGTGGTTGACGAAGATATTGTGATTATTGAAGGTAACTGGCTTTTGCTGGATGAGCCGGGGTGGCGTGAATTGTGGTCGCTTTGTGATTACAGTATTTTTGTTACTGCCGAGGAGAGCATGCTGAAGGAAAGGCTGATACAGCGAAAGATAGCCGGGGGTCTGGAAGTGGAGCAGGCCGCGGCTTTTTATGTACAAAGTGATGGGGTTAATGTGGTGCGGGCGGTTAAAAATCGTTTTGTGAGTGATTTGGAGCTGGAGTTGGGGGCGGATGGGGGATATGCTAAACGGAAGTTACAATGCTGACACTGGGCCTGGTCCTCTGAAAAAATGTTTGTCTTACTCGCTTGTACTCCGATACCATTTTTCTAAGAAATTTGAAATAAATGCGCGATCATTTTCATCGTTAATATTTATTTGAACTCCTGCGATTACAGGAAGCCATGCCAGTACTTCATCACTTTGAATACCTGATTCTTCGCAAAATATGTGGAGGTACAATTCATCACTTTGATTTTGATTATCTGCCGCCCATCTTTTGGCATAAAAATATGTCATGCAAGCATCCGCCGCAGGGGCGCCTTTTGCAATACTCTCTAAGTCGACAATCCAGCTGCCTTTATCGTTTACTATAATATTTCCGGGGTGCATATCGCCGTGGCATAAACTCGATTTTTCGTTGTCCAATTGTTTGATGAGCGCAAGTAGCGCTTCTTTTATTTGTCCTGATAAATAGGGTGTTTTCTTTATTTCGTTCACATAGTCAGTTATAAGGCAAGGCAAATCACTATTACTTGCGTCGATTGTATGCATTTGGCATTGTAATTTTGCCATTATGCGCATAGCTTGTATTTCATCTGCCTTACCTTCATATCTTAAAATAAGCGGGCTGCCTTCGATATGCTCCATTTCTAACGCAGTTTGGGTTCTATTTATTCTTTTAACCCCAAACACAGCGGGAACAGGCAAGCCTGCATCATAGGCGAACTTTTGCTTTTTGTATGCTTGCGCTACATATTCATAAGGGTCGGATAAATAAATTTTTATCAATTTATCCCCATCTCTATATATTTTGGAATCTGACATAGTGGCTCACCTTTGGGCATCCTTTTTAATGCGATTTCATGAGTAGAAGTGAACATTGATCCGGATGTGTTGCATACCAATTCTAATCTTAATATCGCTTGCAATTGTATCTAAAACCTGCTCACGATTATTGGAAACGTCATAAATGATTGGGGTCATATTGCTTGAAATTCTCGTAAAAATTCTGGCTGTATGCTATGCTGCCTATGACATGACTTGTTAATTGTTCAATTAACAATCTCCCTGGGTCATCTCCTTTTTGCTATGCTCTTAGCATAGATGGGTATATTGTGTTTGGCAAGATAAAGAACGATTATAGTCAAATGTAGTGAATACGCTTTCGTATTCAATGCAGTCAATAAAATGAAATAATGCCCAAAAGAAAAAATCCGCCAAATTCTCCACGAGTTTGACGGACAATAAATTCTCTAAAAATAGCAACAATTTTGGAAACATGTAGCAATTACAAGTTTTTACAACGGACACACCCAGAACTCATCCATTTCTTTTAATTAGAATCAAACGATATACCGTGCGATCCAAAGTATGAAATAATCTCATCCACAGCCTTAGTAGACATTTCTACTCCAATCTTAGAACCTTCCTCGCCTATCAACTCCCGTGGGTCATATTCGAGAGTGTTTCTTTTGTTAAACAAGTCATAGTCTGATTGAGATGGGTAACTACTTATCTCTCCCGTGTGGACATAGTTCTTATTAAACGCTCCTAGAACTTGCCCGTGAGAACCTGCATCAATCCCCCTAGCATCTAGGATTGCTTTGATGGCATGGAATACGGCATAGTAGCTACACGCTATTGAATGACTGTACAGCTTGTGGTTGTGAAGCAAGCTGGCAGCTCGAATGTCCAGACGAGCCTTGCTTATATGCGCCCTAACACTATCTGAATTTGTCATAGAACAGAATACCTTCCCTCTTGATGTTTCTGTGTAATGGAATAGCATCACTATTGAAATCTGTCACTGTATAGGTCATTACGGAAATTAACTCATTGTATCGGTCTAGGATTGACATGACCATATTGTACTTATCGGTATCAACCCCTTTATCAATGGAAGCATCTTCATCAACAACAATCATAATGTCCATATCTGAAGACTCGTTATAATCGCCACGTGCCTTAGAACCGTATAGCCATACCTGGATAAGTTGTTCTCCATATCTTTGGAGATAGAAGGTTACTGTTTCGCCCAGCACGGTATTTACCGTATTATTTTCTGTGATTGATTTAGTCATGGAACACCACCTTTTCCCACTTAATAATTCCCCCGCAACTACAAACTCACTCCTTGTTATCATCTGCTCCGTAGTCAAGTATATTTTACCGTATAATCTGTATTCGTTCAATGATGCAAGACCGTAAGATAGACAAGAAAAACTAATCTATGCTATGCTTTTGTTGTGATAAAATTGAGCAGAAAAAAATCCGCCAACTCTACAGAGTTTAGCGGACAATGAATCTTCTAAAATAAGCTGCTACCGGGAATCGAACCCGGGAGCCTCTTCCTTACCAAGGAAGCACTCTACCTACTGAGCTATAGCAGCACAACAACGGGCGAATTTTAACATGGAACAGCGAGAGTTGTCAATATGAATTTCGAAAAAGGAGATTTTTGCAAATGCACACATGGAAATATACCCAACCGGTAGAAATTATCTTCAAAGCCGACGTATTAAATGACTTGGATGATATTTTAAGCCAGCGAGGCTTTTCCCAAGGGATCTTGATATGCAGCAATTTTTTTGTAAAAAACGGCATGGCCAAAGAAGTCATGAATAGTTGTGCAAGTCTAAGGGCGGTTCATTCCGGCATTCAGCCTAACCCAACCCTGGAAAATGTCCAAAGCTGTGCCGCTGCCATGGTAGCTGCCAAGGCAGAGTTTGCTTTGGCTATAGGCGGTGGCAGTGTCTTAGACTGTGCGAAAATTGCCTGTGCCATCGCCAAATCCGGACAGCAGATCGCTAAAATATATGCGGGGGAAGAAAAATTATCGGGAGATACACTGCCAATGATTGCCGTGCCCACGACTGCAGGGACAGGCAGTGAAGTCACCGCTGTGTCTGTTTTAAATGACGATACGGGGAAGCTGAAAGCATCTGTGGTCGATCCCTGTTTATTTCCTAAGCTGGCCATTATAGATCCGGTTTTAACGATGAGTATGCCTCCCGCTGTTACCGCGGCAACAGGGCTGGATGCCCTGGCCCATGCATTGGAAGGGTTTTGGAGTAAAAACCATCAGCCTATCTGCGATGCTTTGGCATTGGAAGCTGCCCGAAAGGTATTTTCGGCTTTGCCTGTGGCTTATAAAAGCGGCAACGATATAAAGGCGCGTACGGAGATGTGTGAGGCATCATTGATCGCGGGCTTGGCCTTTGCGCTGCCACGAACGGCGGGTTCTCATGCCTGTTCCTACATTTTAACGACGGATTATGGGATGTCTCATGGAGAGGCCTGTGCCTTTACTTTGGCGGCGTTTACGCGAATCAATGCCGATGCCGAAAAGGGACGTTTGCATGATTTTGCTAAAAAATTAGGATTTGAAGATGCCCTGGCCATGGCAGATCGTATTGACGAAATGAAAAAAGAAATGGGTCTTAAGTATACTTTAGGGCAGGCCGGCATTCGTAACGAAGACCTTGCAAAAGTAGCTCACGCAAACCAACATCCTAATTTATTGAATAATCCGGTGGAGATGTCTGTGGAAAAATTGGTGGCGATGTATAATGAGATTGGTTAAGTACCTACATTGAGTAAAAGCACGTTAAGACGTTACAGCATAAAAAAGGTGTAATGGGAAAAGGGAGACTGGCAATGATAACAATAAATTACGGCAAAGACTGGGTTAAAACTACTTACGATGCCTTGGCGGCATCAGACATTGGGATATACCTTAAACCCGGTATGACTGTAGCAGTAAAGCCTAATCTGGTAATACCAAGCCCGGCCAGCGACGGAGCCACCACCCATCCGGAGGTAGTGGAAGGGATTATTCTGTTTCTTAGAGAATTTGGTGTCAAAAAAATAAATATAATGGAAAGCTCCGCTGTTGGGTATAGTACAAAGCAAGCCTACAAAGTATGCGGCTACGAAGCTCTTGAAAAGAAATACGGGGTCTCCCTCATTGATCTTAAAAGCTCTTCTGCCGTTACACTTCGTCACGACGGTTTGGATATTCAGATCGCTGAGGCGGCCCTTGAAGCGGAATTTTTAATCAATGTACCGGTTTTAAAGGCCCATTGCCAAACACGGCTCACTTGTTGTATGAAAAACTTGAAGGGCTGCATACCGGAAAAAGAAATGCGGCGGTTTCATAGCTTGGGCTTGCATAAGCCCATTGCTGCGCTGTCTGCTTTGCTTCCGGTAGATTATTGTGTGGTGGATGGTATTTGCGGGGATCTGTCCTTTGAAGAAGGTGGAAACCCGGTAGAAGCCAATCGGATCATCGTAGGACGGGATCCTGTAATGATGGATTCTTTCTGTGCAGAGTTGATTGGTTATAGGCCGGAAGAAGTCGGTTATTTGACCTATGCCAAGGAATATGGCCTGGGGCAGTTTTATGACCGAGATGTAGAAGTAGTAGAATTAAGTGCAGATTATAAGCCGATGAAGCAGCAAAAAAGCGCCCGGTTGTCCGAGCGCTATCGTGGTGATCATATAGCAGAAGATGCGGCATGTTCCGTATGTTATGCCGCGTTGATATTTGCCCTGCATCGTTCCGGTAAGCGACCGGCTAAAAAGATTTGTATAGGCCAGGGCTTTAAAGGAAAAAAGATGGATGCCATAGGGATAGGCAGCTGTACACAGGGGTTTGACATCTGTGTACAAGGCTGTCCGCCTAAGGCGGTGGATATCGTTAAAGCACTTTAAATTGCTATTATTTACGCATTGCCACCCATAGCCGCTGTTTTTTTAGGGCTGGCCCGTCCTTCCAGATTAGGTGCCCGACGTTCTAATGCGGCAAAGCCTATTTCTACATCTTCATGGACCTCTTCGGGTGTAAAGCATCCTACGGTGACCATGTCGCACTCCCGCAATGTGGCAAAGGAGTAGGAGAGGCCCACAAATGGAGTTACCCGTCCGGCGGCCATGGCTTTAATGGACATGACAGGTTTTTTCGCATTCCATATCACAGAGTGGATATATTCGATTTCAACCTGCATCATATAACCTAAGCAGTTGTAGATTTGGATGTAAGTCTCTACATCGTAGCCCTGAGCATCGGAGTATACGATAAGTTCCGGCATATGCGCTGACAAGCCTGGGATCATTTCCTGATCGCGGATCATTTTTAGATAATCCGGCAAGCGTGGGATGGCTTCCAGGTTTTTGTTTACCAATTGTTCTACAGAACTATGGTGGGGCAGACAGAAAGTGGATCCTATGTCCCGGCTGGCTTTAAAGGTAGCTTCCGCTTCTCGGCGGCCTGCTTCGGTGTCGTCTACATTGACAATAGGGGTGTCGATGATAATGACTTTTTTGCCCGTGCGGTCCTCTGCCAGTTTGCAGCCGTCAACCACGACAGTGTGTTGAGATGCCGGAGCCATAATCGCATCTATGCCATAAGGCAAAAAGGAACAGATGATATCGGCAATCGCTTCTCGGTTACGGTTACGGTTGTTGATCATGCCGTCGGCAGAAGGGGTGCGGTGACCCCAGCCCAGCATCCAGTTGGTGCCGATTAACATACGGGGCAAAGATACGCCTCCTACGGTGGTGCGCGGAAATTGTTTTTCGCTCATAATAAGTCCTCCCCAGTTATTTTTTTGGTTTGTAAGAGCAGCTTTTTGTAAGTATAACTGATAGGAAAGGATTTGCAAAGCATGAAAACTTTTCGTTAAATTTTGACAGTTTTAGGCTGTCTTCTTTTTTTATCCTTAATGAGGTATAATTATTGCTCTGTCGATTGTTATCAGTTAGCGGAACAATGTAGCAAATGAACTATACTTAATTTTAGCGGGTGATTGTACTGGAACCATTATTTAAATTGCACGATGTCAGCAAAATATATCCTATGGGTGAGGAGCGGATTATTGCTTTAGGCGGTGTTTCGCTGGAGTTTCATAAGGGAAATATATACTGTTTGCTGGGGACTTCCGGATCCGGAAAGTCTACACTTTTAAACCTCATTGCCGGTTTGGAAAAGCCCACCAAAGGGTCTATTTTGTTTAAGGGTTTGCCATTAGAAAAACTAAACGAGTCCCAATTGGCCATATATCGCCAGCGATATGTGGGTTTTGTGTTTCAATCCTATAATTTGCTTCCGACTTTGACAGCTTTGGAAAATGTGACCTTGCCTCTTATTTTTCGCAAGGTACCAAAAAAAATCCGCAATCAAAAAGCCGAAGAGATGCTGGAAGCTGTGGGTTTAGGCAATCGGGGGCGGCATAAGCCCAACGAGCTTTCCGGCGGGCAGCAGCAGCGAGTCAGCATCGCCAGGGCTTTTGTCAATAATCCGGAAGTTATTTTTGCCGACGAACCGACGGGAAATTTGGATACCAAAACGACGCTGGAAATGATGGAGCTGATTACGGGCATAGCCCGGAAGTATAACCAGACCCTTGTTATCGTTACCCATGACCTGGAAATTGCGGATTATGCCGACCAGGTGATACGGATTAAAGATGGCGGGATCGAAGAGATCGTAAATAATGAAAGGTAAAGCGAAAGGTAATGGTGATAATCATGGAGCGAATAATTAAATCAATTTTAACATCTATAACGGTGCTGTCGGTTTTGCTTATATCCGGTTTGCCTATATCAAACACGGTATATGCTCAAGAGACAACACCCCCCGGCTGGTGGCAGGATCAAAACGATACCATTAACGCACTGCAGCGGCAAATCAGTGACTTGGAGCGGATGCTCAGCGATGCCACAAGGCCTCGCCCCGATCCGCGGCCTTCTCTGCCAAATATCCGGCTGGTACAGCCTCAGTCTGTGGTGCTGACCCCGGGAGAGGTTCGGTATGTGGATTTGGTTGTCCGGAATATCGGTAATGCCCCGGCTTCCAACAGCTTAATTACGGCCACTGCCGACGGACCTTTCAGTATTGAGTTTCTTAACAACGATAATATATTAGGCAATATGGGGCAAAATGCCAGCCGTACCGTGCGCGCCCGTTTAACCGCTGACGCTTCTGCGGATGCAGGCATCTATTCCATTAATTTAGAATTTGCTTTTCGTGGTGCCAGGGACGCTAACAACGAAACGTCCAACGACTCTATTTCCGTGCGTATCGATACCGGAACCCGGACGCCCAGGATTACTTTACGGGACTTTTCGGTTAACCAAGGGCAGATTTTTGCCGGAGACAGTTTTGTAATCAGCGCCTATCTTTTAAATCAGGGAGAAGGAGCCGCGTACAATGTTCAGGCTTCCATCGCCGATGGGCTGGATGCGGAAGGGATATTTTTATCCGGTAGCCCCAATGCGCCTTTTTTACAAACGGTGCAGCCCGGTTATCATGGGGTGGTCTCTTTTGCGTTTACCGCGTCTGATCGCATCACAAGCGGTACCTTTCCCATTGTATTTGAGTTGTCGGGCCGGGATTCTGCCGGGGAGGATATATCCGAGCGCTTTACATACTTCGTTACGGTGATTGCACCGGCAACCGGGGTTAACCGTGCCTTTGTTTCGATCAGCAATATATCGACCTCCGGGGGGATTGTTGGGGTAAACGAGCGATCCACCGTATCTATGCAAGTGACGAATAGCGGGAGCTTGGCGGCCCGTAATATTCGTATTACCGCCACGCCGTTGGATACGGAAGCCATTGTCCCCCAAAGCGCCAATGTTCAATCTATCAGTGTTTTGGAGCCCGGGGCTTCTCAATCTTTGTATTTTGTTTTTTCACCTACATCGGAGGCAACCAGTCAGTATCATATGGTGGGTTTTGAAATCACATACGATACAGGTATCTCCGGGGATTTGGAAACAGACAGTTTCGAACAATTTGTAGGTATCAATGTATATAATCCGGACAGTGACGAAAACCGGGGAAGCCGCCCGCGTATGCTGGTGTCGGCTTACTCTGTGTATCCCATGATCGTATCCGCCGGCCAGGAGTTTGACTTGTCTCTGACTTTCCAAAATACCAGCTCTACCCGTTCGGTTCATAATATTAAGATTACTTTGCAGGCGGTTGAGTATGAAGAACGGTCGGGAGCGGTTTTTACAACGGTGGGTGCCAGCAATACCTTATTTATAGAAAGCCTTGGCCCTCGCGAAGAGGCATACCGGCAGCTGAGGATGTTTACGGTGCCCAATGCCCATCCACGCACCTATAATATAGAAGTGGTCTTCGACTATGAGGACGAGGATTTTGAAGAGTTTACCGAAACAGAGCAGCTCAGCATCAATGTGCGGCAGGTTACCCGGCTGGAAGTAAGCAATTTGCAGATACCCAGTCATGCCACACTGTTTAATCCTGTATTTGTGGATTTTAATATCTTTAACTCCGGCAGGGTGGCCTTGTCCAATCTGCGTGTGGAGATGGAAGGAAATTTTGATACCGCCGGTATGGAAATTATTGCGGGAAACATGGGCCGAGGCAACAGCGCCAGCTTTTCGGGCCAGTTTACGCCGGAAGAGCCGGGAGAGCAGCACGGCGTGTTAATTGTCTCGGGCGAGGACGAAACCTTTGAACTTATAGAAGTGCGCCACGAGTTTACTATATTTGTGGAAGAAGCAATGATGTGGGATGAAGACGCCATGCTTGATTATAGAATGCCTTGGGACGATCCGATGGATACGGAAGGCGGCGGAGTATTTACGCGATTGGGGATGTGGATTGCTATTGCAGTCGGCGCCTTAATTGTTATTGCCGCCGTTGTGGTTGGGATCGTGCTGGTGGTAAAGAAGAAGCGAAACAATAAGGATGTGTTTGAGGGTTTACAGTAGGGGGGAGGCTATACCATGAGCAACACGGACATCGTAAGTATGTGTGTGCGTAATCTGTTTAAGCGTAAGCTGCGAACCTTTTTGACAATGTTGGGTGTGGTCATAGGTACCGTAGCCATTGTGGTCACTGTTTCCCTGGGTTTGGCTGTGGATCAGCGCTTTACGGATATGATTGAGGCGATGGGCGACGTAAATATTGTTACTGTGCGCAACCCGGGATCCAGAGGTATGTTCTTTTTTCCGGAGGATGATCAGCCCCAGGATATGGAGATACCCGACTTGGATACCGCCGCCGCCCGATCTTTTGAAAATATCCCGGGAGTTGTATCGGTTTTACCTGTGATAGAGACGCAAAATCTAGTTTTTAGAAGCGGTCCGTATGCTTTGGGCTGGGCCCGGGTGATGGGTGTACGAGCCCAAACATTAGGAGAGCTTGGTTATCAGCTGCAGCAGGGCCGTTTACTTCAAGAAGACAGCCCGTTGGAAGTCGTTTTTGGCAGCCAAATTCCCCTGATGTTTGAAGATATATTTGGTCCATGGACCCCGGCTCGTCAAGAGCGGTGGGAAAAAATTTGGATGGGTGAAGAAGTCGAGCCTTTTGTGGATATATGGCGTGACAGGGTCCAGATGTCTTATGACAGAAGCTTCCTTTGGGGTTTTGAAACCCAGGATCAGGACATTGATTTTGACGATATAAATGCCCCAAGGCCTATCCGACCGTTTAATCTTGAAGTGGTCGGGTTATTGGAGCGCCGCAACGATTGGAATGTAGATGAAGTTATTTTTATGGATATAGATCTGGTGCAGCGTTTAAACCGGGAGGCAGAGCGTTCTCAGCAGCAGGGGGGGATGGACTGGCTGGCCATGGAGGATGGCTGGGGCGGTCATATTAATGCCCGGGCCAATGTCCAGGAAGACAGAGGCTACGATATTGTGTATGTGCGGGTAGAGGATTTAGATGTGGTTTCCTCAGTGGCGGCACAGATTCGGGCTATGGGCCTTCCCGCCAGCTATGCCACTCAAGAGATTGCCAGATTACAGGAAACCGCTGCCGGTCAGCAGCAGATGCTGGCGGCTATTGCCGCGGTATCCTTTTTTGTGGCGGCTATCGGTATCGCAAACACCATGATTATGTCCACTTACGAACGGACAAGGGAAATAGGTGTTATGAAGGTCATAGGCGCGGTGATAAAGGACATCCGAAAGTTGTTTTTAATGGAAGCGGCCATGATTGGATTTTTTGGTGGTGTGTTTGGAGTGATGCTTAGTTATCTGGTATCATATCTCTTAAATAATCATTCGGAAATGGCTTTTATGGGTGGGATGATGGACGGAACCCTGGGGGACGGTATGGTATCTTTGATCACACCCTGGCTGAGTGGAGTGGCACTCATTTTTGCGGCGTTAATCGGGCTGGTTTCCGGATTTTTGCCCGCCAGACGAGCCACTCGGTTGAGTGCTTTAAATGCGATTAGAACGGAGTAGCATATGAAGATTATTTTGGCTTCCGGGTCGCCCAGACGGCGGGAATTGCTGGATATGGTGGGGATTTCTTTTGAAGTGATCCCGGCAGATGTAGATGAAACGGCTGATCCGGCCCTTTTACCGGATCAGCTGGTGGCGCACTTGGCCGAAAAAAAGGCGCTGCATGTGAGTCATATGATCAAAGATCAGCAGGCGGTGGTTATCGGAGCGGATACGATAGTGGCTATAGACGGTTTTATTTTGGGCAAACCTAAAGATGAGGCCGATGCTTTTGATATGCTGTCACGGCTGCAGGGCCGGCCCCATCAGGTTTTTACCGGGGTGACGGTGGCTTCTTGTGATGGCAAACGGTGTGAAACTTTTGTGGAAAGCACGAAGGTTTTTATGCGTAAACTGACGGAAGCAGAAATCCGCGCATATATGGATACAGGTGAACCCTTCGATAAGGCAGGAGCTTACGGCATTCAAGAAAAAGGCGCGGTGCTGATAGAGCGTGTTGAAGGGGATTATTTTACGGTGGTTGGGCTACCCCTTTGCCGGTTAAATCTGACCCTTAGAGAGTTTTTGGGATAATATAGTGAATTCGAATTAATTCACTATAACTTTGGAATGGGGATATTTGGAATAGAGGATACGATGAGTGTGTATGGGATTGGCACGGATATTATTGAAATTGACCGGTTTATGAAGGATGGCCAGCCTTTAGGAGATAAATTTATGGCTCGCTGCTTTACAGAGGGAGAGCGAGCGCATTTAAAAGACCGTCATTTAGAAAATATAGCCGGATATTTTGCCGCAAAAGAGGCTGTGGCAAAGGCTTTGGGTACAGGTTTTGTAGGTTTTAGACCATCGGATATTGAGATAAACAACAATAAAGCGGGTAAACCCGAGGTAACCCTTCACGGCGGCGCTGCAAAGATTGCGGAGGCTGTTGGTATTACAAAAGTTGAGGTCAGCATATCCCACTGTAAAACCTTGGCAATAGCTATGGCTGTGGCTCAGTTATAGTGATACAAAGGCGGTTTTTATGGAGATATTGAAAACCATACAAAAATATCACATGTTATCCCTTAAAGATCATATCCTTGTAGCGGTATCCGGAGGGGCGGATTCTGTCGCACTTTTATATGGCCTGTTGGAACTTCGGGAGGCCTTTTTTTTAACCCTTTCCGTCGCTCATATTAATCATAATTTGCGGGGAGATGAATCGCAAAAGGATGCTGATTTTGTTAAAAGCCTCTGCAAAGATTTGGATCTGCCCTTGTTTTCGTATTCTGCAGATGTAAAATCCGTGGCTAAAAGCCGTGGGCTTTCTCTGGAAGAAGCGGCAAGGCAAGTACGCTATTCATATTTGTGCAAAGGAGCTAAAGCTTGCGGAGCGCAAAAAATAGCCTTGGGGCATAACCAAAATGATAATGGGGAAACCCTTTTGCTGCGTTTATGCCGTGGGACCGGGTTGCGGGGCTTGGGTGGTATCCCTCCTGTGGGAGAAAGGGATGGTTATAAGATTATACGCCCCCTTATAGAGACTGATAGGGATGCGATCGAGGCTTTTGTTAAAGCCAAAGAAATCCCGTATCGCACAGATGCCAGTAATTTTGACAGGGCCTTTTCCAGGAATCGCATACGTCATGATATTATTCCGGTTCTTGAAAAAATCAGTCCAAAAGCTACGGTTCTGCTGGCCAAAAGCGCCGAGCTTTTGCGGGAAGATGAAAAGCTGTTAGATGATTTAACCGATAATCTATTGGAAAAATGTCTTTATCCGGCCGGAGATTTTTCTCGAAAAGAAAACATTCGGCTTCATATTTTGACTCTGCTTAAAACCCCCGAAGCTATGCAAAAGCGCATTATCAGAGCTGCTTTACTCCGATTAGGAGGCTTACAAGACATTTCTCAAAGTCATATCACTCAAATAATAAATCTGGCCAGCTGCCAAACCGGCAAAGAAACACATTTGCCGGGAGGTCTTCGCGCCCGGCGTGATTATGAATTTTTGCTGCTTTTTTTTGAAAATACAGAGAAATCAAAAGGATTTTGCTTTGACATTCCCATAGATACACCCGTATTTATCCCCGCCCTTAACCGCCATATCAGGGCCTCTGTAAAATTTCCTTGCACAACTTCTTCGGTAAATTCTTCTGAAATGTGTACGAAATATTTCAACTATGATAGAATTAACGGGACATTGCAATTACGCACCAGACATTCTGGCGATCGGATCGCTATATTTGGTGTAGGCAATAAAAAATTGAAAGACGAATTTTGCGACCGAAAAATTCCCAGGGATCTTCGGGATACTATTCCGCTGTTGGCAATAGGCGGAGACATCCTATGGATCATCGGTCAAGATCGCGTAAGCGGCGCTTATATGCCGGAACCAAACGGCAAAGTGCTGGTAGTATCGATTTACTAATACAATTTTGTATAGCTACAAATGAGAGGGAGATTATGAAGGATACTGTTAGCATATTCATATCAGAAGAGGCGATTCGTGAGCGAGTGGATGCTCTTGCGGATGAAATTAGCAGGGATTATAAAGGAAAGCATATTACCATGGTATGTGCCCTTAAAGGTGCCATGATTTTTACGGCGGATTTGGCACGAAAGATTGATCTTCCTGTCAGCTTCGATTTTATAGGCGCTTCCAGTTATGGAGACGGCACAGCCTCTACCGGTAAAGTACGTTTGACAAAGGATTTGGATTTTAGCCCTGCGGGTAAACATATACTATTGGTAGAAGATATTTTGGATACAGGGCGCACATTCGCATTTTTTCGCCAGCATATTTTAGCTAATAAGCCTGCCTCATTTAAGGTCTGTGCCTTGCTGGACAAGCCGGACCGACGGGAAGTTCATGATGCGGAAGCCGACTATGTAGGCTTTGCCATCCCGGATCAATTTGTTGTGGGCTACGGGCTGGACTATGCTCAGCGTTATCGCAATTTACCATATATTGGTATATTGCACATTGGAAAGGAGTAGAATTTGAACAAATACGCAAAAAACTTTAGTTTGTGGCTGGTTGTTGTTTTGACCATTTTATTTGTATTATCGGCAGTAAGGCTTTTACAGCCTCCACCGGCTCCGTTGGAAACTTATACTTACGCAAATATGCTTTATGATCTGCGTCAAGGTAATGTGTACAGGGTAGAGCTGGTGAGGGACACCGGCGTAAGCAATGCGGCTCAAGTGACTCTGTTTTTTGATGAGGGGACGACTTCTCGTGAGGTCAACATCCCCAGCATAGATGCTTTTATGGCTCTGGCTCATCAGCATTTGGAAGCGGATCAGCTTAATTTTGATGTAGCGGATACACCCCGCGCCAGCTGGTGGGTGGCCTTTTTACCGACTTTACTTTTTCTGGGAATCACCGCTTGTATGCTGATATTTATCATGCGTCAGATGCACGGAGGCGGTGGAGGCGGCGGAGGCCGCATGATGTCCTTTGGCAAAAGCAAAGCTCGGGTCACCACGGAAGGCAAAAACAAAATCACCTTTAATCAGGTGGCAGGCCTTGAAGAAGAAAAGTCGGAGCTGACCGAAATTGTAGATTTCCTTAAAGCTCCTAAAAAATATACGGATATCGGTGCCCGTATACCCAGGGGCGTACTCCTTGTAGGCCCTCCGGGTACAGGTAAAACCTATATTGCCAAAGCGGTGGCCGGTGAAGCGGATGTGCCTTTTTACAGTATTTCCGGTTCGGATTTTGTAGAGATGTTTGTGGGTGTGGGTGCTTCCAGGGTTCGTGACTTATTTGAACAGGCTAAACGTAATCCCGCAAGTATTGTTTTTATAGATGAAATTGACGCCGTAGGGCGCAGGCGGGGTGCGGGCCTGGGCGGCGGTCATGACGAAAGAGAGCAAACCCTTAATCAACTGCTGGTTGAGATGGACGGATTTGGCACCAACGAAGGGGTTATTATCCTGGCAGCCACCAACCGTCCCGATATTTTGGATCCGGCTTTGCTTCGCCCCGGCAGATTTGACCGGCGGGTTGTAATCAACCGGCCGGATGTAAAAGGACGGGAAGCTGTCCTTCATGTCCATGCCAAAGGCAAGCAGATGGCGCCGGATGTAGACTTTAAACAAGTGGCTCAAACCACCGCCGGATTTACCCCTGCGGATCTGGAAAATCTGCTTAACGAAGCGGCTCTACTGGCTGCCAGAGAAAATAAAAAGGCGATAGAAAACGAGGATATCCGTCGGGCTTTTGTCAAAGTGGGTATCGGAACGGAGAAGAAGAGTCGGGTTATTTCCGAAAAAGAGCGTCGCATCACCGCCTATCATGAGGCAGGCCACGCCATTTTATTTGAAGTGCTGTCGGAGCTTGATCTGACCCATATCGTATCCATCATCCCTACCGGGATGGCCGGAGGATATACCATGCCTCTTCCTAAAGAGGATCGCCAGTATACCACCAAGAAGTTAATGGAACAGACCATCGTATCCCTATTGGGAGGCCGGGCGGCGGAAGCCCTGGTGATCAAGGATATCACGACCGGCGCATCCAATGATATAGAACGTGCCACGGGGATTGCTCGCAGCATGGTAGTAAAATATGGTATGAGCGAAGTGGTAGGCCCCATCCAATTGGGCAATGATAACGAAGAAGTATTTTTAGGCCGTGACTTTGCCCATACCCGTAATTATGGCGAGCAGGTTGCTTCCATGATCGATAACGAAATCAAACGGTTAGTAGAGGATGCCTATACGGAAGCATTGCGTATCCTGACCGAATATATTGATGTGCTTCACAGTATCTCGGAAAAGCTTATGGAAAAAGAAAAAATGACCGGTGACGAGATCAGGGCATGCTTCCCATACGGAGTGCTGGAACAGGCCAATAAGACCGATGAATTTGAAAGCGATGATTTTGGGATGGCGTTTTAATTTAAAAATCGATTTAGGCGAATGCACAATATAAACTGAGAAGGGCGGTTTTATAAAATGAATCATCCGGCTATTGGAATTAGACCAACGATTGATGGACGGCGTAACGGTGTGCGGGAATCTCTGGAAGACCAGACCATGGCTATGGCTCAAAGTGCCGCAAAGCTGATTAGTGAAAACCTACGGTATCCCGACGGTACGCCTGTCCGCTGTGTGATAGCGGATACGACTATCGGCGGCGTAGCGGAAGCGGGAGCCTGCGCACAAAAATTTGCCGGGGAAAATGTATGCGCTACCTTAACGGTGACGCCCTGCTGGTGTTACGGTACAGAGACTATGGATACCACACCGGGGATCCCCAAAGCGGTATGGGGCTTTAATGGTACGGAACGGCCCGGTGCCGTGTATTTGGCGGCGGTATTGGCTGCTCACGCTCAAAGTGGGCTACCTGCTTTTAGTATTTACGGCCGGGATGTACAGGATGCCGGAGATACTTCTGTCCCGGAAGATGTTAAGGATAAAATCCTGCGTTTTGCCAAAGCTGCTTTGGCTGTGGGTCTTATGAAAGGCAAATCCTACGTCAATATCGGCAGTGTTTCTATGGGAATCATGGGCTCTTATATGGATATGAGCTTTTATCGACGTTATCTGGGAATGCGGTCGGAGTTTTGTGATATGTCCGAGGTATCCGCCAGGATAGAAAAAGGGATCTATGATCCTGAGGAATATAAGCGGGCTTTAGCCTGGGTAAAAGAGCATATCAAAGAGGGTTTTGATATTAACCCTAATCCCAAAGACCGCGCACAAAAAGACGCGGATTGGGAATACTGTGTAAAGATGACTTTAGTGTGCCGGGATATTATGGTAGGCAATCCAAAACTGGCAGAGCTTGGATATATAGAAGAATCCAACGGACGGGGCGGTATCGCGGGAGGGTTCCAAGGTCAGCGTATGTGGACGGACCATTTGCCAAATGCTGATTTTACCGAGGCTATATTATGCACCGGCTTTGATTGGGACGGCAAGCGCAAGCCCTATATTTTTGCTACGGAAAACGATAATTTAAACGGCTTGTCCATGTTGTTTTTACATTTACTGACCCAACAAGCGGCAGGTTTTGCCGATGTACGTACCTTTTGGAGTCCCGAGGCAATCAGCAGAGTCACAGGCTGGCAGCCCGAGGGCTATGCAAAAGATGGAATCATCCACTTGATTAACTCCGGTGCCTGTACTTTAGATGCGGCAGGAGTTATGAAAGATAAAAAAGGCAACCCAACCATGAAACCTTACTGGGAAATTACGGATACCGATGTTAAAGCAACCTTAGAAGCAGCGGAATTTTGCCCCGCCAATACCCAATATTTTAGGGGCGGCGGTTATTCTTCCCGTTTTGAAACAAAGGCAGAAATGCCTGTGACCATGGTGCGCGTCAATCTCGTAGAAGGTCTTGGCCCGGTACTTCAGCTGGCAGAAGGATATACATGTCATCTTCCCGAAAAAGTATCCGACACCCTTTGGAAGCGTACGGACTATACCTGGCCATGTACTTGGTTTGCGCCAAAACTAACGGGGACGGGTGCATTTACGGATGTATATTCCGTTATGGCCAATTGGGGAGCCAATCACGGCGCTTTCACCTACGGTCATGTAGGGGCGGATTTAATTACCTTAGCGTCAATGCTGCGTATCCCGGTTTCTATGCACAATGTATCGGATGGTCAAGTGTATCGCCCTCATGCCTGGTCCGCTTTTGGCACCAGAGACTTAGAAGGCGCGGATTATCGGGCTTGCGCTCAGTTTGGACCACTATATAATTAGGAGCGAATATGGAAAGTGCTAATCTGACATTATTAACGGATTTTTATGAGTTAACCATGATGCAGGCCTACTACCATGGGGAACGTATGGGGCGCAGGCGGCAACATGCGATTTTTGATCTGTTTTACAGAGAAAACCCAAACCAAAACGGATACGCTGTTATGGCCGGATTGGAACAGGCTGTGGATTATATCCGTAATCTGCGCTTTACGGCGGAAGACGCGGCTTATTTAAAAGATACAGGCGCGTTTAGCGACGATTTTATCGAATATCTAAAAGGCTTCACCTTTACCGGAGATATTTACAGTATTCCGGAAGGGACGGTGGTTTTTCCCAACGAGCCCCTTATTCGGGTAAAAGCTCCTATTATGGAGGCTCAGCTGGTTGAAACAGCCCTTCTAAATATCATAAACCATCAGAGTTTGATAGCCACCAAAGCGGCCAGAGTATGCTGGGCCGCCCAAGGTGATATTGTACTTGAATTTGGCTTGCGGCGGGCCCAAGGGCCGGATGCCGGGCTGTACGGTGCCAGGGCGGCTATGATTGGCGGATGTCACGCCACCAGCAATGTGTTGGCAGGCAAGCGCTTTGGTATACCCGTACGCGGCACCCATGCCCATAGCTGGGTCATGAGCCATGGCAGCGAGCTGGAAGCTTTTCGTAAATACGCTGAGCTGTATCCCGATGACTGCACTTTACTGGTGGATACCTACGATACTTTGCGATCCGGTGTGCCTAATGCCATAAAAGTGTTTACGGAAATGCGGGAAAAGGGGATAAAATCTCAGCGCTACGGTATACGTTTAGACAGCGGAGACTTGTCTTATCTATCCAAAGAAGCCCGAAAGCAGTTGGATAAGGCCGGATTTACGGATGCGTCTATCAGCGCCTCAGGAGATTTGGACGAGCATGTGATTACGGATCTAAAAGCCCAGGGAGCTAAAATCAATGCCTGGGGGGTAGGGACTAATCTCATTACTTCAAAAGATTATCCGGCTTTTGGCGGCGTATATAAACTTGCGGCAGAAACCGACGAGGACGGTCAGTGGGTACCGCGGATGAAATTATCGGAAAACCCGAACAAGGTAACCAATCCGGGAGAAAAGAAAGTATTCAGATTTTATGATACACTCACGGGTAAAGCCAAAGCAGATCTGGTCACATTAGAAGACGAGCAGGTTGCGGAAAACCGGGATATTACCATTTTTGATCCGGTGGCTCCATGGAAGCGCATGACTTTAAAGTCCGGAGAGTTTACCGTACGGGAATTGCTGGAACCTGTTTTTGTGGCAGGCCGTTGTGTGTACGAATCCCGCAGCGTCATGGATATACGAGAAATGGCCATAAAAGAGCGGGATACCCTGTGGGACGAGCATAAACGCTTAACCAGACCCCATATTTTTCCGGTGGACTTATCTCAGCATCTCTACGATTTAAAGCAGGGCATGATAAAAATGATCCGGAGCTTTTAAATATAATGATTTCGAATTGATTCATTACAAAATTTTTCACAAGTTATAAGGAGGAAACACGATGAAAGAGCAATTGCAAAAGTTATGGGCAACTTTGGATGCCAAAAAAGGACATGATTTGTCCATGATCATTGGCTTGGATGGTTTTGTAGATGAGATTGTCCATTTGGTGGATCAGCGTCAGGATTTCGAGCGGTTTACCAGGATTCCAAAATTGGCGGCTTTAGGTGAGCGCATCACCCGGGCAGCAGGTCTTAGTACGAATATTGAAATGGTTCCCATGCAGTTAAAATTAGGGGGAAACGGCCCGATTTTATCGAATGCTTTGTTATCATACGGTGTTAAACTGACTTATATCGGTGCCCTGGGTACTCCGGTACATTCGGTGTTTGAGGATATGGCAAAAAAATCTGAAAAGATTTACAGCCTATGTAACCCCGGCCATACCCATGCTATGGAATTTGAAGACGGCAAATTATTGATGGGTAAAATTACAGTACTTAACGAAATCACCTGGGATCGTTTTAAAGAAATGGTAGGGAGTCCAAAAGAAATTGCCGCAATGATCGATAAATGCGACCTTTTTGGCATGGAAAACTGGACCATGGTGCCATATATGAGCCAGATTTGGAAAGGCTTGATTGATGAAGTATTCCCACTTATGGCGGATCGTCCAACAAAGCCTTTAGCGTTTTTTGACCTTGCGGATCCGGAAAAACGCACCAAAGAAGATATTTTGGAAGCGATGCAGCTGATCGGCAAATTTGAAAGCAAGTTTCGGGCAGTTTTGGGTCTTAATGAGAAAGAATTGTACGAAATTGCTGAAGTGTTTGGCGTTAAAGTAGATCCAAACGCATCTCCGGAAGATAAGCTTAAAAACACAACGATAGAGACTTATAAGCATCTGGGGATTTATTGCTTAGTGGTCCATCCCGTTAAAGAAGCTTGCTGCTGTATTGACGGCGAATACTATCAAGTAGAGGGTCCTTACTGCGAAAAACCTGTACTTACCACCGGTGCCGGTGACAATTTTAATTCGGGTTTCTGTTTAGGGCAGGCTTTAGGGCTTGATCCTATGGATTCTATTACTTTAGGCGTATGTACATCCGGATTTTATGTGCGTAATGCAAAAAGCCCTACCTATGGGGAAGTGATGGATTTCGCTAAAACATGGGGAGAAAAAGGGACTATATAATTTATGGTTTTGTTTACTGATAAAAAGATGCCCTGTACTGTTGTACGGGGCATTGTATTGACTTGATGTAAAGTTTAATGTAAAGTACAGTGCAAACAAATTTTTTTGGGGACACCAGAGAGGAGATTATCATGGGTAATATCAGGAAAACCAAGGTAGCTAAAAGATCTAAGTTTTATGGGGAACGCTTTTTGGCACTACTCATTATAGTGACCATGTTTACTTCTACTATCGTGTTTGCCTTTGACGGCATTTACGCTGGTGGGGCAGATGAAGGAAGCGGATATACATATTACACACAGGATGATTTCGTATCAGAAACACCTGATGTGCTTGAAGATGAAAACAGCAGTGCTGTTCGATTATCTGCTGATGAAGCAGAGACTGTTGTTTATGAAGCAGTGATTAGTGTGGACGCAAGTGTTGAAACCGTGGATTTTCAGGCGGACGAACTACCGGTACCCCAATTGACTATAAGCAATTGGGAAGTGGATTGGCCTTGGTCGCCAACTTCCTGGTTTTGGGGATCAGCGCCCGGCCAGTATCCACAAATTGGAACAAGTGCGCGTCCAAATCTGGCAGTACAGCTTAATGCGGGAAATACCATGCCTTTTGTATGGGATTTCACCTTTGTTGGCTGGGCATATTATGATGACGTAGTAGCGAATATTGGAAATTGGTGGAATATTCCGTTGATTTCTCAGCATGTAGTCTATCAATATTCAATAACGAGGCATAGCACCCATATAGTAGCTGTATGGAGAGAAGTACCGCGTCCAATGCCGCTTTTCGAATATAGTAACTATCCGACAACGGTACCGGTGCCTGTACCGGGCCAAAGCGCAAGAATGTTTCGCGCTCCGGATGTGATGATGTTA
>Ga0131853_10005210_pt1 | contig 23445 bp, 12 predicted proteins | sample TergutLab28metaG_FD_92764 | JGI IMG/M metagenome (GOLD analysis project Ga0131853, IMG submission 92764) | Labiotermes labralis P1 segment gut microbial communities from Petit-Saut dam, French Guiana - Lab288 P1 (version 2) (version 2) | ecosystem: Host-associated > Arthropoda: Insects >...
TCATTTCTGTTAGAGGCTGAGTCGACCCCAGGGCCATAGTGCGATCAGAAGGATTTTATGTCAATGAAAAATCCACTGACACCAGCTGGGATCGAACCAGCGACCTTCCAAATTGTAGCACAGCACCTTATAATAATGTGTAGCTTCCTGAAATGATTTAAATGCTGCCCATTACATATGTTTAAGTACGATATATCCTTGATACTTTACCAAAATTTGCAAGATTTTATTATTCTATGGCTTTTTGTACCAGCCTATGACCATCGAACAAGAGCTGCTAGCGACGCCCATAATCTCTACTTGCTACAGTTCACTACAGCACTTAACGTCACTCAGATTTCACTAGTTTCCAGACTGTAGAAGATCACAAAGTAGGGAGGTGGAGATCGTGGTTTCTGCCTATTTTCAGGTGACATTTCAGCGCAGACAGATTGGCAAAACCATGTAAAACCTCAGGGTAATCAATACATGCTACAGAAAACTCATTTATGATACTCATGAAACAGCAGTGTCCAACAGCCTTCAATCCAGAAAGTACTTTTCACAAACTGCATCAAAACTAAACACTTAACTCTCTGCAAGAAATACAAACAACTCCAGCAAGAAGAGTCCCCCTGCAGAAGTGTATTGCTGTCCTGCTAGTCAAGAAATTCACCACATTGGATGGAATCAGGAGGTTCATTACCATCTTTCAGGAGCCTGCCATTGGTCCCTGTCCTCAGCCAGATCAGCCAAGTCCCAAAAAATTCACTTCAACTTCAATTTTTAAAATCTAGAAACTTTAAAAAAACATTTAAATTTTTTTTCCAACCAGTACCTAGGACTTTCAAGTAATCCCTTTCCTTCAAGCTTTTCTATCAAAGCTTTTTTTTTATCAATGTCTCTCTCATATGTGCTACATGCCCCAGGCCAAGCTCATCCTCCTTGACATGTGTAACATTTTGCAACATGCTGGTTTTATGGTAAGGAGCTATTAGACCTGCATCCAACCTCCAAGCTTTAGGACCATCCATTCTTAACTGTCTGCAACTGCTTATTCAATATATTTACAGTATATCTTTAGCTCAAAACTGACAGTGATATTCCTGTAAAATAGCAACACATGCTGTTGTCATCTTACAGTTTTGATGTTTGTAGTTTTACATTTCCTTGAAGTGTGATAAAAAATTGAACACAACCCTTCTTTAGAGGTCACAACACTGACTCATTGAAGTCAAAATCAATGTTTGTCCACAATGATCTATGTTGACAGTATCAAGCTACTCCCTTCTTTATGACTGAAGATCATAATGACCAACTAAACTGGTTACAGAATTATGAAAGACCATCCTAACTGCATCCTTAACAGATTTATTGTAATGAATTTTCAGCCTCTGAGCAATCTTCTATGAACACATTCATTTCCTACTTCTCTAGAACAGTTTCATTACAGTTTCCTGCAAAAAATTGTATTTATATGAGGTAGTGTGACAAAGAAAAATACCATGTTTAACTGCTTGTATTATAATTTTTTTTGTACAGTTTATATATATTGTGTTTGTGTGTGTGTGTGTGTGTGTGTGTGTGTAATATCCTATGGCTTCAATGATAAATGAATGAATATGAATATGGAGCACTGATAGAATGCTGCCATCTTTCAGAAAACATCTCTCATTTCCCCAGGTATAGCTGTCTGTAATAGAGGTATTTTTAAGGCACAGTTACAAAGAAATACAAATATTTTAGTAACAAATCTGTGTACACTCTCAAGACTACTAACAGGGATCAATCTTGCTGTAAAGTGCAGGTAAAAAGTTCTTGTATAAAAAATGAAAGTAATATGAACAATACAGGTATATGGAATCACACAAAGAAAATTTTTCAGGGTAACTTCTTAGAAGGTTTTTCTGTGTTTATTTTTAAAGCAATGTTCAGAAAACACAAAACACTTAGCGAAATGCAAGGCTATGTACACTTAGTTGGAAAAGGCATATGTAAATTTTAGAAGTGAGAATGAATATTGATGGCTATGTACATATATATACTTGCCTTTATTCTTGTTAACTTTTTCAAGTCCAAGCCCAAGCTAGGCTTGGGCTGTCCCAACTTTCTGCACTGCCCACACCTGAGCATAGCTCAGGCTTATACATTTGTGTATGTACCAAAATGTTCATGGTTTGAAATCAGGTTTGGGTTGCATGAAACAATATGTTAAAAATGCCCAGGTTTCTGGACCCAATGAAGCGCTAAAGGGCTGGAACACAAAGTGTTCTGACTCCAGTGTTTTTGATGCTTCTATGTGGGCTATAAATACTTTTTCTACGATTCTCCTACATGTACTTAGAAACCAAGAAATTGTTCTCTAGATACAAAAATAGAATATACAGAACATACTCACCTCCACAGGCATTCACGATGTGCAATTTCTAAGTACCTGATAAGTTACACATGCAAAACAAACCGTTATTTAGGTATGTAAGTTATGTGATTGTATTTGTTAACATCTGAGAGCTACATACAATATGATAATTAGTCAAGTGGTAATACACACACACACACACACACACCAATAATCAGTATTAAACATGAGCAGATAAATAGTTATGAAATTCTCCATTATTGTAACTAACACACAGCGCAAAACAAATGAATACACAACACTATAAAAATTAAGGCATTCTCTCTAATGCAATGTGTCCATAACAATCAAGTAAAGTGACAGAGATATGTATGCATTAATAACCACAAAGGGCGACTGTTTACTCTCAACCAACAATAGAGTACAAAAACTGCTAGTTCATTAAAAACATTCATCAACTAAAAATGAAATAAAACAAACTAATAAAACTGCAATTATCATTAAATTTACCATAATCATTGCTGACTGTACATCCTTCTGTTCCATCAATGTTATTTGTTGGAATGAAGCCAATGTTGCCAAGCTTCAACACTGATGCCACAATTTTGAATATGTTTACAACATCATCTTGTGAGAAACCTAATGTCTCCAGTGATCTCTGTAACACAACATGTGCACATTAATCTTCTGCAGTGTCCAATGGATGTTGCTCAGGCAAACAGACATGCATTCTCTCACTCATCTGTAAGATATTAAAAGTATATAAAGCATTTGACATGACGACTAACATCAATAGATTGCAATTCACAACATTTGCCCTTAAGAATTGCAATTTTACGTCATATTAATCACATTACATTCTTGAAAATTCATAAAACAAGACACAGTTCTGTAGTGTGGTGTATTGCACATAACTGGAAGTCACAAGAACTATTCAGAGTACCAGCCAACAATGGAATTTTGGTAGTAGTAGTTTGTTACCAGAAGGTCAGTCAGATAAACTAGGTGCAAAGATGTGAGATTTGAGGTTCTCACTGCAATCCCAATAAAGAATCATGTTTTCTGGGATGTTATACTGTGTTGGCTGTTAAATCTTAAAGCTTACAGCAAAGGTGTAACATAATGATTGCGACTTCCGACTTTGTCCATTATCTGTTTTTATAACTAGCTAGCAGAGCAGTCACACTAAGCTTTTGTTCATCTGCAGATGGAAACTGAGCCAATTTGCATAATGTAACGGTTATAAAGAAACCAAAACAGTTGATAAGACCAAAGCAACAGCCTTCTTCAACATTCAATTGGTTACTTCACAATTCTGATGAGATGTTCACAATTACGTTCATTAAGTTTCATATATGTATGAAAACAGATATATTTCAATGGTGAGTTCTGTAATAAAACTTCGGATTCCATAATAACAGGGAATATAAATATTTTTTCATGTGAAGATGCATAGCTTGCTCATTTCTCAATATTATTACAATTATGGTGCATTAAATTATTTATTCAGGTTAGTCAGAAAGTTATGTTTCCTATATTTTTATCTCATGCCTATTTATGAGTTAGACATGGAAAATTTTTAACAACTTTACTCTGACACTGTTTATAGCACAGTTATTTTTAAAAATAGTCGACACATTTGTCAACAGACTCCTTTCACCTGGGGAAAAAAAAGCATGCCCTTTAGGGGATCAAACAGGTGAAAATCAGATGGCATATGTTCAGGACTGTATGGTAGGTAGAGAAACACTGTCCATTCACCTTCTGTGATAGCCTCAGTGGTGTACACACTTGATCAAAGCAAATATTCAGGCCTATTATTGTTCCATTATGGTTGTGAGATTTCACTGTTGTCTTCCCAGGCAAGGAGTTGCAAGAATAACACCTTTCTCATCCCAGAAGAATGTAGCCATGATTTTTCCTGCTGATGGCAAACTCTTCAATTTCTTCTCGCTTTGGGAATATTATTTGGTGTCATTCCATTAATTTCCACCTGGATTCTGGTTCAAAATGTTCGACACAGGTCCTGAGACAATTTGCAACAGCAAGCCTTCACCTCCTACATCATACTGGTGCAGAAGATCAATCTTTGGTTCTTTTCATGCATCTGTCAGATTTCATGACACCCAGCAAGCAGAGAAATTGGAATAGTCAGGCTCTTCAGTAACTGTAATTACACTGCCTTTGCTAGTGTATATGGTGTAGAATAATTCATCTGTTGTTATGTGACAGTTGCCACGTATCTGTTCACGAACCCAGGGAATTCTGTCAAGCATTATGGCAGCACAAAGGTGACTACTGCCAACTTTATCATGAAGCTCTGCTCCTATTTTCGCGGCCTCTCTAATCTGTCTTACCATCACTGAACAGTCCTAGACTCACAGTTAATCTACCATGCACTTTTAGCAAAATGTTCATGAATACAAGTCACCTGCTGACCATCAGCCACCAAGAACCTGATCAATGCTTTTTGTTTTAAGAATATATCAATTTCTTCCATATTTGACTCAAATGTGGTGCTGCCATGTATTGAGTAAAGCAACTGTGACTGTTAGAAAATTATCAAGATATTCAAGAACTCCAGTGATGCAGTGGTCATCATCATCAACTACAGGGAATAAGCCATTCAAAGATTGTTTCACCTTCAGGGATTTTAGTCTCCCCATCTTTCTTCTTGGTCAATCTACATTTATTCTGCCAGTTGGAGTGTAGTCATACATATAGCTTGGGAATGCAAGTATCATTCATTCTTAATAAATTTTGGCCTCCTTGCACCTGCAGTTCACAGTGATTTTGTTTGTTTTATGGTCATATAATGTGAATCCTGCAATTCCCCTCCAACATTGCACACCTGCTATCTCAATTCTTTCATTCTCCTTTAGTAAGTCAAATTTTCACACCTGCATAGGAGTTTTGATACCACCATTATCTTACACAGATAAACAGAATTAAAAATGTATTATTCATATATGACCCTTAACACACTGCTTTGTAGAGCTTTCAAATGTTTTGCTGGTGATGATTTGCAAATATACAAGTGTAAAGGACTGTTCATATACTAACCCTTGTAACTTGGAAATCTTGTTTGTCATCCACTCTCTCTAAGCTGTGAACTCTGCTGCTTCGTAGAAAGGCATAATTATCAAGGTTGCGTTGTAATTTCAGGGATTCTGGGAACAACAACACAGCAAACAAATTAAGTATTATGACATATAGTTTTCACACATAGGTGTAGTGAGAATTATATATGAAACATAAATGTGACGTACCAAAATATACATTAAGGTTGTTATATTAAATACACTGTATTGGTCACAAAAATTTTACACTTAAAAAAAGAGTAGCTTTCTCAAAACACAGCTATAACAAGTAAAAGGTAATGAAAGCAAAGTGGAACTACAATATAACACACCATGAAAACACACAGAGTTCCTACATTTTAAATATATTTTTTAAGTTCACAATTTCACAGAGCAATAAAACTAAAAAGCATAGTACTAACGAGATTTCCAAGTGAAAGGGGAAGAAATATGAAGTTAGGGAAAATTGTGCAAATCCTTCTGCACACACTGCTGAGTGTTGTTTTGCAGTGCAGAATCATTACTTCCCACCTGTTTAAATAACAGCATTTACAGTACTGACACTTAGACTAAATATATATTTTTTTCTACATGATACTGTATGTCAGACCATATACCAGCCAATTTTAATGGCAAGATAACATATGAATGATGAACTGTAGATGATTTGGAAGCAAGTGGTCACGGCATAATCAAGTGGAGGAACTACAAGACATCATAAGCAAACACATACAGGACAGCTACTCTCCTAAGATGCAAACCAAGCACCTCCCAAACACATGTCTAGAGCATCAGCAGCATGCCAACCTGGTCAGTAGTGTTTCTTATATACCAGGTCTAATGCATCATGAAACTATGCTACCAACTGAGATGATCCTTGTTTTAAAAATTAACAAGCCTTGAAATAATGTCTGTGTGACATCTTTAGTTTCTTTTCTTAAATCCCTGGCAGCGTTCCTAGAAGTGATGCATTAACATGTAAAGGTAGAAGCTGTCCTTGTGCTTAGTTAAATACCATGGCATGCAGGCATATGAGGGTCGGAGGTAAAGCTACACACCCCAGTCATTGCTGCTTTACTCCCAGTGAAAGAACCCTCTGGTACCCACTGAGTGAAAGGCTGGGTGAGCCCCAGAGCTGGTCTGGGCATTTTAGAGATGATAAAAATTTCTTAACCCTACTGGGAATCAAACCACCACAATTCTTTGGCTGTGCAGCCCAAAGCCTGGACACTATACCAACTGAGCTATCTGAGTTACTCATGGTAAATTAATCCATGGATTATAAATATGAAAGAAAGAAAGCTGTACTTGTGCTGTTTATTCAACATTGGTAGGTATCTTGTTTGAATCTACAGTACTCTGACTGGTCTAGCATGGTTTGCCTCAACCTCTTCAACAATCATCTTCATGTTTCACTCAATGCTACGTTAGCTCTTCACCGCCATTTATATTTAACTGCTGTGCAGAATACTTCCTCACAAAAAAATTTTAAGACCATACAGCAAAAAGATATCACTTTTTTTTTTTTTATAAAATTTCTGTTATTGAATTTAATTTGTTCAAATAAGTGAAAAGTAGTGCACACCCAAATGTGGATAAACATACAGTGTTATTGTAACTTTACTTTTTACACAAATTTTTATATTCTTCCTGTGTACACTACCTTATATTCTAAGGAAAACTAAATTTATGACACCATCATGCTGGCACAAAAGCATCCATCAGCACTTCCCCCAGTAACTCCGTAATAACCAACACACTGGCATTTAATTTAATACAAGTAACACATTAGGCTCATGTAATGCAGTGTCCCAGAATGGTGTATGCTAGAAATCATAGATAAACATGCTACTTTTATAAAAACATCTTTTGCAGAAAACAAAATGACAAAATTCATATTTGATTTGTAGGTAAAGATAATAACTAACAAACCAAAATAGCTGGGAATCTGAAATTCAAAATGGAGACACAATATTTGTAATTTGTTATATAACTTACATTTGTAAGTTTGTATCTGAAATGTTCTTGTGTCATAAATTACAAACAATGGAATGCAGTAAAATCGTACATTAGTGGACAGCAGACACACAAACAGTGGGCTGAGTTCTACGATTATTTGGCTCTTAATGAGCAAGGAAGTGCTTAAAGGATGGTATAATTTTGATGGTATTCCAGGGTTTCTTGTTACATAATTAGGATGAAGAACAGTGGAAAGTGTATGCTATAATATGATACACAAAACACCAACAGCACCGTTTATTAAAAATATTTGTCGCCAGTTTACTAAATGCCATAGATTATTTACAATGTACATTAGTATCATCACTTATAACCACACACAAAGCAGACTTTATTACAGATCAATATGATAAAATTAAGAAATAAGCATGTGTGTGTTTGTGTGTGTCCAACAGTTTAGATACTGATAATAGGTTTCAGACACACAGACAGACAGAAATGACTTCTCTAAATAACATTATTGTGTAAGGGATGCCTACAACATACATAAAAATCAGCTTTGTGATGATATTCCTAATTAGAAGATTGTGATGATAGTAATAATACCAGTAGAGTAACAGTTCTGGTCAATTTCAAGGCTCAATGCCATTACACACAATCAGTAGGTACATTTTTAATTATGCCATATATGCATGTAGGGGAGCAAAGGTATAGCTCCACTTATTCTTAAACTAGGCACCAGACAGGTTTTCAGTTGGTCTATAGCAAATCTACATAGGATTATCACATCAGGTACAAGTAATTTGAAGATGCTTCATGAATGAAAGACTGAAAACTATATGTATGTGCAGAGGACACAGGAAGAAATTTGCAAAGAATACGAATTAACTATGTCACAAACTTACTGAGTAGCTGGATATCAGCCCCTGTTAGTAACTGGTAGAAAATATGGAAGTTCCTTTCACCTTGTGCTTGACATGTTACTCGTGACTGGAAGCCAAAGACAAAAACAGTATATATCTTGTAATTAATTACTATGTAACATTAGTATAAATTACAGGCTCTGTTGTCATTTCTAAACTTGAAAGACAACAGGTTCAGCGACATTTCTTTCACTCTTACTGTGGTATTTCTTTTTCCTTTCAATAAACAAAGTAAGAAATGGTAGTAACACAAACACACAGCCAGTCTCCCCACAAGAGAAAGATAAAACATAACATGGACAAAACACCTATAAATTCTGTAGCCAGCAGGTATACTCTTATGCTGTTTACAAATGGGGTAGCGTTGGAGTTCAAAATCCTATGATTTATTTCATGGAATCATTCACTCAAATGCTTCCTTTTCCTTCTACCAACTCAGCTGTTACCATTTGTTCAACACATATTACTCATCCAAGAAAGTGACAATGATGACCTAATTCACGTGTGCATTTTTAGATACATTTTGAGTGTAGATCACTAAACACTGTTCACAGAAAAAATGTTTCAACTTTTTACACCCAGCACTGTTTTATCATAACTTATAGATTTTGAAACAGTTAATTAAATGGAAATGAATGCAATAGAATTGTTTTGCAGTGTGCACATTTATAAGCTTGTGAGATTAGGTTCACACAGCAGTGCTTCTGGGGATTCTGGTCTTCTGGGTTGTCACACTGTGTTGTTAGGTGAGTGGTTGCCAATGTTATGAAGGAATGTAGTGCCTTGGCCCTGGAAGGTGAAGGCTCTACTGTTCCTTTGAAATGTCAAGAACCACTCAACCAATGAAAACATATCACATTATAGACAATCGGAATCTACATTTCCCAGATTGTATGTTGTTATAAGCAGCAATGCAATAAGTAATGTTTTGCCTAGGGTGTGCAGCAAAATTGTTAACAGATGGCTGAATACAGTGCTTGACATTTTTAGTTAGTTATTACTTTTGATGACTTATCAAATATTTCAAGCAGTTTGATATATATTGTATTGCTGGCTCAACCTCTCTTAAGGAAGAAACTGAGCAAGTAAGACTTTTATGATGCATATGTGTGCATATGCACATGTGTATACTCCTTTCAACTTTGGAATCGATCAATTGATTTTGTAGAACCTGGTATGGACCTACGTTATTGGAGATCACGCCTGCTTCAGTTTCCTACAGTCAGTAACAACAGTATGTGCAAACTAATGAGGTGGCCGCAATGCTAGTGACACACCATTTGCATCCTGAATGATACACAGTAATATATCTTTGAAAAATATGTGTCTTTGTAGTGGTAATTTTTCTTTCTGTGGAATGTAAAATAACTAAATATGAACATTTTTTTGTGTGTTTGGTTTGATGGTGATTACTATTAAATCACACAGCCACACATTATGTATGCAACATCATTTGGAAATGAGCAAATACGTACATTATGACAGTGCAAAATATGGGCATTATAAATATGAGAGATACAAGAGAATATGACTTAAGTAATAAAACCTTCACCAAAGTCAAACAAAATAAGTAAGAGCAGTAAACTCACAGGACTAAAACATTCGGTATGAAAATGGGCCTGATAAATTTGCTCAGACTTCCTTGTTACTACTGTGATTTATGGCAATACCTGGAGTTTCTTATATGGAGTAAAAATCAGATGTCAGACAAGATTCTTGCTGACTTTTGCAGCCATTTTTAGAGATATTTCATACTGTACAACAAGAGATATGTTTTACATTGTTAGTACACTGAAAGGTATGACTGTTTCTGCTTCCTTAATATAACAAAAATGAAACAAAAGAGGATTCTCAGTACTGTCTTGGATGAACCTGAAATAAGAGAGGATGCTTTTGAAAAACAGAGGTCACGTTGAACTGGAAAAAACTGAAAATATTTTATGTCATGTACTTAAGCTGTGTTCACACTCTTTTCGCCATGGCAGTATTTCCGCTACACAGACAAGCCTCTGAAATTTGTAGCTGTCAAAATGGAAATTTACCATTAAGCTTATCATTCTTTTCAAAATAACTGCTTATCACCATATTCAAATGACATATCAATGCAATTGTTCTTCTCAGAGTGTATGGGGCAGGATGCATTCAGTTCCTTCTCAACACGAATTTTTCTGTATCCATGACACAAATTTTAGTGCCAGTAATACTTACCTTTTCCAAGAGGTCTGCAGGAAAAAAGAAAGAATAATTGTGACTAACAAACAACTGCATGATATTGGCTTTGATAAGTGACTTTTGAGAGCACAAGGTGTAACCATTTCTGTAATCAATTGTGTTTGGATATATGATTGTCTATATTCATCAGTATACCATGATAATTGAAAAGCGCTCAATACCTTTGAAGTCCTGCAGGTTATAAATGATCAAAACAATTGCTGCTATTAATAATATGACTCATCACACTTATCTTAACGTATACTTAAATAATACTTGAAGGCCAATTTAAGAACTGAAACTGGCAAAAAAGGTGTCCATCCATAATGATAATTTTTAACTACCTAAACATTTCCATAAGTTTGAAACTCACACCAACAAGCAAAATTTAATGTCTGTTTTTCAACCAAACTATTCTATTCCAGCTCAAAGAAAATTAAACTTTATACATTCAGCAGCTTGTTACTAAATGTCACTTTTATTGCTGAAACAACTCTGTACATATGACACATGACTTTGATTAAAAATGTATATTTTATAAAAGCACAATTAAACTTCACAATAACTTTTTAAATGCCCCATTCCATATTTGTAGCAAAGACCAAAGAGGCTGTCAGAAAATGTAATATTGTCTCCTCAGTTAAATTAGTGAATAAGAAAGCCACTCTTTAGAATGTTTCATTATTCATTTTAGTAATTAAAACTAAAGTATAGAATATTTCAGTGTATTTACAATTGGTTATGGTTCCTCCTAGTGGATCCCCTTTGTAGTCAAACTCTATGTCCAGATACTTGCCCTGTAAACAGATTAATCAGAATTAGCACAGGTTAAAGGCACAATTACGTTATTGCTTATGTCCACAAACAAAAACCGCAACATTCTACTTGTCAAAGGGAATGTGTCTCATAGTAATTTCATTTGTATTTATTATCTGTGAAACTAACAACAATTTCAATTTATGCTATGATCCTAAAGCACATAACAAAAATGACTCAATTATTCATCTTCGAAGGCTGCCATTTTGTGTAAAGACACAAGTGAAATATGAGTCTCTTGAAATGTTCTTCATATTCAGATGTCTTAAACTTTAAATCGGGATAACTCAGGGAAGCAAAGTGGAAGACGAAACTTTAGAAAAACCTTCATAAGAGGGCCCTGAAATAAATACTCGATGGCCTCGGTATAACCAATTTTAATACATTCACACCTTACAAAAAGCTGTCACATAAGCCATTTCAAAATTTAAAAGCATTTCTTTATTAATTTCATAACGTACATAGGCAACACAGCTACAACTATATTACTGTACTAAATTCCTTCTTATCGAATTATATTTTTTCATTAAACATATTAGGGGTTGGTATAGCTTACTTAAACTCGTCATGGCGGTTGTTGCTCAAATGATGGTCTTACAGGTGTTTACACTGTATAGTATAATGAGTTTGTTCCGACGTTTCGGAGTAACTTGCTGCCTCCATGTCTAGGTGCAAGACCCAACCCATCTTCCCTCTCCGTTACTGTCACTGGCTAAAATCATCAAAACCTTCCAGTACAATCTACCTGAACCAAACTGTTATCCTGAAGATGGAGGCAATAGTTCCTCGGAAACGTCGCAACAAATCTGTTCTAATGCAAGATGTACAAACGTTCAAGATCATCGTTTTAGCCCACATAAATCGTTAAGATAAACAGTAATCAGGTACCCTGTTTTCGGTTTCGTGTGTCCAGTGCGAATAGGCACACTACAGAGCGCAGTTAGAACGCAGGATTAACCACAATGAGAGAAGTTCAAATGTTACATTATGACAATCCGAATTAACATATTTAGACCATTTCAATTCTCTAAAACGTGTTCATTTCTAGCGGACACATCTGTGTAGCAACAGAAGGGAAATGAAAATACATCCGCGCGCGCGCGCACACACACACACACACGAAGATGAAAAATCTTATGTAATCACAAACTAAACTATGACTGAAAAACTTACATAATCGTGCAGACATGCCGGCACAATCTGTTGTCGGAAACTGCTTAGGACGTAATGAAAAGATTTAATTTCTTCAATCAGAACCAGAGCATTTCAATATTCCTCAATAAATCCTCCTTCAGTGCCTTTCATATAACTTACAAATGCAAGGAACTGAGAATGACGCTTTAAAATCGTTCTCATCCATCAGTGGCGCCTAATTTCCTGAGTGATATTGAATTCCTTCAACAATAACGATGAATCTATATTAAAGGAAAATACACCGGTAACAATACTAAGTACTTCGGTCCCACAAAATAACATTCTTTACTGGACATTTCACGCAAAAAGCACGCTGAATGTAACGGCATGATCATGACACCTTCAGGTTTTATATAAGCAAATTACTAATACTGCATTGTCGGTGGTTTGTAGTGTGTATTATACTGTACGATATTCATTAAAGGACTGAAACACATACGATAATTAGTTAATATAATGCAACATGACACAAGGATACATAATAACGGAAAATACGCCGATTCAGTACAGTCTCAGAGTTCACAGAATTTCGGAAGTGCAATAGCGGTAATAAACGAACGTTTTTGCGGTACTGATTTACTGCAGATTTGTTAGGCCTACGTCATTCGGGAGGCCAATATCATTAGTCACGTACTGGCAACTATCACCAGAAACAAACTGACAGCATATCGCTTTTGGTTCATTCACGCCTCTCAAAAATTATGTAGGTCTACGTAATTGGCCTGAACGAAGTTTCAGTAATTAAATAGTCTACTTCTGATCCTCTGCATGAATAGCCCTATTTATCGCACACACGAGTGTCCTACTTAATTTGAAGACAGTCCTGATATTCATGACAATGGGGCCGTCTGTCCACATAAGCACGTGTCTGCACCTGTTACCATTCAATAATTTCGAAGGATTTAAGTACTGTTACAGTCTTCATACGGACCATTATTACATGTCCTGTCAGTATTAACACGAACGTACAGGTCACGCGAATTTGTGTGGTCACAGCATGAAAATGTGCGTGATAATATATATTTACAATAAGCCCAGATATCATAGTCGATATGTTAACTAAGTTACGTGCTGAATGATCGAGGAATTACCATTCGATTTCCTATCGGGGCAACAACTTTTCTCTTCTTCCAAGCGTCCAGATTGGCTTTGAGGCCCACCCAGCCCCCTATTAAACGGGCACCGGAGAATATCTACGGGGTAAAGTAGCCGAGACGTGAAGCTAACATTTCACATCCATCTATTACCAAGGTTAAGAATAAGTGGATAAAAGCCTTCACTCCCCAATATGCTTTCAAGGCATGCACATAACTTTTACTAGATGTACAAACACAGCTGCAACTCTTGTCAAGTTTTCTCTTTTAGCGATACATTCGCACGAAACAAGGCCCAACTACGTCACCAATTTCGATCAAACTCGGGCATGTGGACCCACTAAGTGTTGTACAGCTACTTTCATTGTGGTTCAATTTGAACAATTCTAAGTACTATTTTACTTTAATGAACTTTTAGGTATAACTTCCGAGTCCTACGGCAGACTTCTATGAACCGTGATATAGCCTATGATATTTGCGGAACCTATGATAGGCCTCTTACAATGAACAGAGGTAACAAATCTGACAAGCTCCGATAAAATTTTATATACTGTAGGTGTCTGGATCTTATGTTATTCCCACGTGTGAATACTTTTACTTTAACTCGATGTGAAGTTTATATCACTTACTGGCCTCAAAGCATTTTGGGGAATGACTTGCCAAGAATGAACCCGACATACCAACATTAAATGTCAAAACGCAGCCCTATTTCTTTAGAATTATATACTTCTGTGCACTGTATAATGCTTGCACGAACTTTCTAACTGCGAGACCAATGATATTAAGGGTAAGCCATCGGAAGGTGCACTGAAGTTTTAAAAAGTCATAGTAGACGAACTAATAAAAGAGAAAACCTGAAATACAATACTGATTAGGGTTTTGTGTTCATGTAGGGACAAGGGGTAAGTTCACTGCGCCAACGACTTAACTAAGTTTCGGACACAGAGAGGTAATAATATACTTCAAAACCATTACATTTTACACAGACTTACATTCGTGTGATATGATGCGTTGCCTACATAACGATCAAGAAGAACAATACAAGCATCAGAGCGGCACCAAAATGTACGTTTCGGTTACGTATAACATCTACATGCTGTTTAAACATACATGTGTATCACAACAAGGAAGGCAATGTGCTGTAATGTAACACCGAAGCGCGTTCGTGCAACCATAGTTGCATGGGAAAAGTAATACGCATTACATATTCTGAGTGTGTGTTTGTAGTCTTAAGAATCCAGCATGCAATGCGCATGCACCATATTGTCGTCTGTGGCCTGTCCGACTTTACAATATATTTTCACCTGATCTCATAAAAGGCACGATTTTCGAAAAAGGAAATTTATTGAACACAAAACGTTTTTTTATTTTTTCTACACCTTTTGCTTGAAACATTTCACATTCTCAGACGAACTGAGCGAGATTTTTTTCAGGTCAAACTCCCCGTTGTGTTGGTCAGATCACAAGTATCAGACAAATGTAGTCAAACACACATTAAAAGTTGTGTTGGACTACATTTTACTGATACTTGTGAGCGAGATATGATCAAAAATGTACACTGGTCTTCGTGCAAAGTACCCTTTATTGTTGTCCGATTTTAAGAAATTTGAATTACCTCGACGTATTTTCTAAAAATACTCAAATATCTAATTTCATAAAAATCCGGCAAGTGAGAGAAGAGTAGGTCCATGTGGACGCACGGACGGACAGACAGACACGACGAAGCTAACAGACACTTTTTTTCGCAATTTTACGAATGCGCCTAAAGCTGAATGGCAGGTTTCAGTCCAAGTCCGAGGTTTATTTGAATAAGACGTAACACGTTAATTTTTACGGTGAGGAATTTTTACAACCTCGCCCAACCGCCAAGCTTGAGGACCACCCCTTGTCGGCTGCCTGCGACTGTTTATTCAATATATTCCCAGCTACACTCCGCACCTGGAGGCCGTCTCCTCCCTTCGCAACCTACGGACGTACCACGCTGTGGTGAAAGAGACCCACTTATCATGGGGGGAGAGGAGAGGTGCATACAGAGTTTTGGTGGGGAAACCTAAGGGAAAGAGACCAGTTGGGAGATACAGGCGTAGCCGGGAGAATAATATTAGAATGGATTTTAATAAGATGTGTTTACATAATTTTGTTTTTGTCCTGAAATGTGTCTGAAAATGAAAATTTAGGACAAACATGGAAAGAATTAGGGGCAAGCGTTTAAAAAATATTCGCAGAATAACTTAACAAACTTCTGACGCAAGAAAAAATAAAGTGAAATAAATGACCTGAAGAAATGTAGACATACTTCTTTCCCGGGGCGTGGGGGGGGGGGGGGGGGGGGCTTTTGGTCTTTAAAGATGACGACTCACTGCCATCTACTTTCGAGATTCAGAATGTGCGGAGCTACACCTCCACTCTCCCCAGTGCCTTCAAGGCGGTACGGGAACAAAGCTACCTCTTACCTAATTGCATCAAAAAGGCCTCTATCGGATACGTAAATGCGTCAAGAACAACTCTACCTCTTACCTAAATGCGTGAAGACTATAGTGTTCTAGTATTTGCAACAGAGTTATCGACATAACCATACGTCAAATGTTTATTGTGTAATATCTTTATCTTGATGTATCTGTGTTAAACCTAAACCACTATGAAAGGAAACACGTCAGGAGTCTTCGGGTTTCGTTATAGGCTTACGTGAGCATTTAGAAGGAAAATGCATTTTTACCCACTAATTATATCACTCTTTCCTGCCTACTTTCTCAAGTAAAGGATTCGTCCAAATATTAAATATGGATAGGTACCCAGTTTTCCCCTGGTTAAGCAGTTATAACCTCCATAACTAATACGAGTTTACAGTTACTGATGTGTCTGTTTTATTTCTAATACTGTAAGCTGAAAAGCTGGCTAATTTTAATTTCAATGAGTATATACAAGACACCAGTTACTCAAGCATTCACTGCCTCAATTAGGAAAGCCGCCCTCTTCGATAGGGCCTGTCTGGGTATGACAGCTTTTCTTGCTAAGAAGGTAGAAAGATAAAGGGGATAGACTGCTATAAGAACTCTCATCAGCAGTCTTAACCTGTCACCTACAACAGCTTGTTGACTGCATCAAGCACAGTCCAGAATCTAAATCTCAGTATGTAACATGTCCAGGTTGCATATTTCTGTTGTATGGTTTACAGTTCCAACAGACAAACAGTATGGATCGTATTTTAACTTCGATCAGTACTTCAGGTATTATCACTTGAAGTGATGAGTAATCACCGCAAAATCGTACGTTATTGATTTTATATTGAATGAGAAAATAAGTAAGTTAATAAACAGCTAATACTTGCTGTTAGTTTAAGAGATGCATAACAGCGGTCCCTTGTTAACACGGTCTGATAAAAGGCTGTTGATAATAGGCTCCTACATATTTTTAACTTCTTTTATTTCTGTTATTGGTTTGATGTCCCTTTACTGAAAACAGAATTTTGTCATTACACAGTAAGTGACAGGACACTCTACATAATCAGAAATCGCGTTCTTCGTATCTCGTTAAATCTATAATATATCGAAAAATATTTCGAGTCAAAGTCGAAGAACTTAAACAGACCTACATTTCAGGTCAGACATAACTTTTTACGATTCTCTGTTGTTTTAAAACAAATCAGAACTTGATGTTAAGCACATTTATTTCAAACAGGGACGACTATCACATAAAATCAACTATAGCGTTCTCGTAAGTGTAAGTAACCAATTACTTAAATATGATTTTTGCAGAATTTTGAACAGTCCGCTCTGAAATATTCCTTCATTTCGCCCTGGCGGATCTCGCCCACAAATAACAACAATATGTGCACTCACGGCAGCAGGATGTTACGTACGAATTTCGTGTGCTGGTAGGGGAAGGGACGTTTATGTTGGACACCGTACTACATCGGCTCGGGAGTCCACCCAACCTCCTGTGCTGTGGGTAGCGAGTAAGCAGACCGGCCGGAACGTAAACCTGACCACTTACCCGAACCAGCGCTGAGGTTACACCTGCTAAGCTACACACACACACAGACAGCCGGGACAATGTAGTCGGTACAATGCCTAGGCTAAGCGTTTGACAAAAGAGCAATCAGCGTTCAGTTCCCTGCAAGGACAAGAGAGTATTTTGTCTCCGTAACTACCTGACTGGCTTTAGGGCTCCCCAGCCTACCATTCATGGGTACTGGGGGACTCTTTCCCCAGGGTTAGCTCGCCTGGAGCCTCAAGTTTCCCACTAACTGCCATTTAACGCCCAGATTAAAAATGAACAAGTTACATTTCCACTCTCCCATATGCCTTCACGGAGTGCACAGGAAAACCTCGTTTTACTTTCATAAATACGCAGACGTCACATTACGCTTTCAAGGCGTGATGCTTAAGCACAGGGGTGTATTTGTAAATATTTTAAGGTCTTTCAAGTACAAGCCCTGATGCCTAATTATCAGGCCTACAGAAAATTGTGGACATAAATCCGCACCCCAAGCGGAAATCGAACCGGCGATACCTGTGACTGCCCCACGTCCATACCTAAAGCATCACCTCCTTTTATGCGTCTCAGATTAAGTACTTGTATAATTACCGTTACATTACGCAGATTCAAATCGCAGGTGTTACTATGATATTGAATTGGGCCTATAATGTACTAGAGATTGAATTCCTAGGAAAGTGGGTTCGTTAAGAAAAATGTGTTATCAAAGAAGTTCGCAAAGGAAGTATATACGACATGAAGGCATATGAAGAATTTACTAAACTTTTAAGATCGGTAATAAAATTGAGACATCGAAGAAGTCTTTTACTGAAGGACCACGAATCCTTTATGGTCCTATCATTCCAACAATAGTTCAATCATCCTGACTGAAATGATTCTTGTTTCTCGGTCACCGTCGTGAAGATATTCACTGACAATTCTCAAAGTCAATGGCATACCATTAAGGCCGAATGTCGGGCTAATACCTGTACGGAGTTATACGACCTTCCTTCTTGCAATGATCACGTACTTTCGCTATGAATGCACGTGTGCTATTTTAGGCCGTAGCCACGAAAACAAATTATAATACTTTCAGTTTGCACCAGACTATACAATGTAATTTATCTTCTCTATGGATACAATTCGTTACTATTAGGGTAACACTGAACACATATCTCTAATTTTGACGTTTTGCTGACCGTGCATCTCAGTATATTTATCTCAGTAATTAACCAACTTGATGCACAAAATTTTTGTTTTACAATAAGTTTATTTCATGCTTCTACATGTTTCGAGCACCTGTGCACAAGACGGCCACCTATAGGTGTGATGATACCAGAGGCCGTGTAATGCAATTCTGACCTTCTGATGATGAGCACATGGTGCTCGAAACATGCAGAGGCATGAAATAAACTTATTGTAAAACAAAAATTTCATCAAGTTGGTTAATTACTGAGATAAACATATCTCTAATTCAGCATATTCCCAATAACTTAACATTATTACAATGCAAGTCTAATTCATTTAACGTTTGAAAATATGCAGAGTACTCACGAAACGTGACGAATTATCATTCCTGTACGTTTTTGCATTGCCGAAAGCTGAAAGGAAGAGAAAATAAATTCACAATACATTTCATAATATTTTTCGTATGTCATCGATACAAATACACTCCTTCAGTATACTGCGTGCAAGGCAAATTCCTTAACTTTTACACTCTACACGACGGCATGGGTAACCAATCAATCAACCAATCACACAATCCATCCATCTATCCATCCACCCACCTATCCTTCTTTGTCTCTTGTAAACAAGTAAAAAACAATCTGAATAGAAATAACATACAAGGTGCCAAATTAGTTGATACATCAGTGAGAAGACAGTTTTGACCTACATTTTTACAAATACCAGTTTTAAGTCCAAGCTTGTTTCATTCACTACTTGCGATTCCCACATCCTCTACAGTTACGAACACACTGAGGCCAACAATTTCACTTCCACTGTTATCTCCTCCTCGTCTACGATTTGGAAACGTGGTTAGCAACGAAATTCGTGAAGACTAGCGAATTGCACCATACTGCAGTTAGTTTCCACCACACAGACTTACACACATCCGCATACAAATGCGTGTCAGCTAGAAACCAGTACATAGTTAAAGTTGGTGCCAAACACTAGTCTAACTCCACATTGTTATTTATACTATGCATTTTGCTATTTGTCTAAAGATTTCCAACATTATGCACCATAAATTTAGTAGTTTTAAACTACTAAATTTCTGGTGTTATTGTTGCAAACCTTCAGATAAATAACTAGTCTAACTTGCTCTATCCTACTTTACAAATTTCTCGACAGACGCGTCAGGATTCCAAAATACAGTGAAAACATGCCAATGTTGCTTTATTGACATCAGAAATCTCATACTGCACACTGCTAACAAATATGTCTGTTCTTAAAGTTACTGATAGACGAACGTTTTACTCGAAAATGAGTACTGACTATTATTAGGCTTCAAGCAATTCTTAATTTAAACAATGACCCGTCAAAAGTTTAATCATTCTAATTTAAACTCCCTGTCCTGTCTTCCACCAACCAGTTGCAGAAGCGGTGTGTGTGTAAGAGTCACGCTTCATAAATATAACGCTATCCATATTCCGTGCAACAGATTGACCATACAATATCTAAACCAAAAAACTGCACATTTAACCATAAATAACCGTTTGTTATTCCGTGATGCTCCTCCTACATGTTTCGGCCTCTACAGGTCACCCTCAAGGAGGTCACTTACAAAGGAATACAATTACAACAAATGCTATTACAGTTGTGCATGTGTTAAGTTAAATACAAAGTTATCTAGTAAAATATTGCTAAAATTTATAAAATGCAGATTAATTACATGTCCTTTTACATTTCTTAATAATTTTATCTAGTTGGAGACAAACTTCTACGTCACTATTGTAATCTGCACTCTAGGGGAATTATATGCCTGTGTATTCCGTTGATGTTTATACCACAGTGAACCACTGACTACTAGCAGTCAGTGCTTCACTGTGGTGTACTCATTCTGAATGTTCGAAAGAACGTATCAGCTGATAATCACCAATGCCTGTGGGAAAATTTCGAGATAGTATTAAAACTGTTACGAAATATAACAGCACAAATCTAACCTGGCCTATCAACAAAGGAGGGCATTATCGTTCTTTATCACTGTATTTTGAGATCGGGTCAGATGTTGTTATGTGAGATGTCACTTAATAAAACTGTCATACCACTTTAAACTGCAGCCACTCTTCCGATTAAAATATGCGAAATGACTGACCTATATGCACACGTATTAAATCTTACCGTTGCCGGAAGTCAGCAGAAATAACACACCGACAGTAAACAAAGACATGATCAAGTGCACAACAAAGTTCATGTTCACAGTCGTACTGTCCCTTTTCAAAGGCCCATTTTATTATCAGTACATTACAGCCACCGTAACTTAACGCGAGGAACAGTGTCAATAATTGCAGCACGTGTCTGAAGGAAAATATTACAGTACAACTATGTTCATTAAAACTCCCCGCCGTCTGATCTTTCCTACCCCACATCCTCAACAAATTTTGCCTCCTGCACTCGCACAAAAGATTAAAAAAAAAAAAAATACAGAGTCTGGGTTTATACGATCTTGTTGCGAAATGAAAGCGTGAGTTATAGTTCAATAAACGCGCCAAATATGTAAGGCATCGGTACGCAGATGTTCAAGACTATGGACTTAGCAGATGTGGAGCCGTGCAGTCTGGCAGGCAGGTACCTTCGTTTCGGAAAAGCCTGCCGCCGCCATCTTCAGAGTAGATGTTACCCTGAGGGAAAAGCGCTCACCGTAAGCCCACGCTACGTCAACCCAAAATCCAGTAGCCTAGTTTCGACAGAGGGTAGCCAGTGCAATGGGACGGACAAAAGCGCGGAACCACATGAAATTAAACGTCGGAAGAAACTCACTGGCCATTATGACCCACGCAATGAAGATCTCGAGACCAGCTAGCTTCCGTAGAGCTGTTCTTGGTTTTCGTGAATCAATCCGAGTAACTTCTGAACTACCCACCTTCTCATCGACAGTTTGCAATAAAAATGTTAACGCTGTACAAGATCTGAGGTTTCCTCAGCGGTTTTATCGAGGATTTTGGAGTCTGATGCTGTATCGCTGGGTCAGTGTTTCCCGAAGTTTCGAAGAAATAATAATAATATTTATTAACTGTAATTGGGTTGTTACCCGGTGGCAGTGGTTATTTTACATGTATACAGAACATGAAATCGGTTACTACTGAATTTAAGTCGGGAGGACTACGTGAGAAGCATGTAGTGGCTACTTGGACTCTTGGGAACCACCTCAGCATTTGCTTTTAGACACAGGGATACCAAGAAAAACCTGTGTCGAGGTGGCCGGTCGCAGGACTTTCCGAATACTGATTTCTAGCCAACAGTCCGGCATCTAAAGTGGCGCTTTTGAAGAAGAACTTCAAAAGTTGAGGGATCCCAACAGCCTTCAAGATGTAGGTTCTTTCAAAACGCCGCGAAACACTACCCCAGCGAACAAGCATCACACTCAAGATCTGAATCATCACTATAACTATATCCTTATTTTCGATACAGCTGTTAACATCATGTACAGGAAGAAACAAAACGAGGACGTTATACCATGTAGGACAGTTAGCAATTTAAAAGTGTTCATGCAGAATGAAGGAAAACAGGCGTCAATTACCTTCCAAAAGGGGTCCCGTTTGTACCAGGCGTTCCTTCATGACCTTAACCTCACGACTTTGATCGGGTAGGAGTGCCACGAACTGCAGGACGATGCGGGCAGCTTCGGTCTTCCCAGCGCCACTCTCTCCAGACACTACGATGCACTGATCCTCGTTCCGATCTCTCAGGAACCTGTATGCAGAGCCGGCTATCGCGTAGCTGCAACAAGCAACTACGATGTAACAGGAAAGGAAAATACTGCCTGCCCAGGACGTCAAAATCCTGCAGACCGAAACCTGTCACATGACCGTCAAGCTGTGATTGAAGGTCACAGTCACTTGAGCCATTCAACACCTACCTGAATTATCCCACTTTCTCGACGATTCCTTAAAAGCGGAAGCAAAAGAAGTGGACATTTCCAGCACATTATAGGACTAATTTACAGAGGAATCGTCGTGCAATTCCCAGTAGGGAAGGGAGATGTTTTCCTTATCGACAGCGTCCAAACAAGATCTGGAGCCCATCCACCCTACTGAGTGGATGCTGGGGGGCTTTTAGCTCGGAGACACTACGGCAGGAACACGATGCGAACCATTCGTTTCTATGTACTGCCCAAGTTAAGAATAATTGGAGCTATAACTCCACCTCCCCTTACGCCTGCATGATGTACACGGTGACAACTTGATCTCTAAATTTTAACTTCATATGCCTAATTACCTCAACTGCTCTAGTTCTTGCATATATTCTGTGCATAAGATGCACGGAATTCCAACACACAGTCATATCCGACCTAACTTGGATTAAGATATTCTTATTCCAAGGTAGATTTCCCCCCCCCCCCCCCGCGCCAGGGGAGCAGCCACTACATAGCAAGAGTATGCAAAGCAGAGGGGCCTATAAGCCCATTGCCACAAATTACTGTCTTCACACTAACTGAACACCACCCTACGTTCATCTGACTTCAAGTGCATTCAAGAGAAATGAAATACTATACCAGACTTAGCATTATTTGAAGTCAAGTCTATTTATAAAAATTTTATAAAAGTGGCCATGCCCCTCATGGGTACGACAGAGTCCATCCAGAGGCTTTGCAGATGGGCCAAAAATCCTAGATACCTCACTGCTTACCAGAA
>Ga0131853_10005212_pt1 | contig 23442 bp, 30 predicted proteins | sample TergutLab28metaG_FD_92764 | JGI IMG/M metagenome (GOLD analysis project Ga0131853, IMG submission 92764) | Labiotermes labralis P1 segment gut microbial communities from Petit-Saut dam, French Guiana - Lab288 P1 (version 2) (version 2) | ecosystem: Host-associated > Arthropoda: Insects >...
ACTCGGCTGCTTCGATTAGCCAAAAGGTTCCCTCTTAACTAGAGGGAATAAAATTTAAACCAAAATATACTGACAGTCAGTTTATTTTTGAAATAAAAAATGAAATGAAAACTGTAGCTAAAAAAATGCTACAGCTATAGGAGATGTTGAAAATGAAAAAATTCGGTAGAAACTTCAAATTGGTGTTAGCGAGTCAAACCATTAGCTTACTTGGTGGAAATATCTTAAACTTTGCCTTATCCCTGTTTATCTTAGATTTTACACAATCAGTTGGCGTATTTGCTTCTATTATGGCGATTAGTCAAATTCCTGTTGTTTTACTATCCCTCGTTGGCGGTGTCATTGCTGACCGTATGAATAAAAAGAAATTGATTGTTATCTTTGATGCTATCAAGGCTGTTATCTGTATCGCTTTACTAGCTATCTTTTTAACTGGTACTTATTCTGTTGTTAGTTTGGCACTTACTATGGTTCTCTTTATGTCAATTCTTACGTTGTTTGCACCTGTGTTAACTTCTGCGACACCGTCTATTGTTGCAGAAGATACCTTAGTTGAGGCTAACGGTGCGATGAGTATGATTCAATCTATGAGTGATTTATTTGCTGTTTTAGTAGGTGGTGTTTTATTTGCGACCATTGGTATCAGGAATATCATCATTTTAGCAGGTTTTGCGTTTATCATTTCAACAATTATTGACTTGTTTATTAAGATTCCATATGTTAAAAAAGTGGCTGAATTTGGTGCTATTAAAACAGCTGTTTTAGATGTAAAAGAAAGTTTCAGCTTTACTGTCAAGAAAGCACCATTTGTCCTCAAAATTTCATTCTTCTTTGCACTGATCGCTTTATTATTCACACCAATTATGGCGATTGCACTTCCATTTATTATGCGTGTTCAATTTGGTGCAAGTGATACTATGTTTGGTGTTTCACAAGCACTTCCTGGAATTGGAATGCTTCTAGGTGGTATGTTATCTGGCGTCTTTAAGAAGTGGCTTGATGTTAAGCATTTCTCAAAGTTAATTTTGATGATTGCATCATTAGCAACTGTACTCGCTGTTTCGGTACATACACCTTTCTTCGGCGGAGCAACCGTTCTACCGTTCTGGTTGTTTAATCTTGCGATAATGCTTATTATGGTCATTTTTGTTTTCCTAAATATCACCGTTATGTCACGCATTCAAACAGAGGTTCCGAAAGAATATCTTGGAAAGATTATTGCTGTGTTTATGACCATTACAAGTTTTGCGACACCAATTGGTCAATATGTGTTCGGCCAATCAATGGCGTTATTTATGAGTAATATGTCGATGTTATTTGTTACCATTGCAGTGTTGACAGTTGGAATATCAGTGATTGCTAAAATGGTATTCAATCCGAAAAGTGCTAAAATCAAAAACACTCAGCTTTGTCCCTAGCAAATATATTTAAATACGAAAAACGCTCAAAACTCAAATACAATTAAAGTATTTGGACTTTGGGCGTTTATTGTAGAAATTTATACAGAAGTACACTAAAATTTTTTATTATGTTTTGCTCGCACTGATGGGTGCTATCTTTTTTACAGCATGGTATCTTAAGTCAATGTACTAAAAATTGACTTTTATGCATAACCATGATAGAATGAGGCGCGTGAAAGTTAATTTTCAGTTGATTCAAATTGGTTATTATGCGAAACAGTTATGTAAGGCATGATGAAAATAATGGGATAAGGAAGTATTATTATGAATTTAAACGGTGTTTTATTACTAAATAAACCAAAGGGAATGACATCTCACGACTGTGTGATGAAGTTGCGTCGCATTTTGGGAACAAAAAAAATCGGTCATACAGGAACACTTGACCCAGATGTGGATGGTGTCCTTCCAATTTGTATAGGGTCGGCAACAAAGCTGGTGCAATTTTTAACCGCTGAAACAAAGGAATATATTGGCGAAGTAACCATCGGCTATTCAACAACTACCGAAGATGCATCAGGTGAAGTGCTCTTGGAACAACCTGTGGAAACAGCCATCTCTCAAGAGGAAATCGAGGCGATTTTAGCCTCTATGCTAGGCACTCAGATACAAATTCCTCCTATGTATTCGGCAGTAAAAGTGGGAGGCAAAAGGTTGTATGAATATGCGCGTGCTGGACAGGAAGTCGAACGGCCACAGCGGGAAGTTACCATTCATGAACTGGAATTACTAGGTGATGTCCATCATAAGGATGGATTAGTCAAATTCAAATTCCGCGTCCACGGAAGTAAAGGAATCTTCATTCGCACCGTCGCTGTCACCATCGGTGAAAAGCTAGGTTATCCCGCACATATGTCGGATTTAACCCGTATGGCATCTGGAAATTTTAAACTAGATGATTGCGCTACATTTGATGATGTAGAAGCTGGAAATTTCAAGTTATTAACAATTTCAGAAGCTTTATCAGATTTTTCCACAGTGACAGTGGATAACTGGGTGGAAAAGTTGGTGAGAAACGGTGTAAAACTCCGTGAAGACCAGATACAGCCTCCTATGAAAGAAGGTCTATTTCTTATAAGGTCTGTGGAAAATTCGCCTCTTTCTATTCATGAATGGCGTGAAGAGCGACAAGGCTACGTTTCCATTCGCGGATTATGGTAAAAATTTAAGCTTGTTCAAGTGTGCGAAAATTAGCACCTTGAACAAGCTCTTTTAGTTTTCAATTAGTCAAGCAACAAATCTAAATTATTTTTCAAACAAGCAATGACACCATCGTTGTCTTCCTTAGTTCCAATGGTAATTCGAATCCCTGCTGGGAAAGAGCGAACAATATAGCCAGCCTCCATCAACTTAGCACCAATCTCCATTCCCAACTTGCGAGCACTCGGAATAAAAATAAAATTCGCTTGCGAAGGGCAATAAGGAATATTATTTGCTTCAAAGAACGCCACATATTGTGCCATTCCACTAGTATTTTCAGCAATCGACCTTTTGACAAATGCTTGGTCAGCAAGAGCTGCAACAGCAACTTCCTGGGAAATTGTTCCTGTATTAAAAGGCAAACGCCCAACTTCTAAGTCTTGAATAAAGTCTGTATTCCCAATGCCAAACCCAATTCTAAAAGATGCCAGCCCGTAAACTTTTGAAAATGTTCTGAGTACCACTACATTCGGATACTGTGCAATAAGGTCTAATGTCCTTGGAAAGTCCTTCGCTGTAACATACTCAACATAAGCTTCATCTACAACAACTAGCACTTTATTTGGTACTGCATCGAGGAACTTCTTTAATGACGTTTCATTTACATATGTACCAGTTGGGTTGTTAGGGTTGCACACCCAGACGATTTTTGTTTTTTCATTAATTGCTGCTAACATTGCATCTAAATCATGAACACCAGCTTGAAGTGGGATATTCTGAATGTCAGCTCCTTCAATAATGGCATGATGCTCATATTGTGGAAATGTTGGGAAAGCTTGAATAATATGATCGCCTGGTGATAGCACACTACGGCTGATCATCTGGATAACTTCATCTCCACCAGCTCCAAAGATTAATTGCTTTTCGTCGACGTTTAGAAATTCAGCAACTTTCTTTTTAAGCACGCTGGAATTCCCATCTGGATAGCGAGCGAACGCTTTAAAATTTGCGAGAATCTCATCGATCTTAGGTGAAGCCCCGAATGGATTTTCGTTGGATGATAGCTTAATGCCACCAACTGATTTTCCTGGTACATACATTTGTAATTTCTTCATTTGTGGTTTTACATACATTATAAAGGCCTCCTTTTTGTTCATAGATGCAGTTCTAATTGTTCGCAAACACATGTTGAAGCTGTTACGCTCTTCCTATATCACTTGCGCCATGTGCATCTGATCCATAAATCAACGGTATCTTTAATTGCTGTGCCTGTGCTACTATGTTCATCGGCGGATAAGTTTCCCCACATTGCGGTTTATATAAGCCAGCATGGTTATAGTCAAGACAGTAGTTTTTTTCTTTTATTAACCTTAGTAATTCGTAAATCTGCTTATCAATGACCTTGGAATTTGTTTTTCCAACGACTTTTTGAAACTTATCAACCAGTGTCAAATGGCCAATCTTTTGTGGCTTATACTCACCTAAATCAGCAAGAACAGATTGTTGCACAAGGTCATAATAAGCTTTTTGATAGTTTTCCAAATTGCCGTACTTAGATATCAACTCATTTATCACGTCTTCTGGTTTATAATCAACACATCGCCAATCATTTAAACCTTCCATATAATGAACAGATAAGATTCCTGTGTCGCAGTATTTTCCATATTCTTGTAAAAAATGCTTAGTCCATGCGACTTCAGTTGGTAAGTAATCCACTTCAAATCCAACCTTGATATTGATGCGATTTTTATACTTTTGCTTCATATGAAGCATCTCTTTGATATATCGATCAACTTCACTCTCTGGCATTGTTAAATCGCCAAGGAGTTCTTTTTTGGGTTCAAGCAAATTCATAAAGCGAGCTGGAATGGGTGTATGTTCAGTAATATGATATTCCTCGAATCCTAATTCAATTGCACGCTCAATCATATTCTCCACATGATCGCCACTTCCATGGGGACAAAACTGCGTATGGGTATGACCGTCTATCCTCAGCATTAATACTTACCTTCCATTCTTCCTTTGAGTGCTTCTTTGATTTCATCAATCTGCACACCTTTTTCTGCCATTAAAACTAAGGTGTGATAAACCATGTCGCTGATTTCGTACACAAGTTCTTCTGTACCTTCATTTTTAGCAGCGATAATAATTTCAGCTGATTCTTCACCGACTTTCTTCAAAATTTTATCGATGCCTTCATTAAAGAGATAGGTCGTATATGAGCCTTCTTGTGGTGTGGTTTTTCGTTTGGTAATTGTATCAGCTAGTTGTGCGATAATCGAACCGCCTTGCCCAGCACCTTCAAAGCACGACCAGCTTCCAGTATGGCAAGCTACACCAGTTTGTTCAATCATTACAAGAAGTGCATCTTTATCGCAGTCAAAGCTTATCGACTTAACTTTTTGGACATTTCCTGAGGTCGCACCCTTTTTCCAAAGTTCTTGACGTGAGCGGCTATAGTAAGTTGCAAAGCCATCCTCAAGTGTCAACTTTACGGAGTCGGCATTCATGTACGCAAGCATCAGCACATCCTTGGTTTTAAAATCTTGCACAATAGCTGGGATAAGTCCATCAGCGTTAAATTTTAGGTCTTCGATTTTTAAGTTCATTTTCGCACGACAACTCCTTTTTCTGCTAAATAATCTTTCAACTCACTAATCTGAATTTCGCCAAAATGAAAGACACTCGCAGCTAGTACACCATCAACATTTGCATCTCGAATGGCTTCATAGAAATGTTCTTTTGTACCAGCACCACCTGATGCAATAACTGGAACATTAACAGTATCAGTTATCATTTTTAGCAGATGGGTATCATACCCATTTTTCATGCCATCCTCATCAATGCTATTCACAACAATTTCGCCAGCACCAAGCTCAACACCTAGTTTTGCCCATTCAACTGCTTCTAGTTCAGTTTCAGTTCGGCCTCCGTTAATATATATTTTATAGATACCTTCTGAATTTTTTTTAGCATCTAGCGATAATACGACGCATTGGGAACCGAATTTTTCAGCTGCTTCTTTGATAAGCTGTGGATTTGTTACAGCTGCTGAATTAACTGATACTTTATCGGCACCTTTATTTAAAACGGTCGAGAAATCTTCGATTGTTCGGATTCCGCCACCAACGCAAAATGGAATACGTAACTTTTTAGCTACTTTTTCAACAAAAGCAAGTGAGATGTTTCGCTCTTCGTTTGATGCTGTGATGTCGTAGAATACCAGTTCATCAGCTCCGTTGTTACTGTAAAATTCTCCTAAGTCTTCTGGGGAATCTACATCAATGATGTCTTTGAATTTTTGTCCTTTTACAACGCGCCCATTTCGCACGTCAAGGCATGGGATTATCCTTCTTGCAAGCATATGATTGCCTCCTCTAATGTAAATGCGCCCTCATATAGGGATTTACCTAAAATAGTGCCGTATACCCCGATTCTAGAGAGTCGCTTTAAATCTTCTAAACTACTTACACCACCTGATGCAATGATTTGGAGTTTTGTTTCTGCCACTAGTTTTTCGTAGGCTTCAAAGTTAGGTCCTTGCATCATGCCGTCCTTTGCGATGTCTGTGTAGACAACTGTTTGAACACCGATTTTTTCTAGTTCTTGGCAGAATTCGAAGGAGTCGACACCTGTTTCTGTTAGCCAGCCATGTGTTGCGACTTTGCCGTTTTTTGCGTCAACTCCGATGCAGATTTTTTCGCCATATTGTTGGACTAGCTCTGCGACGAAATCGAGATTTCCGACTGCAGCACTTCCGATAATCACACGCATCAAGCCAGCATCAAGCCAGTCTTTTACGTGCTGGGCTGTTCGGATTCCACCACCTAGTTGAACTTTGAGGTTCGTTTGGGAAATTATTTCCCGGGTAATTTCGACGTTTTTTGACACGCCATCTTTGGCACCATCAAGATCTACCATGTGGAGCCACTCGCTACCGGAAGCTTCGAAATTCTGTGCGACTTCGAGGGGATTGTTGTGATAGATTTTTTGTTGATTGAAATCCCCTTGTGATAAGCGCACTGCATTTTTATCTTTGATGTCTATTGCTGGGAAAAGTTTCATAATTTGTACCACCTTTTGATTTTTATGAATGTTTTATGAAAAATGAGGTGTAAAATTTTTCTGTGCTGTCTTTAAACGTTTAAAGCTGCTAATTCCTTAAATGCCTTGAGTAAATTCAACCCGACATCGCTACTTTTCTCTGGGTGAAATTGCATGCCAATGATATTATCTCGGCGAATAATTCCAGGAACATCGACACCATAATCACTTGTTGCAATGATATTTTCTGGAGATGTTTCCACATAGTAAGAATGTACATAGTAGACGTAATCCTCAGGGTTGTTATATTTTAGAACATCATCGTAGGTCTTGAAGTCAAGGCTATTCCAACCCATGTGTGGGATTTTCACTGTAGCGGGGATTTGCTTCACTGTTCCTTTGATTAGACCCAAACCTTCACAAAATCCATTTTCTTCACTTGAGTCAACTAGCAATTGCATCCCAAGGCAAATGCCTATTATTGGTATCCCTTCTGCCGCTTTTTTTCTCAATAGTTCGACTAAATCACGTTTCTCTAATTCATCCATTGCAGCAGCAAACGCACCAACCCCTGGTAGAATAATACTGGTTGCAGCTTCAATAATTTCTTTGTCACCACTAAGGATATAAGCCATATCTATCACATCAAGTGCCGACATGAGTGAGCCAATATTTCCGACACCATAATCAATAATAACCGTCTGAATTTCATTTAGATTTTGAATGTTGTTCAAACTGCTCATTTTACAGAACCCCTTTCGTTGAAGGAAGTCGATCATCTACAATTTTTACTGCTTCTTTTACTGCCCGTCCTAGTGCTTTGAATAGAGCTTCGACTTTGTGATGGTCGTTATCGCCATAAAGGACTTCCATATGAAGATTCATCTTTGCCTCATTGCTAATGGATTTAAAGAACTCCTGTACATTCTGGGTATCAAGTGTACCGAGCTTATCTCGCCGCAGGTCAGCTTTATAAACGAAGGCTGGGCGACCGCTAAAATCAATCACGACTCTTGCAAGGGTTTCATCCATCGGAACATAGCTCATCCCGTAGCGGTTGATTCCTTTCTTATCTCCTAGTGCTTCAAGGATGGCTGTCGCAATTGCCAAACCAACATCCTCGACAGTGTGATGGTCATCGACTTCTAAGTCTCCTTTACAAGTGACATCTAAATCAATGCCACTATGAAATGAAAATGCAGTCAACATATGATCGAAAAAGCCAACCCCTGTATCAAGATTACTTTGTCCAGTTCCATCTAAATTCAATGTCAAATGAATATCTGTTTCTTTTGTTTTTCTATTAATTGTTGCTATTCTCATCAAATGACCGCCTTTCTAATCTTCAAATCTAACACTAATTGCATCGCGATGCGCATATAGTCCTTCTTCATCAGCGATCAATTCAATATGATTTCGTGACGCCTCCAGTGCTTCTCGACTGTAATACACAACCGACATCTTCTTCTGAAAATCATTCACATTGAGTGGAGATGAAAATCTTGCTGTTGCATTTGTTGGTAAGGTGTGATTTGTTCCAGCGTAATAATCTCCTACTGATTCAGGCGTGTATTCTCCTAAGAAAATTGCTCCTGCATGCTTGACTTGTTTGTATAATTCCAAAGCATCAACAGTTAAAATTTCTAAATGTTCAGGTGCAATGGTATTAACTAGCTCAATGCCAATCTCCATTGTATCAACCACGATAATTGCACCATAATCTTTAAATGCTGCTTCGATAATGGCTTTCCTCGGTTGAGCATTCACCATTTCAGGCGTTAATTCTGCGATTTCTTTTGCCAATTTTTCTGACGTTGTGATAACGATTCCTGATGCCATTTCATCATGTTCAGCTTGCGCCATCAAATCCGCAACGATATATTTTGGATTCGCTGAGGCGTCAGCTAGGACAACGACTTCTGAAGGACCAGCAATCATATCAATGCCAACGATGCCAGATACAAGATTTTTCGCCATTGCAACATAAGCATTTCCTGGACCAACGATTTTATCAACTTTTGCAATTGTTTCTGTTCCGTAAGCTAATGCTGCAATTGATTGTGCACCACCGATTTTTAAAACGCGGGTGACACCGACTAGCTTTGCTGCGACTAATAAGCTACTTTTTATTTTGCCATTTTTATCAGGAGGCGTCACCATTGTAATGTCTTCAACCCCTGCAATTTTAGCTGGGATGACATTCATCAAAACTGTCGATGGGTAGGCAGCTTTTCCACCTGGGACATAAACGCCTGCTTTTTCAACTGGACTGACGATTTGTTTTAACATTTTTTGTTCGTCTTGGATGACATAACCAGTTTGTGTTTGTTTGTTGTGATAGGTTTCGATATTCAATTTTGCAGCTTCAAGAGCTTCTAGGAGTTCTTGGCTTACTTCTGCAAAGGCCGCATCGAATTCGCAAGGGGTTACTTCAAAGTCTTTTAAATCTGCACCATCGAAGGTTTTGGTGTAATGCCTAATGGCGGTATCACCTTCTGTTTTGACTGCGGCTAGGATGGCTTTTGTTGCTTGTTCTATTTCTGTTGTTTCGGAGATGGCACGGTTAAGAATTCGTTCTAGTTCCACACCTGTTTTATTCCCATGAATAATCTGTAGCATCATCATTTACCTCACTTTCTACTGCTTTTAAGAATTTTTGAATTTTGTCGTAACAGAATTGATAGCTGGTTCTGTTTCCGATGATTTTGGCTTGGATGTCGAACATTTTTTCAAGAACGACTAGCCCATTTTCTTTGAGTGTGCTTCCTGTTTCAACCAAGTCTACGATACAGTCGGACATGTTCATAAGTGGTGCGAGTTCGACTGACCCGTTGAGATAGGTTGTTTCAATTTCCCGCTTGCCTGCAAAATATTTTTTGGTGATGTTGGGAAATTTTGTTGCGATTTTGAGTACTTTTTCTGGACCGTATAAATTTGTCCCCGGAAAACCTGCAACAGCGAAGGCGCATTTTCCAAATTGTAAATCTAGCAACTCATAGACGTCAATATTTTCCTCAAGGATGATATCTTTACCCACAACCCCAATATCAGCGACACCTTTATCAACATAGGTTACTACATCAACAGGTTTAACAAGTAAGTATTCAATACCATCTACTTCATCGCGAAATACTAATTTGCGACTATCCATGTCAACAGCAGCAGCCATCCCAGCGGCACGCAATCTTTTCATGGTATCCTTCGCTAGACGACCTTTCGCTAAGGCAACTGTTAAATATTCCATATTGAACCATCCTCCTTTTGAGCCGCCAACCAACTGTCAACATCTATTGAGAAACCAATTGCATTATTGTTGATGGCTTTATCAACTGCATACTTCCCACCAGAAAGGACTGCCTGTGGGATATTACGGTAGTATCCTTTGAAAATAACACCATCGTAATAAGTAAGTTCACTTGTCATGGATAAATCAATAATAACTTGATGATTGAAATCCTTTAGATAGGAAACTTCGTCCAAAGCGTCAATTAGGCAAGAACCTATGGAGAAGCTTTGTAGTTTCGTTTGGAGCTCTTCATATGTCCCACGAAGCGTGAATAGCTGGTGTAAAATTTGCTGAACTTCTTGTGGGAGGTTGTTTATTTGGGTGAATTTGATAAGTTCTTCGCGATTTTTAATGTATACAAGCTTCCGAAAAACTTTTTCCTGCAATTCATCAAGTTTACAAAGCTGTAATATTTTGTTCAAAAACGCCATCGTCCCAACCTCTAAGATAAAGGGAACATCTTGTAAGTAGGAAATGGCTAAACTTAGCACATCTCTCTCACAATCCTTATCCATGATTCCAAGATATTCGATTCCGAACTGGTTAATAGCTTTCGGATCGGCATCTTGTAGTCGATAAGTGGTTGACTGGTAGAACAATTTTAGTGATTCATTTTTATTTAGACTTGCTAATACGTTGTTCATGATCGTTGTTGTGATATCGGGTCTTAATAGATGGAATTTTTGACCTGTAATGACAGTGATAAGTTGTTCTTTTTTCACTTCACAAGTGAGTGCTGAAAAATTATCATAATTTTCAAAAAGAAATGGCTCATAAGGGAGATAGCCTTTCTCTAATGCGAAATCTTCCATTTTTCTTTTCATTTTGTATTCGTTTAATACGAAGCTGTTCATTTATTGCTCACTCCTTCGTGGCGATGTTTTGGGATGCAAGAAAACCATATAGGTTGTAAAGTGTTTGTAATAACAAAAGTCACACAAACATTTTGTGCTTGTAATGCAAAAGCCATACAAACACTTCGTGCTTGTATGGCTTTAAAATTCCTTAGCTAAATACAAGCACCTTATCATTTTCAAACTTCTAAATATTTAGAAATTCTATGGCAAAATGGGCTTGTATTGTTAAACTGATGTAAGTTTACAATATCAAACCCTGATGATATGATGATGGTGATGTACTGTTGTATTTAGCTGATAAAATTTCATGGTAGGCTCCTTTGGAAATGAGGTATTGTTAAGTATTATACAGATTTTTTTTAAAATTACAACCCCTGAATGTAAATTTTTTATTTTTTTTCAAATCGAAGCGGTCACAAAATCGTAAGCAGGACTGGGTCATAGTATAAAATGATAAAAGTCTAGATATAACAACAGCTAAAAAACTATTTGCCGAAGCCAAAGAAATCAACAATTTTATACTCGAAACGGTCACAGATTTCAAAAATAAAACGAAGGATTTCATCACAAGACAAGGAAGTGGGGATGAACTAACGCAGTATTGTGATGAAAGACAAGCTTTAAATTAAAGTTTGTGGCCGTTTCGAGTATAATTATTTTGTCGGGTGAATATCCCAAGGGTATTGCATACTCCGCTATCTTACGGTACATTGTCTTATCGCTTTTGGGTAAAATGGTGATGAGTGCGTCTATTTTTTCTTTTTGGCTTGCTGTCATGCTCAAAACTCCTTAACGCCTTTAACTGTACAACGTATCACCCATAATGCCTATTTTGCGATTATAGGGATATACGCATAATTTGTATGCGGCGGCGTATCATATTCCGCATCGCAGTGATATTCGATTTCTATACGCACAGCAGGATTCTGTTTATAACCATTTTCTTCTGCCGCATTTTGGAGTATTCTGTCTTTAGCAAAATACATATATGCGCCAAATTTCCAAGGATTAAACGGTTCTGAGTTATCAAAACCGATTAACGCTGCTGCTGTTGCATCATTACATACCCGAAGCCACAAGCCACCCGGTTGTGTAAAAATATCATACCGTTTGTCTTGATTATCGGTGTAGCATTCATTAGCAAACATCATGCCACGCGGTTTATCGGATAATTTGTAATTTATCGAAATCGCAGCACTCCAACCGAGGTTGATTATTTCTTGTTTCGGCGTTGATTCGCAAAGTGCTTGATACCGCTTTATCGTTGCGTTAATATCAGATTCGTTTTCGTTATTGCTGGCGTAATCTACACAACCTACCCATATAACATCTGGGCGTTCAACTACTTCAAAATCTACCCCTTTGTATATTATGGTTTTTACGAGCTTTTCAAGCGGATGATTTGATTTTGGCATTTGAAATGCCTCCTTTTCAAAAGATATAAATTTTACTCAGTTTCTTCCACAGGAATCCAAAGTTCATATTTTGTCATAATGTCATCGGTGTAATATGATATTTCCAAATAATATAGTGTGTGCTGTGATGGGTGTAAATAACGCTGTCAACGTCAATTATCTACGAAGGCAGTATTTACATATCAGTGTGGTTAGCAATGATGTATCGTCTGTACTCTATCAATTTTTCCACACATTTTAATGTCACTAAATCAGGATTGGTAAATTGAAACAATATACAGCTACATACGCCCTTAAAATCTTTTCCCAAGACGGATTTGAATTTAATCATGCAAGCAGATGGAGATTTTCCACAACCTCGACAATGGTATATATTGCTCCGAATGACTTCTTCGAGCTTGTTATCAGTAATAAATGTCATAAGAGCATCGTTGTAATTATGATTAAATGAAGGACGGATAAACCAATTATCATCCCACACATATATTTTACATACGCCTCGCCCCTTGTATTTAACTTCCTATGCATTTCTATTAGCCCATCGTGCTGTCATTTTCATGGATTTCAAATAATCTATAAAATTAAGTGCGACGGTTTTATCATCACCATCCAAGCATTCAACAATAATATCATCGAATGGCATTTTCATTGCTTTTTGTTCTTTAACTGACAATGAACTGAACTTTTTTTCCAGCATGTAATACCTCCGTTCATAAAATTCCGCACGTACTACACTTGTTGTGGTACATAACAGTGCGCCCTCAATATTTGGGTTGCAATTTAACAGCTACGATTTTTTTGTAATCTTCCAGCATTTGCTCTTCGGCTATCCTGAAAATCATATATTTTCCCATTTTCATGTAATCGCCCGCATTACGATATAATTCGGCTGTCTTTTCTGATAATGATGGCAAAATCAATTCCATTTTTTCCGTTAGTTTATAAGTTACTATTACCATTACATCAAAAGCACCTTCAGCAGGATACAGCGTTCCAAAAGCCACTCCATTTTTTGAATACTTCACATTCCAGCCTGGCATTGAACAGTTGCTGTAAGAAATTTTCGGCTTTGCCCTATACGCCGACTCGAAATAAGTTGTAAGAGATGTCCACAAGTCTGTTCCTATATAGCTTGCAATGTCATCCATGCTTGGTTGGGTGCTGATTGGGTAAAGTTCATGCCATTTCATAAAGTGATAACTCCTTTTCCAACCAACTCCTCACAAATTCACGTTCATTACTGTCATTTACGGGTAAAACAAAATTGATTATCCAACATTTAAGATGCTCTTCGCCATCCAATGAGAATGACAGGTTTTTACCATTACATTTTGAATTACACGCATCAGGGGCTGATTTCTTCAAGCAAGTAAATCCATTTTTTACGGCATCATAAATACTTTTAGGTGCTTTCGCTAATAAATCGGGTTGCTTCGTAATTAAATGTGAATTTATCCTTACTGTGCTACGCTCAAACGATATATTGATTGAACAGATATTTGCCGTTCTTTTTTTAGGAATGTAAGTAAATTGATATTCGTTCATGTTGATTTTTGCTTCATATTTACATTTTTTAGAAAGAAGCATATCGTGTAACTGCATAAAAAAATCACGATAATCGTCGGGCAAAAACTTTGTTATAATTGGCATTTCGTAAATATACTTCTTAGGTAAGGACAAAACATTGTAATCGCATCTTGCAAATGTATGGGTAACATCGGCTAAATGGACATCGCGGTTGATTTTAGACACAGCTTCCGCTAATACTTTTAATCCAATCAAAGCAGTAGCATTATCCGGGTAATGAAGTTCTATTACACCGACTTTATTAAGATTTAATGATTTTGCTGATAAATCTATAGAAATAATCAGCCCGGCATCTTTCAACAACCGCATGTATTCAAGGGGTTTGTTGCCGCGCATTTTCTTGTACAAATTACTCAACATACCGCCGTCTATTAACAAGCTGTCGTTGTTATCACTAAGCTTACCGTACACACCGAAGGAATATAATAACGACAACGAGTTTTTTATATATGTGTAAATGTTTGTAAGCCCTAAACTATTCGACGTAGCCTCTTCTTCTGTTATTGGATTATTCATGTCGTGCAACATAACATCGTATATTTGAATAATCAGAGAAGAAAAACCTTTTATCCCGATACGGGCATCGCTCTCAGTAAAACCATGAAGCAGATTATCTGAAACAATGTAATCATCCGGGAAATCACATATCACATTTTCTTTCATTTTGGTTATCATTTCTTTAATGCTTATCATTGGACTTCCTCCTATATTAAGTTTTTCATGTTTGTTAATGTCTATTGGGGGCAATACTAGCCCCTGTTATTTGATAGGAACTCGCACATCCATGTATATTACGCCATCTATTTCGATTATTTCTTCAAAGACATAACGATTTTCCCATGAAAGTGTTTTGTCTTCGCTGTTTTGTACATATTCAAAAATTTTCTGCCAGCCACCACCGATTCGCGCAGCAGGGTCAGCAAATGGGTCAGTTATCCGAATCACGGCGTATTCATCCGCCTCCATGTACAGGATTTCAACACTGTTATTGTTGGGCGTAAAATCTTCGGGCATCGTTACGCATAACGTATATCCCCGACCATTTTCGGTGGTTTCGTCCTCATTCCACCCGAATTTTCGTGGTGTGTAATTCGTTAAAGTCGTAAGCCCGCTGTTGCTTGCCCAATCTTCCATATAACGAAATACATCTTCTTCGGGATTGGGGCTGATAATCGTTTGTTTCGCAATTTTAATTTTTGGTAACTTTTCAAACCTTATTTCGCTGTAAATGTTGTCCATATTAACTACCTTCTTTCAATTTAATTGGCGCATACAAAAGTAGCTGCTCATAACCTAGGCCTTCCATGATGTCGGGATAATGCTCATGTGTGTATATCACTTGTCCTAGCATCTCACGGTCGTTGTCAATGACAAAATTTGTGGTTTCGAGCCATTTCGCTGTCTTACTTCGTACTTTATCGTGGCTTTCGCCATCGCCGTCTACGCTGACCGATACAGCATACAATCCGCCTTGAAATTCTGCAATCTCGAAGGGGTGCGTATCCGCTTCCGTCGCTTCGTCTTTTATCCGCCAAACCCACGCAGCCTTTCCGTCTTTTCCGTATAAAAAATCAATGCCTTCAAAGAGGATGGGTACTGTTAAACCTCGTGCCGTCAATTCGACTGCCTTTGCATCGCTTCCCATATCAAATATCTTGTCCCAACCAACCAAACCAGTTGTAAATGCCCTAAACTTGGGAATCCTTACTACAATTATGTCTGGTATTTGTTTGTCAAACATTTCAATATTGCTCATTTCATTTCCTCCTGATTTGAATGATTATTTTTGGATAGATACGTATTAATTATTTATCTCGTATACAAATTCGCGTTTTTTCCGACCATCAGTTTTGACTGTCGAAGTGCCAACTGACTTGAGCCTAAGTTTTACATTCAATTTATTTTGCAAATGATACTTTTGATGCCCTGCACAACATCCGCAATGGAATTGTGAAAACGAAGGGGCTTTATCTGGGTATTCTTCGATGAACAAATTAAATTTCATTTCGTAATCTCTTTTAAGACAATGACAACCACGAGCAACACCAACATCATCTACATAACAAGTTTGTAGACTTATTGTCCCATCACTATTCAGATAAACCCCCTCATCTTCAGTTGATAATATCTTCAACCTTTCATCAAGCGATTTTTCGGCGTATCTTTTCCCATAATTCTTAGATTCCTCAGCCATTTTTCCTGCTTTGTGACAACCTTGTTGCTCCATAACAGCACACTTTTGTTCTTCAGTAAGCAAGTCATTTATTTTAACAAGAAGTTCAAAATCAAGGTGGTGAGGTTTATAGTGAGGGTCATTAAATCCAAGTTCAGTTATTACGCTCTCTGGCATATTTAATTTCTTCATTACTAAAGTCTTTTTTATGTTGTTGATATTTGGCACAATAATGTTCCTCCTTGTCCTGTTGATACTGCTACACTGCTCACTTTCTCGCTTGCATTTCCAGTTCCAATAGCCGCTTTATGTGCCTAAGCTCATTATCGCTGGGATTAACGAACCATGTGGTCATTGTTCCATAAAGGTCTCCACGGCAAAGGCCTTTCATTTCCTTGCCAAATAGAGTCTTACTTTCCCCTGGCATGCAACCTTTTGTATCACAATTATCTTTTCGCCCGGGCTTGCACAAATGGACGCTATCTATCACAAAATTTTGCAATTCCTCGGCTTGTATAATTTTTTCGTATTCTTCGATGTTGCTGAGGTAAGCGGTTATAACGTAGGATTTTGTCCAATGTGTGGCATCAGATGGTTTTATCCTGTCAAAATGGGCGTGTGATGGTATTTGCTCATCAAGAGGCGATTTCACTTGCGGAAGCCGTATCCAATACAAAACCTTACTTTTGTATTTACCCGTCCATCCATTTTGTACAGTTCATGTTGGCTTTACTTTATTAGTGCGTAAATAAGTCACAAAGTCTAAAGCGGATTTTTGATTTTCACCAGTAAGATAATGAGGCATTACATCTTCTATCCTTGTCTTAGTTTTGCTTTTACTTTGTTCCCGAAATGGATAAATATTTTGCATGGTCAACATCCTTTTTAATCCTGCGGATTTTCATTGATTGGATACCATAACTCCATGTATGCCGTATCGGTTTTTTCAGGAAAATACAACTCAGGCATCGAATGATGACAAGTAATATTGTGCTTCTTCATCCATGAAGTAGCGAACCCACCCGCTTTGTAAATTGCATTGGTTACAAGGTCGTCAAAGGTTTCCGCCTCAAAGCCGCATACTACATACACCCCGACATGTAGTTTCATTGAATGGAAATTATCGAGCTCGATTTCTTCCGCCACTTCTTTCCCAGCAAAATAGGAAAAATGACCCTCCGGTGCATCGCCCCCGTAGCCAATACCAAGTTCTCGCCCGCCGGATATACCTTGTATATTGTGCTTAACCTTGTGAAAGTGCCCCCAAGTCATGCCAGGGTCATCAACCCCTGTAACTTTACCATCAGGCCGATACCAATCCAAGCGAACATAATCACGAACACCAATGAAATGAAGCGGTTTATCCAATGTCCGTCGGTTCATTTCCAATACCATGCCATCGCTGATGAGTGGCACACCCTCGTCAACCATCACATATCCCAACAACAAGTCGGGTTTATTGAAACTGTTGAGCAGAACGGGTTTGTCCCGAAATTCGGTAGGGGTGAAACCGTAAGAATTCTTAAATGCTCGTGTAAATGTTTCGTGGCTACTAAAACCATAGTCCAATGCCACATCTAAAATTCGATTGTCTTTACATTTAAGACTTTCAACGGACCGTGCTAACCGACGCAATTTGATGTACTCTTGCACAGGCTTTTTAACGAGCCGTGTGAAGAGCCTGTGGAAATAGAAATAAGACAAATTGGATATTTCTGCCAATTTGCCCAATGGAATTTCGTCGCCGATGTTTTCTTCGATATAATCTAATGCTTTTTGAATAGATTCCCATGCGTGCATAATCCATGCACCTCCTTCATGCAATCATTATAGTGCATTGGCGTGTTCTTCGCTTGACGGTGGTTGCCTTTTTATCATCTATTTCGATTTTTTGGGAAATACCGTAACTAGCAAATCGGAGTAATCGGGTATTTTTTCCACTGTTGGGTCGTTAAATATTCCCACAAAATGGACACATTTTACATGCTGTTTCCCAAAAATGGACACATTTTACGTACTGTTTCCCATCAATGGTGTATTTTTTGGGATGACAAAAGTCAAGATTGCACCCGATACACTCGCCATCATCAAAAGCAAACCCGGCTTTAATATGGGCAAGAGCGTTTTCGATATATGTGCGGTGCTTGTCTACATCAGTTACATATATCCGCAACGTAATTTTGCCTGTGTCATCATCAATTTTTATCCGAGAAATCATGTTTTTGCTTTTTACGCCCGTTTTTGAGTAGCCAATCTCAGTGTGTGACGATGCGCCCCATAATCGGTTGCCGAAGTCATAACCCAATGCGCTGATTGCTTCGTCATAAGCAAAAATGAACGCCTTATCATCTTCGGAAATAACATCAAATTTTTCTTCAGACAACGTACCTCTTATGCTTATATCATAGGCGATTATTTCCTGCACTTCTTTCTCTTTTGCTTTGATGTCTGCGCCTTTTAAGGCGATTGATATATCCCCATAATGAAAAATTTGTTCTGCGAAACCGCCAGCAGCATATTTTTCACAAACATCAACAAATAACTTTAATCCAAAGATGACATTGTTAAAATCATCGAGTTATACGATAGTGCGGTTTTGCCATTTTTTTGATATGGTAAAATCACTTTTCGTGAGGTCTTTTTTATCCATGGAATGGACTTTTAAATCCCCTTCGTGCAGCACGAGGATTTTCATATTCTCATTCAAAAATAATGCTTGCTTTCCCATTGCGTATAGGGTACTCAGCTTGGTATATTCCCAAGTCCAATACTCCGTTGAAATTTTTTTTGCTTTCTTGATTACATTGTAAATGCTCCACAACGCATTTTTGCAAAGGTCATGGTCACGCCCATTCAAATGCTCATCTGCAATGATGATGTCATCATATTTTATTTCGGCTGTACTTTTCATACGATAATCCTCTCCATATTGTATGGTCGATTTGATTGACGTTAAGCATTGGCGTAAATATGATTTTTGTTCGCCTCAACCAATTTTTTGGCAATCTCCAATCCCTTTGGCTCTGGGTTTTGGATAACAAAGCCGCAACAATGGGCAAAATCTTTGCCTGCATATGTTCTGTGTCTGTTGCCACATTTGTCGCTGCATTTTTGGCAAGGTTTAATGTTATCCCACACAAATGCGCTTACTTCATTATCTGAAACGAAGTCGTCCAAGTATTTACACTCCAAGCCCTCCAGTTCACTGATTTGCCAGTCACCGATACCAAAATGGCTTGTCCATATATGCTTTGTGCCGCCAAGGTCAATTCGGCATATGGGCTTGCTTTTTTTACCCGTTACACGCCATGAGTTTGCCGCACACCATCGGGGGTTCATATTGTTTTCTCGAAGATATGCAACAAAATTCAATGCGTTCTTTAGCCTGTCACCTTTAAGGAATGTTCCGAGAATATCCTCAATCGCTGGCTTGGTATTTTTTTGAGTTTTAATTAACTCATCGTAATTGATTTCAGTTTTGCTCATTACTTTGCCTCCTCGGATGACAGGATTTTTTCAAATTGCTCTACGGCCTCTATGTCTTTTTGCATGGCTTTTCGTCCTTCGTCTGCAAGTATTTTTCGTCCTTCGACAGTTTTGAATTTTGCAAAGCCTGCCTCGTCAAACGAATATCCTGCACTCCATAAAAACCCGCCATAATCGGCGCAAGCATCCAAAGCGGCAACGGCGGTTTGTAGCGCATCACGCCATTCGGGGAATTTCTCGGCTAGGTTAATATAATGAGGTAACGCAGCTTTGCGGGCATAAATTTGACACAGCCCATCACAATATATGATAAACCTGTGTTGGGCACTGTATGCAATGCCGTCTACCGTTGGGGCATCTTCCTCCATAACCGGGATATTGGAAAAATCGTCATGTTCAAGCATGTGTAAAAACGATTCCCATGCGGCAATGCCCACTTTCTTTCCTCGTATTTCGCTGGTTTTGCGGGCGTGTTGGCTGATAGTATTAAAAAGCGCAAGTGCGGTGGTTCGTTCTGATGCGGCAGATTGCTTACCTTGTAAAATGATGTAACCGTAAATTTTGCTTTCCCAGTTGTCCCATGTAATGGGTGTACTAAAATCGGTCGGCAGCGACTCGCCCGGTTCAAATCCTTTATTGTATCCGTAACCAATAATTTTTTCGCCGTCATCTTCATAGCCAAAAAATACGTTCATATCGTTGTCGCCCATGTCATATTGTGCAATGACTGGATAGCCGTTATCAATGGCATTTACAAAATCTTGTCGGATTTGTAAGCGGTCAGTGTTCATGTACTTGCCGTCTTTGTCACGGGTGACGGTGATGTACTTTGCGTTCCAGCCTATTGCAGACAACACACGATATTGGGTTTCAAATGGTGTTTCGTTAATGCTCTCGGCCACTTCGTTGCCAAACATCCACTTGCCATCTGTCCAACAAAAGCGATTGCCTTCTCCGCTTAATGCGGTCAATTTGGCATGGTCGCATTCTTCACCCATACTTTGCAATGTAGATGCTAGCAGCGTAGTAAAAAAATTGGCGTTGTTACCATCGTAAATAATTTCCGGCAAATTGGGGATTAACTTTCTTCTCATGGTGCGTCCTCCTCGGATATCAATATTGATAGTGAGGGGCGCAAAATATGAAATATTGGTTTTTTGGCGCATAACATCTGACGGCGTTACGCCATGAAAACGTGTGAAGGCTTTTGTAAACCCGGCGGCGGTTTCAAAACCGTATTTTACCGCTACATCCAACGCCTTATTATCAGATGTTGCCAACTCCTGCGCTGCAAGCGATAACCGCCTTGCACGAATATAATCCCCAACCGTCATCCCTGTGACGATGGAAAATATTTTTTGAAAATTGGCAGATGAAGAATTGGCACTGGCGGCAATAGCCTCCATGTTAAGATTTTCTAACAGCCTGTCCTCAATAAACCCTATTGCTTTTTGCATTTCTTTAATCCAGTACATAATTTGCACTCCTCCAGTCAATGAAATGATACCACAGAGGAGATGCGGTTTCTTTTCCTAGAATGTTCAAATGTGTCCATTATTATTTGAAGGTAAGAATTCATGCTTTGGTTTTCGATGGAAAAAATTTTGCAAACAACGCCATATAATCCGGCAACGCATCCACCGTGGTATGATGAAAGGGAAAGGTATTGTGGCTGCATTTTTGCATTTGCTGTCCATCAATCGTATACACCTTGCCGTGCTTGCAATGTGCGTTACATAACGTACAGTCGCCGCCTTCAAATGTAAAAGCATTTTTCACATGGCTCGGGGCGTTTTCAATGTACGCCATGTGCTTGTCCACTTTGTTCAGGAAAAAGCGGAAGTAAATTTCGCCATCGGAATGAATATAAAGGCGCGCTGCAATGGGTCTGCTTTTTGTTCCTGTTTTGCCGTACACAATCATCATGTGACTCCAAGTTAGCCCGCTGGTGATTATGTTTTCGCAGTCGTAGCCCGCATCGTTCATTGCCTTGTCAAATGCTACGATAAAGGACTTGTCTGCTTCGGATATTTGTTCGCATCTTTTTTCCGCCAATAATTCTGCCATGTTTGCTGGTGTGTAACTCATGCGGATGTCATCAGCTACTTCGTCAAGTGTTTTTCCTGTATGATAATAAATCCATTTGTAAAAATCGGGCTTGCTGTCGATTATGTCTTTTCCAACTGCTTGATATAAAAAGTTGCGGTAGTCGGAAACGGGGTGGTTGCCCCACATTATTTCTGTGGCTGGTGATAAGAGTTCTTTTTTACTCATGCTGTTTAACCTCACTTGTTTTTGTTTTTCGCCCCGGCTTTAATTTCCCGATTCGAGTTGGCTTTTCGGCATCTTTAGGAATAGCCCATGTCGTACCAAATTTAATTGCGCCTTCGATATACCCCTCGTTGCAAAGGCGTTGAACGTGGCGAGAGGAAACATCCCATTTTGTAGCTACATCTTCTACTCTGATATAACCAATCATACAGATCTCCTAAACAAATATAACGCTTCTATCTTATTATAGTCGTTTTGATGACGCAAATCAAGAGCGTTTTTTCGTTGTCGCTGTTCCTGTGCATGGCTAAAATGCAACGGCTACGCCGTTGCGAAACTGGGCCTTCGTGGGGTTGCAAAAATCTAGCAAGCAATGCACACGCCCGGACGGGTGTGTGCTGCTTGTTGGAGACACCCCAAGCTGTAGTCACCCCAACCATGGTCGCTTTGGCTGTCACGTTGTGTTATTGCATGGTCGAGAGATTTTGCAACCTCCAACTTCTCACGCACATTGCCGGACAAATATTCATCTGCCGTTACATAGGGTCGAGCGGATAAAAATTGCTTATATCCCTCAAATTCGTTGGCGGCTTGCATGCAAACCCGTTGCAATTCACTACGAACAGGCACAAAACCGCTTTTTCCGCTTTCGCCGCCAAAGTCTTTGAAAATAACACCCTGCAAGTCGGCAACGATTTTTTCCTCACTAAACCCTGTGAGTCCTGCAATGAAATCCATATCCACTTTTGCCCTGTGTGATATGTGATATAGAAACGGCTAACGCTTCTGTCGCTGTGTCTACGGAGGTTATTTCTACTTCCTGTTTGATGGTGCGTTTTGTAAAAATGTCAGACTTGCGTTCGAGTTCGCCGTTTTCGTCCATTACTTCCAACGAAGAAAGCAAGCAATATGACGAATCCTCACTAAAGGCACGAGCGTTGGCGTCGGTGCTTATAAGCCCATACCGTTTTGTGAAATCGTCATATAAACTGTTTAACGCTTTCTGTACTGCGGCAATCTACACGTCAGAACCGTCATGAAGCTGGTAGTCAATGAGCATCTTCACCGCATCAGATAAGCCTACCATGCCTTTAACACGTTCCAGCGTGACGGCAGGCATATCAACAGTAGTTGACTTGCAAATGAGCAACAAAAAAGCCCCTGCGAACGCAAGAGCCTTTTCAAATTTTTTGTTCTGTTTCCCTTTTGCTGTGCTATAATCAAAAGGGCATAAAAAAAGGACACTTTTATTTCTGCGTCCTGTCTGCGAGTTCTCATTGTATTTGCATGGTTTACTCACAAGGATTTGACTGGCATATCAAAGTTCTGTCCGTAGTAGTAAATTCAATCAAAGTTCTTGCGAATGTGCCTGTAAATCAAGGATTTTTGGGGACAATCAATAATGTTTAAATAAACAACTGCTTAAAAGCTATTTGCCAAAGCCAAAGAAATCAACAATTTTATACTCGAAACGGTCACAGATTTCAAAAATAAAGCGAAGGATTTCATCACAAGACAAGGAAGTGAGGACGAACTAACGCAGTATTGTGATGAAAGACAAGCTTTAAATTAAAGTTTGTGGCCATTTCGAGTATAATTATTTAATCGGGTAGATGACTAGCCGTTAATTGGCTAGTCGACCTCCCACACCACCGTACGTACGGTTCTCGTATACGGCGGTTCAGTTTTATACTAAACATGTACAATCAAATAATGGTCTAGTGGC